>FZPS01000024.1_pt382 | contig 28182 bp, 22 predicted proteins | sample 1817821 | NCBI WGS metagenome assembly FZPS01 (sample SAMEA104158645, study PRJEB21678) | metagenome | place: Germany | collected 2015-04-21
GTTCATGGCCTGCAGTTTGGGCTCAATAGCATTGGTAATCACCTGTTGAGCCGGAGTTCCTGCCAAAGCCGCTTTTAGATAGTTTATGTCGTTATAAAGACTGGTGCTGGCGGAGGGTTCCTGTCCGCTGTCCGCAGATGTGCCAATTGCTGTTTCCATCAGCCCCAGGACCATCTTCTGACCACCAAAAGCGGCCAAGAGCTGAGTATCAATAGTATTCTTCATTAAACTAATAGCATCCTTGGCTCCTGGTGTCTCACCTTTGCCATCGGTCCCAGTACCCATGTTGTAAGAACTGGCATCAAAATTGGGATTAGCCAAACCTACGCGAATCATTTTGAGGTTTGATTCTACTGTGGCTAAGCCATCTACAACTTGGTGGAGGCCATTTTTCACGGCAGCTAGTCCATACAGTAATGTGGCATCTTGATTACTAGCTCCAATGCCCTGGTGAATCTGATTAAAGCCATCGTATAACTGAGTTAAACTGCTGGTAAGATTGTCAATGGAAGAAGTGGTGGGTAGGATGGGCATAACCCCAATATTGAAACTGGGCATTTCGATATTCTTTCCATCAGCTTCCAAGACAACGTACTGCTTGGCTGGATATGCTGGTGGAATCAAGGGAACGGTCCAGCTTACAGAAGTAACCCCCTGAACATTGGCCAGTACTCCTTCGGGGGATTCTCCGGCTACTCCCGGAGCCTTAATATTGGCAAACTTGCTGTTGTCCAGATCCACCCCGCTTATTGAGACTGCATAAGGAGTATAAACCATCATTTCCTGGGTCACCGTCTCGCCATCGGAGTCCTTAAATTCCAGCATCTGTGGTTCACCCGTAAGGTTTTCAACCTCAATTACTATTTTAACCTGACCGGATTTGCCAGCCATCTGTGAAGGCTGGACTTTTTGGCCATCTAAATAGTACTCCAGATTTACGCTTACTGGCAAATCAACTTTAGCTATTTCCTCCTGATCTAGCTGGGCCAAATAGTATAAATCTGAAAAACCTTCAGCAGTAATATTCATATTGATTTTGCCATCACTCAGATTGATTTTATCAGAGCTGTATAGATTTCTTATGGATGAAAGCTTAAACCTACTGGAATCTTCAATAGAATAAGCTCCTTCTCCAAATACTCTTATGTGATTCAAAACCTGCATCCCGGTAATAGTACCATCTTCACCTAGAGTGGACACTACCAGTTCATTATCGATTATGTTTTCAGGTGCTGCTCCTGAACCAGCGGCACTCAGCGGTAGTACTAAAACCAAGGACAAGACCATGAACAGGGTTAACAATTTGTGAAATTTGGGTTTTCTCAGCATCTCATACCCCTCCCTTCCTTAATTATCGGTTAACCGTCATAGCGATCTTAATAACCAGTAGTGACATAACCAGGCCTACCATCAGAGATACACTAACTCCGATAGCTGCAGGCAAAGCCGCTGTAGCCAGTGAAGCTGCATCAGCAACATAAGTAGGATACAAACCAGCCAAACAGGCAGCCCATCCTAAGAACATGGCATCAATTCTCAAGCCGGTTACTGATAGCACCACCAGCAGGAAGAGCGCAATACCTGATACTATTGCCACAAACATGAGGTTATCGGGGGGAAGGGGAAAGAAGAGAGCCAGGACTATCATAGAAGCCAACCCAACTACTACGCCAATTAGCATAGCGATAGCTGCTTTTAGGAAGTCACCAAAGGGACCAAGCACTGCAAACATGGCCATAGCGACCGCGGCAATGTAAAAAGCAGTGGCTCCTAGATAATTCTGAAACAATACAAACAGGGCAAAAAACACACCGACGATTAAACCTAGACCAATAGCTTTTTTCATTTGTTCACCTCCTTCACCAAGTTCTTTCGGTCATTGTTAGGAAGGAACAAGGAATGATGCTGCAATTACTACGAAATCTATAAATATACAGTAACTGAAGTGCGGTTGATATGCGATGACGAAAGCGGTAATGTGCTAATTAGCATTAATATTTATTGTTTTACAAATTATTACATTACAGTAATAAAAGGCCAGGGAGTCCCTTTAGAGAGACTCCCACCGATAATATAGCTTTACAATCTATACAGCTGTTGTTCATCAATAAACCGTATACCTTTTTCCTTAAAAGTCTGCCGTGCTTTGGCAATATCTTCCACTTTGAAAATAACCAGGGCATCGCTTTCAGACGTGCCCAAAAAAGCGTATAGGTATTCTATATTGAGGTCAGCATCCGACATTTGTTCTAAAACGGTGGCCAATCCTCCTGGAGAATCGGGTACCTGTACCGCTATTACTTCAGTTTCACTTACAGTGAAATCTGCTTCCTTTAATATGCGATAGGCTTTCTCCGGATCGTTAACTATGATTCTTAATATTCCAAAGTCAGAGGTATCAGCAATAGACAGGGCGCGAATATTAATCCCCGCCTCTCCAAGCACGCGAGTCACATGGGCTAGACGTCCGGCTTTGTTCTCCAGGAATACCGATATTTGTTTCGCCATACTGCCCCTCCTTACATATTTCTTCTGTCTATAACTCTTTGCGACTTACCTTCACTTCTAGTAATAGACTTCGGTTCAACTAAGCGAACTTTTACACCTATTCCCAGAGCGCTTTCCAATTCTTTGGTGATAGTAGCCCCCAGTTCTTCAAGTTTACGTACTTCATCGGAAAATACCTTTTCTGATACTTCAACTCTGACTTCTAGTACATCCAGAGTGCCTTTGCGATCTACTACAAGGAGATAATGGGGCTCAACCCCCGGGATATCCAGCAAAACACTTTCCACCATAGACGGAAATACGTTTACACCCCGAATGATAACCATATCATCGGAACGACCCAATACTTTCTGCATGCGAACATGGGTTCTGCCACATTCACATACCGAACTATCAAGTCTGGTAAGATCTCTGGTCCGGTAGCGTATCATTGGCAAGGCCTCTTTGGTAATGGTAGTGATGACCAGTTCGCCTGGAGACCCTTCCGGTAATCTTTGTCCTGAATCGGGATCGATTATTTCCGCAATAAAATGATCTTCGGCCAAATGAAGTCCGTTTTTAACCGGGCATTCAATGGCTACTCCCGGGCCTATGATTTCGCTTAATCCATATATGTCAAAGGCATCAATCTGGAGTTTATTCTCAATTTCACGCCGCATGTTTTCTGACCAGGGTTCGGCTCCAAAAATACCACACTGTAATTTAGTGTCTGAGGGACTGACTCCCATTTCCTCCATTACTTCATGAATAAATAAAGCATAAGAAGGTGTACACGTCAAAACTGTGCTGCCAAAATCCTGCATAAGCATTATCTGCCTTTTGGTATTCCCCCCCGAGGTAGGGATAACAGATGCACCTAGTTTTTCAGCTCCATAATGCACTCCTAGGCCACCAGTGAATAATCCATAGCCATAAGAATTCTGTATGATGGAATAGCGATTGGCACCTGCACAGGTTAAGGCTCTGGCCATTAACTCCGCCCAGATGTCAATATCGCGTTTGGAGTAACCCACCACGGTAGGTTTTCCCGTAGTTCCCGAAGAGGAATGTATTCTTATGACCTCGTTCATGGGAAGAGCGAATAAGCCAAATGGGTAATTATCTCTTAAATCCTGCTTAGTTGTAAAAGGTAGCTTATTCAAATCCTCCAAACTGTTTATGTCATCGGGTTTAATACCAGCTTGATCCATTTTTTCTTTATAAGAGGGAACAAAAGCATAAACCCGATATACGGTTTCCTTCAATCTCCTTAGTTGAAGTTTTTCTATATCCTCACGAGGCATACACTCTTTTTCGCGATCCCAGTAGGACATTAAATTCTACCTCCTAATATCTATTTCCTGCCTGCCATGAAAATTATTACATTATTGCGACAAAAGGCACTATTCATAGAAAGCTCCGATTTTCGCCCCTCGCCTATATTTCTACAGTAAGTTATCGATCAGTATGATCACTTAAAATCATATATTAGTTTTGTACACTAATTCTCCCTTATAACCTGCCCAATGCGGTTGACAACATAGCCAGCCATGGCTAGACCAGCAGTTCCAGGAACAAAGCTAAGGCTTCCCAATCGGGTTGATAGATCACCCGGCAGTGTACGAGGTTTCTCAGTGGAGAACACCACAGGCACCCCGCCAACAATACCGAGTTGGCGTAACTCTCTTCTTACTTTCCGGGCCATTGGACAGGTATGAGTGTTTTTTATGTCAGTTATCTGAAATTTAAGCGGGTCATAACGATTAGCAGCGCCCATAGAGCTAATTATGGGCAATCCTTTTTCTAGGCAATGTTTAATCAGGTGTATTTTGTCCGGCAAAGAATCAATGGCATCCAGGACAAAATCATAAGACTGGTTAAAAATGGCATCGGCCGTATTAGCATTATACTCTAACGCCAGAACACGCAAATCCACATTTGGATTGATATCTCGTATCCGCTCGGCCATAACCTGGCATTTTAGTTGGCCAATAGTGGAGTGCAAAGCAGGAAGTTGCCGGTTAATATTGCTGGCTTCTATTCGATCTCTATCTACCAGAGTCAGATGCCCTATGCCACTACGAGCTAACCCCTCGGCAGCATATGAACCGACTCCGCCCAAACCTATTACAATTATGGAAGCTTTTTGTAAACGCCTCATTCCGTCTTGGTCGATTAATAAAGAGGTCCGCTGCAAGAATTCTTCCATAATTTGCTGTATACCTCCGCAAAAAAACCCCACCGAGCCGTGGTAGCCGTAGTTTAAACCTGTCCTCGACAGGTGGGTATTCTCCCACATGCTTTATGTGTCCCGGTTAACCGGGCGTACAGGCCACATACGGAGACGAATTCCCTAGTTTTTGGTGTTGGCAAAAACTTACGGCAAGACACGCACACAGCAGGGATTTCCTGTAACAATTGACTATTGCTAGGTAAAATATATCACACCATGCCCGTTACTTCAAGATAAGAGCACTGTTATTATAAGCCAGTTTTCCCACTTCTATCTTACTTTTCCCGGATTTTTAACGATAATTCCCGCAGCTGTTTGGAGCTCACCGGAGAAGGTGCTTGCGTAAGCAGACAGGAAGCACTCTGGGTCTTGGGAAAAGCTATCACATCTCTGATACTGCTGCGCCCGGCCATAATCATTACCAATCTATCTACGCCAAAAGCTATACCACCATGCGGCGGAGTTCCATATTCAAAGGCATCCAGCATATAACCGAATTTATCGTAGGCTTCTTCAGAAGTTAAGCCTACCAGCTTAAACATCTTTTCCTGCCAATCCCGGCGATGAATACGAATACTGCCTCCACCGATTTCGGTACCATTCAGAATCAGGTCATAGGCTCTGGATTTAGCTTGCAGGGGATTATTATCCAGAAGGCCGATATCTTCCACCCGCGGTGAGGTGAACATATGGTGAACAGCCACATAGCGCTTTTCTTCCTCATCATACTCCAGCAGAGGGAACTCAGTTACCCAAGCAAACGACAGCTGTGTATCATCAATTAGGCCAAGTCGTTTGCCAAGTTCCAGGCGAATTGCCCCCATAACTCTAGCTACCGTAGTGGCTGAATCGGCGCTGAACAACAGCAAGTCTCCCGGTTGGGCATCCAAGGTCTGCAGTACCCGTTCTATCTGTTCCGTAGTGAAGAACTTGGTAATGGGTGAGCGGAGCTCGTCCTCGGTTACGATGATCCAGGCCATCCCCTTGGCACCATGGTCCACAGCAATTTTAGTAAGCTCGTCAATTTCTCGTCTGGTAAAACTGGCACATCCTTTAGCATTTATGGCTCGAACCACACCACCTGCTTTAACTGCCGAAGAAAATACCTTAAACTCCACATCTTGTACCAGGTCAGTAAGTTCTACTATCTCCAACCCGAAACGCAGATCTGGTTTGTCAGAACCATATTTGAGCATGGCCTCTTCATAGGTTATCCGGGGAAAGGGGGTGGGTATGGTTTGCCCCAATCCTTTCTCAAACAGGGCAGCCATTAAATCTTCTACCAAAGAGAAAACTTCCTCTTCATCCACAAAAGACATTTCCATATCCAGCTGGGTAAACTCTGGCTGCCGATCGGCCCGCAAATCCTCATCCCGGAAACAGCGGGCAATCTGAAAGTATTTTTCCATACCAGCCACCATCAGAATCTGCTTAAAAATCTGAGGAGATTGGGGAAGAGCAAAAAACTCACCAGGATGAACCCGGCTGGGTACCAAATAATCCCGAGCTCCTTCGGGAGAACTTTTAGTGAGTATGGGGGTTTCAATTTCTATGAACCCGCGCTGGTCGAGAAAGGACCGCATAGTCTGGGTGACGCGATGCCTCAGGATCATACATTCACGCATTTCCGGTCTTCTTAAGTCCAGATAGCGATAACGTAAGCGCAGCGTCTCGTCTACCTCAATCCCGTCTTCTATATAGAAGGGAGGCGTTTTCGCAGGACTAAATACCTCCATCTGCCGGGCGTATACTTCGATCAATCCTGTTTTAAGATTGGGATTTTCTGTATCTTCAGGCCTCCGTCGAACTTCTCCTCTGACGGCGATTACGTATTCACTCCGAACCTGCTCCGCCAGGTGAAAGGATTCCTGGTCGAAATCGGGACTGAATACCACTTGAATGATTCCTGAACGATCACGCAGGTCGATAAATATTAACCCTCCGTGGTCGCGTCGCGTATCTACCCAACCATTTAATACAACTTCTTGTCCGGCATGATCAACGGTCAAGTCCGTAGCACTGTGCGTCCTCTTCATTCTCTGTTGTTCCTCCTAACGGTTATCCAAGCGTGCCCTTAAAAAAGGGACCAGTCCTTCCTCTATCTTGAATTGCTCTTTACTCTGCATGTCGCGAACGGTAACAAAATTGCCCTTAATCTCATCTTCGCCTAATAGAATAACATATCTGGCTCCTAATTTATCAGCCAGTTTCATTTGAGCTCGGCCACTTTTTCCGCTATAATCCTTATCTGCGGATAGCCCCTGTTGACGCAGCTTTAATAGTAGCGAGATCGCTTGTGGTTCAAGATCATCCTGCATCACGGTAATAAAAACATCCAAGGGTTGTCTAAGCTCAGGAACACAGCCTAGTTTATCCACGGCTAACAAAAGCCGCTCCAAACCCAGAGCAAAACCTATGCCGGGCAGTGAGGGCCCACCGCAGGATTCAACCAAACCATCGTAGCGTCCCCCACCTCCTACAGCACTTTGAGCCCCTATTCCAGGTATGTGAATTTCAAAAGCTGTATTAGTATAGTAATCCAAGCCACGGACCAAATTATCGTCATGGATATAGTCAATTCCATTGGCCTGCAAAGTCTTTTGCACCATACTGTAGTGACTACTGCAATCATCGCACAAGCTGTCCATTAGAGTTGGGAAGTTGACAATGGCCTGATGGCAAGAGGCTTCTTTACAGTCCAAAACTCTTAAAGGATTCTGCAGATAGCGAACCTGACAGTCTTTACACAGCTTCTCCTTTACGGGAGCAATATGCTCTATCAGCTTTTGTCGATAGTGTTCCCGACATACCGGGCAGCCCACGGAATTCAGGTGTAATTCGTATTCCGCCAGCCCCATTCTTTGCAGTATCTCCACTAATAAAAAGATTACTTCTGCGTCAAGATAGGGGCTACGGCTGCCGAAAGCTTCCACACCAAATTGATGAAACTGTCTATAGCGTCCGGTTTGGGGCCGGTCATATCGAAACATAGGACCGATGTAATACCATTTGACCGGCAAGGTACCGTTATATTGGCTGTGTTCAATTAAAGCCCGTGTACACGGTGCCGTACCTTCCGGCCGCAGAGTCAAGCTGCGCTTGCTCTTGTCCGCAAAGGTGTACATCTCCTTAGTTACGATGTCGGTGCTTTCTCCAATGCCGCGCTGAAACAGTTCGGTGTGTTCAAAAATAGGCGTGCGAATTTCGCGATACCCAAACCGCCGCGCGGTCTCTTGTATGATCTGCTCCATCCACTGCCATTTAACTGCTTCTTCCGGTAGGATATCATATGTACCCCGGGGAGCTTTGATCTTCATAAAGCACCTCCAGACCTTGAGTAATTCTTGGATAATTCTAATGTACGGCCTTAAGGTTGTCAACTTTAGTAGCTATTAACTTATCGACGGTTTCCGCATAGGCAACAGGATTTTTGGGATTATAAAATGACCGGAGCCCGCCATCACTGGCATTTATAAATTTACTGGCTGCACCTCCCCCTAAACCGACAATAGTCTGACATTCTTCAATCATATTCATATTGTATAGGCAGAAATGGCCGGGCTTGGAGTAACCGATGTTTTCCATACTGGCTTGCATATATTTTTGTCGATACAGGTAGTAGGGCTTATAATAGTTGTCTCGAAAAAGTCGGTCCATCAATGTAAGACCCTCTTGAACATTTTTAATACGGTCTCCCACTGACTCACGTCCTTCCCGTTCTGCCATGCGCGAGCCCCTTTTTACCGCCAAAGTATGTACGGTAATATTCTCCGGGGCTAAGGCAAGAATATCCTCTGCTGTGCGCTGGTAGTCCTGACTGCCTTCATCAGGAAGACCAACAATTAAATCCATATTCAGTTGCTTAAAACCCGCTTCTCTTGCCCAGATAACTGATCGTACCACTTCCTTTCGATTATGAGCCCGGCCTATTTTGACCAGGGTCTCATCATTCATAGTCTGAGGATTAATGCAGATCCGATTGGTTCCCCCATCCTTAAGGAGTTTTAGTTTCCTGGGGGAAAGAGTATCGGGTCTGCCCGCCTCTACCGTGATCTCGGCAGTCGCTGATGAAATAAACAGTCGTTGCAAATGGTTAAACAATTGCTCCAATTCTATCTCCGAGAGCACGGTAGGGGTGCCTCCACCTATATAAATGCTTTGTACACTGGTGTCCATTTCTTTAAGACATTTTGCAATAGCCTCCATTTCTTGATACAGGGCGGTTAGGAAAGACTGCAAAGAATCGCCGGGCTTATAGACAGCTCCAGGAAAGGAACAATAGTAACAGCGAGTCGGGCAAAATGGTATGCCGATATAAAGTCCAATTATGTTATTAGCCTGCTGTTTCCTTACTAAATAGGGATAATTATTGGCGGCTACCTCCATTATTAATTCTGCTTTTTCGGGGCTCATACGAAAGCTGTCTGTTAATTGCTCTCTGATGTGCTCAGTGTCCATGCCTTGATCCAGCATACGATGTACCAGCTTAACTGGTCTCATCCCGGTCAGTATTCCATAGCTGTTTATCGACTGGCCAGTGTGTTCCACCAAGAGGTCATAGGCGAAACGCCGTACCATTCTGTTTATCTCCCTACGCCTGGTATCTCCGGTCCACTTAATGTCATGTTTTTCCTCTCGAACGGTGCGCTTATCCCTTTGGGTCATCCACCCGAATAAACAAACCTGTTCTCCGTTTACCTGCATTTCCATGTGCATTTTAATACCGGCCAGTTCAGATTCATCCCTGGTCAGCTCATGTTTGGGATAGGCCATACGGACTAGTTCATGAACAGCCGCATATAATTGCTCTGGCTGGAAAGTGGTTTGAATTAGCACTTGATATCCTCCCTGTGCTGCTTATACTTACCTAAATAGGTTATTTTCCTGCAATGGTTATCCAGCTCGCCCAGCAAATCTTTTATTATTAAATTTTCGCCAGGCATGTGGGCTTCGATATAAAACCGGTAACCTTTTTTATTGTTAACCGGATAGGACTCAATTTTGCATAGATTTATATTCCGGCGAGCGAATATCTCTATTGCTTTATACAAAGCACCCGGCTGGTTCTCCAGTTCCAATAGTATACTGCCTTTATCACCTGCTCCGCTATCAGACCATAAGACCTCTCGTTTGCTCAGGTGTAAAAAGCGGGTGCAGTTGTCCTCTTGCTGAATACCACTGGCTAATACAATAAGCCCATAGTTTTGTGCTGCCTGCCTAGGCCCTATAGCCGCTGCCCTGCGAGACTCTCTTGCCACCACTTGGGCAGCACGGGCCGTACTTTCAGCAATCTCTATGCGTGCATCCGGGAGATGACTTTTTAGATAATTTTCGCATTGAGCTAAAACCGCCGGTTGAGTGACTACTAATTCTATTTCTGTGAGTTCATACTCATGTAAAGACATCAGATGCTGTTCAATGGGTACTATAGTTTCGCCTTTAATAGTGACCGGATACTCCATGAGACCAGCCAAACTTTTTCTTAAAATGCCGGCAGATGAGTTCTCAAATGGTATCAAAATATCGGACACCACCTGTTGCCCCAGCATTATGAAAAGTTCTTGAATGGATTCAGCATAAACTAGCTCTGTCTCCGGTGAACAATAGCTGATAGCGGCTGCTTCGCTAAAAGTTCCCTGAGGCCCCAAGATTCCCATTATCATTAATAGATTCTCCTTCCTACTGCTCGGGCAATGGGCTCCAATTCTTTCATCAGTTTGCTAAAACCTTTAGGGGTTAGAGATTGGTCCCCATCAGACAAAGCCCTTTCTGGAACAGGGTGAACCTCAACCATAATACCATCAGCTCCTGCAGCAACCGCCGCCCGTGCCATAGGGGCAACCAGACTACGTACCCCAGTACCATGACTAGGATCCACTATCACCGGCAGATGAGAGAGCTCTTTAACCAGAGCTACAGCTGATAAATCCAGGGTATTGCGGGTCCAGGTTTCAGCTGTTCTTACTCCGCGCTCACACAGTATCACTTGGGAATTACCGCCCGCCAGTATATATTCGGCAGCTGACAGCCACTCCTCTATGGTTGCGGCCAGCCCTCGTTTCAATATAACCGGCATATCGATTCGGCCTATTTTCTTCAACAAAGAGAAGTTCTGCATATTCCGCGCTCCCACCTGAAGAATGTCGGTGTATTCACATAACAGGTCCAGATCCTCACTATCCATTACTTCAGTAACTACCGGCATATTCATCTCTTCTCCAATGCGCGCCAGTATCTTTAGCCCCTCTTCTCCCAACCCCTGGAAACTGTAGGGAGAAGTGCGAGGCTTATAAGCGCCGCCTCGCAGCATTACTGCCCCTGACCCTCTTACCTTAAAAGCGGTTTCCTTTAATAAATCCTCATTTTCTATAGCGCATGGCCCAGCCACAACCACTACCGATTCTCCCCCTATGGGGCATCCCTTTACATTAATAACTGTGGTTGATTGATGGGAATTACGCAAGACCAACATATTATCAGCCAGTTTCTTTTTTAGACCTTTCATTAATTACACCTCCATAAAATACAAAACCTCTCATCCTCAAGGGACGAGAGGTTTAAACTTCCCGCGGTACCACCCAACTTGGCTTATTCAGCCCACTTAACAAAGGATACAAGACTAACCTGTATATAAAAACAAAAAACTTCTCATCCCTAATGGGACGAGAAGCTGACTTCCCGCGGTACCACCCATGTTGCCTGAAAAGGCCCGCTTGACAAGGATACAGGTTGTTCCGATATCCCCTTCCGTTTAACGGTGGAAGTTTCCGCCTCGACCTACTTACCCTATGGTTTCAGCCGGGTGCTCCCAAGTGAACTTCAAAGTGCTTCTCTATAGAGATGCTTTCAGCCGCTGGCATCTCCTCTCTGCATAGTTCCCTACTTTTACTTTACTTGTTCATGGCATTTCGTTTTTGTAGTTGAAAACTATGATAGCATGGTACTAGCATCTTTGTAAACAGTTTTTTTATAAAAAAGGGTTATTCTCTCTTTCAAAGCCAATGGTAGTAGCCGGGCCATGCCCTGGATAACATACCACATCATCATCAAAGCATAGCAAACGCTCTTTAATGCTTTTAATCAATTGTTTGTAGGATCCTCCTGGAAAATCAGTTCGGCCTATTGAACCATAAAAAAGAGTATCCCCTACGAAGATAATATTACCTGTTTTCAAGCAAATTCCACCCGGACTATGCCCCGGTGTGTGTATAACTTCCAGTTCCACGGTATTGCCAATCTTTATGATATCGCCGTGGCGCAGGAGCTGATCAGCAGCAGGACTGGTTACTTTGCTGCCCATTAATAAAGAAAAGTTTGAAACTGGATTGACCAGCATTTTAGCATCATCTTCGTGAATTAGAATCTTGGCATTGGTTGCTTCTTTTACTCCCCGGTTGCCGCCAATATGATCAATATGTCCATGGGTATTGATGATGTACACCGCTTTTAGCTCATCTTGCTCCAGCAGCTTTACAATTCCCCGGGGGTTGCCTCCCGGATCTATAACTGCTACCTCTTTGGTTTCTTCACACCCTACAATGTAACAGTTTACACCCATAGCACTGATTTCAAGTCCTTTTAATATCACTTTTACCCTGCCTCCTTCAAAAAATCCGCTCACTGTCTATTATGATAGTACAAGGTCCATCATTTTCCATGGTCACCACCATGTGTTCTCCAAATAAGCCCGTTGCAACGTTAATACCTTTATTTCTAATTAATTGACAGCAGTATTCAAACAGTGGTTGAGCTAGCTCAGGAAGTTCCGCATCGGAAAAACCTGGCCGCCTTCCCCGGCGAGCATCACCATATAAAGTAAACTGGCTGATTAGAAGTATTTCTCCGTTACAGTCCAGTAGGGACCTGTTCATCTTGCCTTGTTCATCCTCAAAAATCCTCAAATTGATTATCTTATCTATCATATACTCAGCATCCTTAGGCTGATCACCGCGTTTGATTCCCAACAAAACTGTCAAACCTGGTCCTGCTTGCCCCACTACTTGCTCATTTACTAATACTTTACTGCTTCTGGTTCTTTGTACCACTGCTCTCACTAGGAATCACCTCTGACTTCACCGGGCAATACTCGCCGTACTTCTAAAATGTCTTTTATTTTTTGAATGCGCTGCATAACTGCATGCATATGGGACATATCTTTGATTTCCAGTTTTAAGTTCATTATGGCCAGATTGTTTTTGGTAACCCGGGAAAACACGGATAGAATATTTATACGCATATCGGCAATAACGTTCATTACATCAGCAGTTAAGCGAGAACGGTCCATAGCCTTCACTTCTAATTCCACGGTATAAATACCCCGTTCTTCGACCCATTCCACCTCAATGATCCGGTCTTTTTCCGTGCGCAGGTAATTTATGAGGTTTGGGCAATCCTGACGATGTACCGACACTCCCCTTCCCCGGGTTATATAGCCTAATACCGGGTCACCGGGCAAAGGATTACAGCAACGGGACAACCGGATAGCAACATCATCCACACCCTTTATACGCAGGGCACTGCTGTCCCTTTCCAAATGCGGTATAACCCGGGTTTGAACATCAACAGGTACCATGTCTTCTACATGGGCATCGTGGAAAAATAACTCTTTTTGTTTATTCAGCACCTGATTAACGGTAACATTACCGTCCCCGACGGCTGCACATAAATCATCAGCAGAATTAAAACCAAACCGCCGGGCCACTTCCAATAATTTATCCTCACTTAAAAACTCTTTGGTACTGAAGTGCTTTTTCCGCAACTCCTTCTCCAGCAGATCGTGGCCTTTCAATATGTTAGCTTGGCGTTGCTCCCTTTTAAACCACTGTTTAATACGACTCTTAGCTGAAGAAGTCTTCACAAAAGTAAGCCAATCATAACTGGGACCGGTAGAGCTCTTGGAAGTCATTATTTCAACTATGTCACCATTACTTAGGGGGAAGTCCAGTGGCACTATGCGCCCATTTACCTTAGCGCCAATACATTGATGTCCTACTTCGGTATGAACCCGATAGGCAAAATCAACCGGACATGCTCCTTTGGGCAGTTCGATGACTTTGCCCTTAGGCGTAAAAACAAATACTGTATCATTAAATAGGTCTATTTTAAGTGACTCCATAAATTCACGGGTATCTTTTACTTCCTGCTGCCACTCCAAAATTTGGCGCAACCAGGATAACTTCTCATCAAATGTCTTTTCCTTAGGATTAATCCCTTCCTTGTAGCGCCAGTGGGCTGCAATACCATATTCAGCAGTACGGTGCATATCCCAGGTGCGTATCTGCACTTCAAATGGTTCGCCCCCCTTGCCGATCAAGGTGGTATGCAAAGACTGGTATAAATTGGGTTTGGGGGTTGCTATGTAATCTTTGAAACGACCGGGCAGTGGCTTCCACATGGTATGGATAGTACCCAGGACTCCGTAGCAATCACGAATATTATTTACCACAACGCGAATAGCAATTTTGTCATATATTTCATCCATGTCTTTGCCCTGTTTGAGCATTTTTTTATAAATACTGTAAATATTCTTAGGTCGACCTTTGATATCAGCTTCAATTCCTGTTTGCTCCAACCCACCACTAATCTGCTGGATCAGTTCATGTACGTAATCTTCACGTTCTTTGCGTTTTTGCTTCAAGCGCTTGGCAATTTCATGATAGATTTCTGGTTCTAAATAAGAAAATGATAGGTCTTCTAATTCCCATTTAAACTTAAAAATCCCTAGGCGATGGGCTAGAGGAGCGAAAATTTCCATGGTTTCCAGGGCAATCTCTTTTTGTTTTCGTTCATTTTGGAACTGTAAAGTACGCATATTGTGTAAGCGGTCCGCTAATTTAATCAATATGACCCGAATATCTTTAGCCATGGCTATAAACATCTTGCGCAAATTTTCGGCTTGGGCATCTTCCTTAGATTTAAAATTAATACGACTTAACTTGGTAACTCCATCAACTAGTAAGGCAATCTCTTCACCGAATTCGCGTTCAATTGCCACATAACTCATATCTGTATCCTCAATAACATCATGCAATAGAGCAGCACAAATGGATGCTGAATCCATTTCGATATCCGTCAGTATCAGGGCCACTTCCACAGGATGAATAATATAGGGTTCTCCGGATATTCGTTTTTGGCCAGAATGGGCTATTTGAGCAAGATTGAACGCCTTTTCAATCAGCTCCACATCAGCAAATGGATCGTATTGTTTAATTCTCTCAATGATAAGCTCTGGTCCCATAACATTGATCACCATGCCATCTGCTCTTTTACCCATTGTTCCCATTTCGCAAACGCTCGCTTCTCCGCTTGCCCCTCTCGATAATAAGAAGAATCAGCCAAATCAAGAGTAGGCGATGTAGTAGAGAGTACTTTTATTTCAATAATACTACCCTTTTTCCGATACAGGCACAACCCTAAATCAGACATAATCCGCAGCGAATTCAACACTTGCCGTTCATTAAATAAAAAACCTGTGGTTCTGGTTATATCTGCCACTAAAGTCCCCAGTTCCTCTCTAATAAGGCCTTTGGTGGTGAAGTTACTCATCCAGGCTGCCATCTTAGCTATCATGCTGCGTTCTGGGTATAATTGCTGCAAAGTATCTCGCACACTTTTTAATTGCTCCTCATCAAAATCAACCTTAAGGGAAACCGGTGAATAGGCGGTTTTTATCTGACTAGCCAAAATCAAGGCCTCATATTCACTATAAGGCGGATCAGCCAAAACTACCTGTTGGGCATGGGTTCCGTTATCTTTAGCTAACCAGAGATCAGGCTGATTATGGTGATTATCGCTGTATTCGTCATAATCGGGCAGGCTAAAAGACCAATCTGATACGGTTACAGATGCTGAGGACAATCCGGTCAGTCTCATTTTCGTATCAGTATTATTAATGTAAAACAGAGCAGGTGAGGAAACCTTGGGCATAATCTCATGGAGCCTTAACTGAGGATATGCTGCCCGTTCTGGATAATGCTTTTCTTTGTCACTCACCCGGGGGCTCTGGTGGGAAGACCAAAGCTTCACAACCAAGCCCGGTGTTTTTAATAGGTCGTGTTTTAATCTATATAAATAATGCCAGTAAGGTTCCGTTATTAGAAATAATCTCGATTGGCTCCTTAACAAATCTGTCGTTGCTGTGAGCTGCTGTTCACTGGAAAGATGTCCATGAAGCGGATAGAGCAAGTCAGGTCTAATCAGGGTTCTCAATAATTGCTGATAATAACATAATACACGATAGGTGGGGAATATGAAAACTGCCGGCTGACCGCTTCGCAAAATGTCTATAGTCTGCTGCAATACATTTATTAGTGGCTGGTCTAAAATGGTAGTCTGTTGTCTATAGGTGGGTATAAGATGAGTAGCCTTTATTTGTACATTTTCCCGGCCCAGATAGGAGTTGACTTCTAAGCTGGCTAACAAATCAAAACGGCACTGTTTCAGAGGGTAGTTTATCCACTCTGATCGCCCGAAGGCTATCAAGGGTATATTTCCAGGCTGCACTATGGCTCGAAAATGGCTATGATTGGAACCTACTAATGCTGCCTGTTCGACTCTGTCATGATGAATCAAAAATAGAGGAACTGGATTTCCTTCTCCGTAGGGTTCTAATTTCTTCAATTCATCTGCCATCTCGATACTTAGCTCATGGGAAAACAGCTCACCTTCCAAGTAAACGGTTGTATCAGCCACAGGTTTATCTATTTGGGCTTGCTTAAGTAACTGACGGCGAAATTCTGCCACTTGGGTCCGATTTAAGGAGAGTCCCGCTGCCATAGCATGGCCTCCGAACTGCTCCAAAGAATCGCGGCAAGAATATAGAGCATTGTATAAATTGAATCCGGGTACACTGCGCGCCGAGCCTCTTCCCCGATCTCCCTCCCAAGAAATCAGCACAACAGGTTTACTGTATTTATCGGCTAAGCGTGAAGCCGCGATACCTATGACTCCTGGATGCCAGAATTCCCCATCCACCATAAGTATACCTTGCCTAGCAGCTTCATCCATATTGTCAACACTCGCTGCAGCTTCCTCCACCACAGCCTGCTCAATTCTCTTACGCTCTTCGTTTAAGAAACACAATTCCCTGGCTATTGTGTAGGCATAACTTTCATCTTGGGCCATTAATAAATCAACGGCCAAACTAGCGCTCTTTAGACGACCCGCAGAATTTAACCGCGGTGCTATAATAAATGCTGCATGATAAGTTTGCAGATCTTGCCCTATTATTTTACTTTCCCGTAACAGAGCTTTTAGTCCAGGACGTTCCGTGTTCTTCATGCTGGCCAAGCCCTCTCTGACCAAAATTCGATTCTCTCCACGTAAGGGCACTATATCTGCTATGGTGGCCAGAGCAGCCAGCTCTATCCATTCATCAAGTTGCCTTTTAGATACTAGGTCTGATCCCAGACTCTGTGCCAGCTTAAAAACTACTCCTGCACCACACAGATCTATACATTTTTCCGGTGCTCCCAAACGGGGATTGACGATAACCTGGGCCGCCGGAAGAAGTGCCTCCGGGGTATGATGGTCAGTAACTATTACTTCCATACCCAGTTCATTAGCCCGGTCAACTTCCTCAACTGAATTTATGCCGCAGTCTACTGTGACCAGCAACTGTATACCTTGTCCAGCTAGTTTTTCTACCGCTGCATTGTTTAGCCCATAGCCCTCTTCGAATCTGTCAGGGACATAGTATTCCACCTGAGCCCCCAGAGTTTGCAGGCATTCCAGCAGGATTACAATACCACATACTCCGTCCACATCATAATCACCATAGATAGCAATTCTATGCCTTTTTTCTATAGCCTCATTAAGCCGCTTCACAGCAGCAGTTAAGCCAGGGATCTGATCGGGCGGGAGCAGGCAGTTCCGGTCGGCAAACAAAAAATACCGGGCTTCTTCTGGGTCAGCTATCCCCCGACGTATAAGAATCGAAGCCAGTAACTCGGAAATATGTAAAGACTCTTTCAGCAGCTGCATATTCTGGAGATCAACCGGTTCAATTATCCAATTATGTGACATCTGATCCTCCCAATGATAAATAAGTTGGTCTGACAATAGAAAAACTAAGCCAAGCTGGCTCCATAAATATCTAAGAAAACATCTCCATCAGTACTCTGATAAAAATCGATTAATTATTTGGTGAGCTTAAAATATTTATTGCTTCATATACATAATACATAGTTCATCTCAATTAAACTATTTTGGAGGCGAATTTCATGGGTAAATCTCGTCACTTTTTTCCCGGCGGAAATACCAGTCTTGGCTTTTATTCTTTTTATCAGTATCTGGTGAAACCTACCGTTAAGCGAAAATTCATATTAAAAGGCGGGCCAGGAGTAGGAAAGTCTCATTTCATGAAGGAAATAGCCCAACATTTCCTGGATCAAGGTTACCCTATCGAGTATCACTGGTGTTCTTCCGATCCAGATTCACTGGATGGTATTGTGATAGGATCTCACCAGGCAGCCGTTCTGGATGGAACTGCTCCCCATATAGTTGACCCGCGCTATCCCGGAGCAGTGGATGAAATCATTAACCTCGGCCAATACTGGCAGCAAATCCTTATAGCTGAGCAGAGAACCAGAGTCATCGAATTAAGCGATCAAATATCTTTCTGCTTTCAGCGAGCCTATCACCGCTTAAAAGAAGCACACCTGGCTTTGGAGGAATGGTCTGTATATGTTCAAAGGGTTAGCGATAACAGAATAGTATCTCGCAATACTCTGGCCTTAACCGAGGATTTCCTGCAGGGAACAGTGCCAGCTGAAAAGGCTGAACTGCGCCATCTTTACGCAGGGGCCATAACCCCGGCGGGCATAATATTAAAAACACACCTAATATTGGAAGCCAATACCGACTTGTTTGCTATCAAAGGAAGTCCCGGCAGCGGTGTTAAAGAGTTATTAGATCACGTAGTCCATACCATTGATCTAATGAGCATTAATGCCGAGATATATCACAACCCCCTGGACCCACTTGTGGTGGATATGGTTTATCTGCCCGAATACGACCGAGCTTTGCTGAATGCAGGTGATTATTTGTTTCCATATACAGAGCAGTTGGCCACTACCCGCTATCGGCGCCAGTTGGATTTTGATCAGCTTCTGCCTGCAGATTCTCTCAGCCCTTATGCAAAAAGAATTGCCCAGGCCCAGGACCGAATAGATAGCGGAATCAAGGACGCTGTAGAATGGATAGAACTTGCTAAACATCTCCATGATCAGCTGGAGGATATTTATATTAAAGCCATGGACTTTTCCGCACTGGACCAGAGACGTAAAGATTTAATAGCCGAAATCCAATCACTGCTCAATGACTAATCAGGGTCAGTTCATCACCTACCACCAGACTGCGAAAATAGTCCTCCTGATCAGCCAGGCCTGGTATGTCAGCAATAACCTCCCACCCAGGCTGTTCCAATCCCACTTCAGGAGGAACCAACTGACATTGGCCATCAGGGGTAAAGGTTAAAACCCCTCGGTTCAGACAGCGGTGAGCCTGTCTTTTTATATGGGTCTGATTTAGAGGCAGTAACAGCCACTTTTCATCGGCTGGATTGAGTCCGCTCATAAGATTAAGAACTGGTCTTATCAGAGCATGAAACAGAAGGTAGCCTCCTTTAGGGTTACCAGGAAGATTAAAAATCAGTGATTGGTCTAAAAGCCATGCACTAGTAGTGTGGCCAGGCCTAATATCTATTCCGGCAAACAGTTGATGGGCTTTCAGTTTATGCATAGCAGCCCGCACTACATCAAAATCACCCTGCTGGGTTCCGCCGGTTATTATCACCAGGGGCGCCTTCTGTACACCTTTGGTAATTTCATCGGCCAAATCTTCTATACAGTCACCAGTAGGGCCATCTCCTGCCAGAGGTCTCGCTCCCCGGCTTAGAATTAAGGCGAAGAACTGGCTGCGGTTGCTGTTGTAAATTTTCCCCGTCGGCAGATTATTGCCCGGTATCACTAGTTCATCACCGGTTTGAATCAAATATACCCCCGGGCGTTGGTAAACTTGGATGCCCAATACTCCGGCTGAGGCTAGCTTTTCTAAATCAACAGCCTTTAATCTCTGACCAGGAGAGGCTAAAACAGAGCCCCTTGTAATGGTGGATCCCTTTTTTTCGATATGGTCGCCCGGATATACTTTTTTATTTATGGTTACAGACCGCGAATCGCGGTCAACTTCTTCCTGTTTAATAACTGCTCCGCAGCCAGCCGGCAGGATAGCACCAGTCATTATCCGCCAGGTTTCACCAGGATTTACAACCGCCTGGGTATGTTCACCTGCCTTAATACTGCCCACCATAACCAGATTCAGGTTCTGACTGTCTGAACTGGATACATCTCGCTGATGGAGAGCGTAGCCATCCACTCGGGATCGATCAAAAGCAGGTATACACTCTGGAGCACAGTACTGAGCAGCGCATATTCTGCCCACTGCCTGCTCCAGTTTTACCTGGGTAGTTGCCACAGGCCTTACTTCCTGCTGGCAAAGGGCAATAGCTTCTTCTAAACTTACCTGCTTTGCTTTCATGCTATTAGCCTCATCACCCTAATCAAAATGGGTTACCAGAACAGTATCACCAGAGTAAATGCCCTGCTGCTGATGTTCGATGTGAATATAACCATCAGCTCTGGAAAGGATAGTCATCAGCCCTGATTTTCCCAGCAGGGGTTGAGCTACCCTCTGCCCGTTTCTTTCTTCCAGATAAACGGCTATATAATCATCCCGACCTGCTTGGGAGGCTATATTAGTGCCGGCTATAGCAGTTATCTGCCGGGATGGTTTTGCATCCAGAAACGGTTTGCAGACTACCCCAAACATGGTCAGAGCAGAAACGGGATGACCGGGTAAGCCTACCACCAGCTTGGTTCCTATTTTAACAGCCAGGGTAGGTTTACCTGGCTTGGCAGCTATACCGTGAAAAAGCAATTGAGTCTGAGGAAAACTCAGTAATACTTCCATAGTCATATCCTTGATGCCTATTGAACTGCCCCCTGACATCAATACCCAGTCATTTTCCTCGCAGGCTGCTGCCACAGCTTCCTGCAGCATATTCTTATCATCTGGTACTATCGAATATGTTTGGGCAAGGGCACCTGCCGACTGAACGGCGGCTGCCAATGATACACTGTTTACATCTCTAACCTGTCCCGGCTGTGGACGGGATCCCAGGGCCACAATTTCATTGCCGGTTGATATGATACCTACTCGGTACTTTTTGTGTACATTCACCTGCTCTACACCCGCCGAAGCCAAGAGGCCCAGATCCTGAGGTCTGAGACAGTGGTTTTGAGGAAGCAAAACACTTCCCTGAGCTGCATCTTCACCGGCTTGCATTATATGATCCCCAGGCCCTACCGGTTTATAGACCAACACGGTATCATCACCCAAACGCTCCGTATACTCTACCATTACAGCTGCATTAGTACCGGAAGGCAGCATTCCTCCGGTAGGGATCCAGCAGCATTGACCAGGCATAATCTCCAATGCTGGTTTTTGCCCCATCAGTATTTCTCCCTGATAGCTCAAAAAAGCTGGCAGAGACTCGCTGCATCCAAAAGTATCTTCGGCACGGACAGCATAACCATCAACGGTTGAGCGGGTAAATGATGGTATGGGTTCCGGGCTGTAAACTGCAGCGGCCAGCTCCCTGTCCAGGGCATGCAGCACAGAAATGGTTTCCAGGTCTCTTTCAGGTAAAGATGAAGCCATTAACTGTAAAGCTTCTTGAACAGTTACCACTTTCATAAATTCACTCATCCACAGCACCTCAATGAATTACTCACTTTACCTATTATATACCACCCCATCCTGGTGGCAAAATGCGACTACAGTAGCATATACTTTATTTATATGCTAAATTTGACATTAGAATGGATGATGTTAAGGGAGGACTTATTGATTGCAACGCAAGATTTATATAGAAAATATGCCCTTAGATGACGCCCGCAAATTATGGATGAGCCACCTTAATTCTATCGGTTTTTGTACTCCAGCATCAGAGACCATTCCCATTGAATCCGCCCTAAATCGACTCAGCAGCAAAGCTATTCATGCCCATCGTTCATCACCTCACTACCCCGCAGCCGCCATGGATGGCATTGCCGTACGGGCAGCCGATACTTACGGGGCTAATGAAAGATCGCCGATTCTTATTCCGCCAGATCGATATCTGGAGGTTGATACGGGCGACTATGTACCTGATGGTTATGATGCAGTAATAATGATAGAAAATGTTAATTATGAAAAGGAATATGCCAGTATTATTGAGCCTGCCGTTCCCTGGCAGCACATACGTTCTATTGGCGAAGACATGGTGGCTCAGGATTTGATTATACCCAGTTATACCAGAATCGGTCCCTTTGAGCTGGCATCCTTGATTACAGCCGCAGTGGATAAAATCGAAGCGGTTGCGCAGCCGATAGTTGCCATTATTCCTACCGGTACTGAATTGGTGGAATGCGCTGCTGATAATATGGCCCCTGGAGAAATCATAGACTCCAACAGCCATATGCTGGCTGCACTCTGCCAGCAGTGGGGTGCTGTCCCGATTCGCCATAGGATCGTTGCTGATGATCGTGAGCAGCTTAAAAGCGCCGTTTTAGAAATGATAGATCAGGTGGACATGCTGATTATTTGTTCAGGTTCTTCAGCCGGTCGCGAGGATTACACCTCTAGTGTTATTGATGAACTGGGACATTTATTAGTTCATGGTCTGGCAATCAGACCCGGCAAACCGGCTATCTTGGGTTCAATTAAAGGAAAACCGGTTATTGGGGTTCCTGGTTATCCCATATCTGCCCAATTAGTTTTCCACCTTTTTGCCCGTCCCGCTTTATATGCGAGACAAGGTATAAGTGAACCGGAGGAATTATCTTTGGAATGCCAGATAGCACGCAAGCTGCCATCACCTATGGGAGTGGATGAATATGTTTATGTTAACTGGGATAAGTTTCCCAACGGCTACTACGCTTATCCCCTGAACCGTGGGGCAGGAGTAACCACCAGTTTGGTTAAATCAGACGGTTTTATTCGTATACCCCGCGGCAGTGAAGGGTTGAATGCCGGCGAATTGACACAGGTGGTTCTGCACCGTTCCCGCCACACTATTGATAATACTATAGTGTGTATCGGCAGCCATGATCTGGCCATAGATATATTAGCAGACCTGCTGCAGCTCCATTATGGAATACGCCTTATCTCCAGCAACACGGGCAGCATGGGCGGAATTATGTCACTGCGCCGCCAAGAAACTCATTTGGCAGGTATACACCTGCTTGATCCTCAGACCGGAGATTACAACACCAGCTACCTTAAACGCTATCTTCCCAATATGAACTGGGAACTGCTCACCCTGGCCAAACGCCAGCAGGGTCTGATGGTTAAAGCCGGTAACCCCCTTCATATTACATCACTGACCGATCTGACCCGCTCTGACGTTCGTTTTGTCAACCGTCAAAAAGGGTCTGGGACCAGAGTACTCCTGGATTATCTATTGGAAAAAGAAAACCTTAAAGCAGAAGCTATCTATGGATACAGCCATGAAGAATACACGCATCTGGCAGTAGCCGCCGCTGTAGCCAATGATGCCTGTGACGTGGGCATGGGAGTCTATGCCAGTGCCCGGGTATTAAATCTCGACTTCATACCGGTAATTGAAGAAAACTATGAATTATGCATATTGCCTGATCTGATTAATCCTGATCATAGGCAGTTGTTGATTGAGATTATAAAGAGTCAGGAGTTTATTGATAGAGTCACTTCATTGGGCGGCTATAATCTCGAAGGAAGTGGTGAAATACGGCTAAGTTCCCAGTAATATAACTAATTGTTATTTATTGATAAGGTTTCGTTTATAATAAATAGTTTTCTATATATTCAATCAAGGATTTTCATTGTTTGTGTCGAAAACAATATACGATATGGTGTGCTCATTTACCATATATATTTCTAAGTACGTTAGAGTTCTTCGGGGGGGGAATTTTAGCACCTTTGGAATCTTGAATTAGTCCGGTACACTTTATGATTGCCGCTGGAGTTCAAGCTTTGGATCCACTAGGTGCTATTATTTTGCTACGAGAATTCTGCGAAAAATTTAATTCTTGTGGGGAAAGGAGAGTGTGATGTGCCATGAAGGTTACCCGCAGACAGTTCCTAAAGGTAACCGGTGCGACAGCGGCCAGTTTTGCCGTTCTTGATCTTGGTTTTGACACTCAGGCAACAGCCGCATCCATCAAAGAGCTGCGCATTAAGAATGTGACACCGGTCCCAACCGTTTGCCCCTACTGCGCGTCTGGTTGTGGGCTGGTGGTTTATGCGGAGCATCAGGAAGGTAAAGAGACACAGTTGTTGAGCGTTCAGGGAGACCCTGACAACCCCATCAATGAGGGGTGTGCCTGTCCCAAAGGGGCAGCGATGTTTAACCTCCGTGAGATTTACGACCCTCACACCGGCGAACAGATTATAAACCCCAAACGAGTAAAGAAACCTTTATATCGTGCTCCTTACAGTGACAAGTGGGTAGAAAAAGATTGGGATTGGATGCTGCAGACTATTGCCGAAAGAGTGAAAGAGACCAGAGATAACAACTTTATTCACTCGGAAAATGGCATGATTGTAAATCGTAACGAAAAAATCGCCTCTATCGGCGGTTCAGGCCTGGACAATGAAGAGTGTTACCTTTTATCAAAACTAATGAGGTCCCTGGGAGTAGTATATCTGGAAACCCAGGCCCGTATCTGACACTCCTCTACGGTGGCTGGTTTGTCACCTGCATTTGGTCGTGGCGTCATGACCAACCATATGATTGACCTAAGAAATGCCAATGTAGCTTTAATCATGGGAAGCAACATCGCTGAGAATCATCCCATAGGTATGAGATGGCTGACTCAGGGCAGATTGGATCCCAAGCGTCAGACCAAAATTATTCATGTTGACCCTCGGTTTACCAGAACCTCGGCAGTCTCTGATCTCTACTGCCCCATGCGTTCCGGAACCGATATCGCTTTTTTAGGCGGAATGATCAATTATATACTGGAAAATGACCTCTATCATAAAGAATATGTGGTCAACTACACCAATGCATCTTATATCATTAAGGACGAATTTGGCTTTGAGAACGGCCTGTTCTCGGGTTATGATGAATCCAAACGCAGCTATGATTTTGGTACCTGGGATTATCAATATGGTCCGGACGGTAAGATTCTCACCGACGAGACTCTGCAGCATCCCCGGTGCGTTTTCCAACTACTTAAAAAGCACTACTCTCGCTATGATGTTGATACGGTATGCAAGATAACGGGTTCTCCCAAGAACAAATACCTGCAGGTTCTTGATTTGTTCTGCAGCACAGGTGCTGCGGACAAAACCGGATGTATCTGTTATGCCATGGGGATTACCCAGCATACGGTAGGCAGTCAGAACGTAAAGGCTTTTTCCATTGTACAACTTTTATTAGGCAATATGGGTCGTCCCGGTGGAGGCATTAATGCTCTGCGTGGTGAAAACAATGTGCAGGGTGCCACCGATATGGCACTGCTGTTCCATATCATTCCGGGATATATAGATTCTCCCACCAATACTGAGGATAATAAGGATCTAATATCCTTCATCCGCAAAGTGACCCCCGGAGCAGCCAAACTGCCTTTCAGCAACCTCAGTGAGTTCCGGGAACTGGTTAAAGCAGGCTTCCCTTATTCAGGCTGGAAGATCCACACCTCCAAATGGGTAGTCAGTCTGCTCAAAGCTTGGTATGGTGAGGCCGCTAATGCTGACAATGATTTCGCTTACCATTATCTGCCCAAACGCGATGCCAGCAAGAATTATTCACATATAGCTCTGTTCGAAGCCATGCATAAAGGCGAAATTGACGGTTTGTTCGTTAACGGCACCAACCCCGTGGTAGGCGGCCCCAACGCCAATAAAGAACAGGAAGCCTTGACCAAATTAAAATGGATGGTGTCCATCGACCTCTGGCTGAACGAAACCGCTGATTTCTGGACTTATCAGGGTTGGGAACGAGCGGTTAACAATCCAAATGTTCCGCGCTATACCCCCAATGATATTGGTACAGAAGTATTCTTCCTGCCCGCGGCTTCCGTTTACGAAAAGGAAGGAACCGCAGCCCAGACGGGCCGTTGGGTACAATTCCGTTGGAAAGGCGCTGATCCCGTCGGCGACTCCAAAGCTGACCTGTGGATATATAATGAACTAGGCAAACGTCTGAAACAGCTTTATGCTGGCAGCACCCGTCCTGAAGATGAGCCTATTCTGAATATGACCTGGGATTATGACGGACACGCTGGAGAAGAAGAACCTGATATCCTTAAAGTTGCTAATGAACTTTGTGGCTACCATGTAGCTGATGGCACCCCGGTAGAAGGCTTTGCTCAATTAAAAGACGACGGTTCTACCGCCTGTGGTAACTGGGTATACTGTGGGGCCACCACTCTTAAAGACGGTAAATTTATCTACAAACCACAACTGCGCGAGAAAGCAGATCCTTCTGGGTTAGGATTATTCCCCAATTGGGGATGGGCCTGGCCAATGAATCGTCGTGTTGTATACAATCGCTGTTCGGTTCAGCCTGATGGAATTACCCCCTGGCCAGGAGACGAGGATCGTCGTCTGGTATGGTGGGATGAAGCATCGGGACGGTGGACCGGTTGGGATGTACCTGATTTTATCGGGACGGTTGGCCCTGATAACCCGGCCTTTAAGGATCCATTTATTATGCGTCCGGAAGGTAAAGGATGTATCTTTGCCGCCAATGGTTCTCTAAAAGATGGTCCATTCCCCGAGCACTATGAGCCATGGGAGAGTCCTGTGCCTCCTATATTAAATAGTCAGCCTCTCAATCCTGTTGCCAAAGTATGGGAACCTGATAAGCAAGGTTCGTCTGACAAGTATCCGATAATTGCTACTACTTATCGGGTTTGCGAACACTGGCAGACTGGTGCCTTAACCCGCAATCTGCCCTGGCTGGCAGAACTGATGCCAGATATGATGGTGGAACTCAGCGAAGAACTGGCCAGGGAAAAAGGCATCAAAAACGGCCGCGAGGTTATTATTTCCACTACCCGTGGTGACATTAAGGCGGTAGCCTGTGTAACCAAGCGCTTTAAGCCCTTTAACCTGGACGGCAAAATAATTCACCAGATTGGCCTACTCTGGCAGTACGGCTTCAAAGGCTATGCCACTGGTGATATTGGCAACCGGCTGACCCCGCACATAGGCGATGCTAATACCATGTGTCCCGAATATAAAGCATTTCTGTGCGATATAAGGAGGGCTTAGATATGGCATATTTGACTAATCTTTATGATACCAGTAGATGTACAGCCTGCCGCGGTTGCCAGATAGCCTGTAAAAACTGGAATCAACTGCCGGCTGTAATCAAGCCCTTCCGAGGCAATTATCAAACTCATGACGACACCAATGGCGATACTTATACCATAGTGCGAATGATTGAAACAGAGGACCCTGTTGATGGCGTAATTTGGAACTTCTTGAAATACCAATGCATGCACTGTTCAGAACCAGCCTGTATGAAAGTCTGTCCTCGGGGGGCGTATTCTAAAACTTCATGGGGTGCAACTATTCATGATCCCGATAAGTGCATCGGTTGTCAGTACTGCACCTATGCTTGTCCTTTCGAAATACCCAAATATCGCAAACGGGAAGATATAGTTGCTAAGTGCACTCTTTGTGCTGATCGGGTGGAAGAAGGGCTGCAACCTGCTTGTGCAGCTACCTGTGCTCCAGGTGCTTTGATGTTTGGAGATCGGGATGAACTGCTTCAGTATGCCGAAGATAGAGTTAAGCACCTTCGAGCCAATGGATTTCCCCGGGCCACCATTTATGGGAAACTAGAGCTAGGTGGCCTCAACAAACTGTATGTGTTGACCGATACTCCTGACAAATTTGGCCTGCCAGTGGATCCCAAAGTTCCTGGACAGATTCCTTTCTGGCAGGATTGGGTTCAACCTTATGTGGGCTGGCTGATTCCCCTGGCTCTGGCAGGATCAGCCGTCAGTTTTGTGACTACTCGCATTCTAGCCAACAAACATGGTGAGCATGGTGAAGGGGGGCATGAATAGTGCAGTTGATTCCCGAATACAGAGAGGATATTCAACGCGTAGAACGTTTTAATTTAGTAGCCCGCCTGACACACTGGGGCCACACGGTAACCTTTTTACTCTGTCTGTTTACCGGATTAGTGCTTTTCTTAGACAGTGTCGACTGGCTGGCAGCAATATTTGGCGGTTATGCCGGAGCCGGTCTGGTTCACCGTATTTCCGCAGTGTTAATGACCCTGGTAATAGTATTCTTTGTGGTTTTTGATTTCAAAGGAATAATTAACTGGATCAAGGATTTACTACGCTTCGGCTTAAATGACATCAAGTTTGTAATGGTATTCCCTTTAGAATTCTTGGGATTTCCGGTTAAGGTACCAC
>FZPS01000059.1_pt476 | contig 28147 bp, 29 predicted proteins | sample 1817821 | NCBI WGS metagenome assembly FZPS01 (sample SAMEA104158645, study PRJEB21678) | metagenome | place: Germany | collected 2015-04-21
CCCTATTGGGAGTTCACTTTTGGATATTTATAAGGGTTTTAATCTAAATCTGCCTTATTTGGTTGTCAATGCAAAAGTAAACAATGTTGCCGAAGGGTTAAAATATAAAGTGTATAATAATAAAGATGTTGAATTTTTAGATTTGAGTCATAGCTCTGGAATGCGGACTTATGTTCGTTCTCTGTGTTTTGTACTGCATAAAGCAATGAAAGATGTCTTTCCCGAAGGTAAACTTTTTGTTGAACATCCGGTTTCTAAAGGTTATTTCTGCAATATTGATATTGGACGCCAACTTTATGATGACGATATTGCGAAAATTAAAGATAGGATGGGGCAAATCATTGCAGAAGATTTACCATTTTATCGGATAGAATGCAGGGCTGAAGAGGCTGTTAGAGTTTTTAAGAAACACGGATTGACGGATAAAGTTAAACTCATTGAATCTACGGGGTCTTTATATAGCTATTATTATAAATTAGGTGATACGGTTGATTATTATTATGGTTGTTTGGTCCCTAGTACCGGTTATATCCATATTTTTGATTTGATGCCCTATTATGACGGGGTTCTACTTCGTATTCCCAATAGGGAAAATCCTAAGGTAATCGAACATTTTGTGAAGCAAGAGAAAATGTTTGATGTGTTTAAAGAGCATATGGAGTGGAATAGAATCATGGAAATCAGTACAATTGGTGATTTCAATATGGAGTGTCAAAAAGGCAATGCAACCAACTTGATCAACATAGCAGAAGCTCTCCAAGAAAAAAGAATTGCTCAGATAGCTGACACCATCTATGGTCGTGGAAAAAATGGAGATCAAGTTCGTTTAATTTTAATTTCGGGCCCTTCTTCTTCAGGGAAAACCACTTTTAGTAAGCGGTTAACCATACAATTAATGACTAATGGAATTAAACCCACTGCCATTTCGTTAGATAATTATTTTGTTGAACGTGAAGAAACCCCAAGAGATGAGTATGGAGAATATGATTATGAATCGATAGATGCATTAGACTTGGAATTATTCAATTCTCATATTGAAGCTTTAATAAAAGGGCAGGAGGTTGAGATTCCTCGCTTTAATTTTAGTGTTGGCAGAAAAGAGTATCGGGGTGATTTTCTAACGATTGATAAAGATACGGTGATTATTCTAGAGGGAATACATGCGCTCAATCCTAAATTAACTGAGCGTATCCCTGATGATTATAAATTTAAAATATATGTTTCGGCCTTAACCACAATTGCCATTGATAATCACAGTTGGATACCTACTACGGATAATCGTTTAATTCGCAGAATTATACGCGATTTTAGTTACCGGGGGTATTCTCCACAAGAAACAATATCAAGATGGGCAAGCGTTAGAGCCGGAGAAGATAAATGGATTTTTCCGTTTCAAGAAAATGTGCATGCTATGTTTAATTCTGCATTGCTCTTTGAATTAGCCGTACTTCGTTTACACATTGAACCTATTTTAATGACCGTGCCTCAAAATGCACCAGAATATGCTGAGGCTTTTCGGTTATTGAGATTTATAAAATTGTTTACTCCTATACAAGGCAAAGAGATACCGCCTACTTCTCTTTTAAGAGAATTCTTAGGTGGAAGTAGTTTTAGCTATTAAATAGTAAACAATATGTAGTCTAAATATTACTTTTTGTGGATTATAAAACCTAGTTAGCAGTTTCTTTTTTTGTTAGCTAGGCTTTTATAAAGATCTTATCTGAGAAGATTGACCTTTTTAGGGAACTTATCTTGATGTTTACTGTTATCTGTATAAAGCAGGTTGAGTTGGTTCATTAAAGTAGTGATTATTGAGTGAACTTATCTTTGCATTGTCTTGTTACAATGCTATGAAGATTTGCTGTTTTTTATAGGATAGCTTTGGTAAAACTGTTTTTTTTTGTATTTTGTTTCAGTTTTTAATAGATATTATTAAAGGTAATGGAGTTTTATTCCTTTTTTAGAGTGAGAAAAAAATTGTGTATTTATAATAAAAAGAAAGAATTATGCCACAAGTATGTAAGTTAGGATATCGTGAGGAAAATAGTAGTACGTATCCCATAAACATTAATGAGTTGAAAGAAGCGAATAGGATGGAGAATTCTATGGAAAATGAATCTGCTACTTATGTAGATGTACTTCATTTTGTGAAAGATATTTTAAGCTTATTAGATTTTTCAGGAATAATTAGAGGAAAAAATGAAAGGTAAAGAATTAAGGATTGTTGATAGGTAATGAAGCGAGAAATCTTAAATTATTTCTCGCTTTTTTTATACTTTACTTTCTTCTTCTATGTATTCTTCTACAAAGAAATTTACTCCATCAAACACCGCATAGGTAAAGAAAGAAATCCAATCACCCAAAATGGTCATTCTTGCTGTTCGTGTTAATTGTAAATCCAGCACTATATGACGATGTCCATAAACAAAGTAGTTAATATTGGGGTGCTTCTTTAAGTACTCTTTGGTGTACAATACAAGGAATTCTTTATCTTCTCCCATATAGTCGGGCTCTTTTCCTCCTTCCAGTTTCAAGCGACTTTTTTTAGCCCAGTTCATTCCAAAGGGGATAGTCCATCGTGGATGGATGGATGAAAAAAGGTTTTGTAAGAATTTTGAATGAAACATTTTACGTAAAAGCTTGAAAAGAGGGTCCGGATCGCCCAATCCGTCTCCATGAGCCAAATAAAATTCTTTACCGTATATTTCAGTCGTAAGAGGCTTTTTATGGACTATGACTCCACATTCCTCTTCAAAATAGTCTCCCAACCAGATATCATGATTTCCTATAAAATAATGAACTTCTACGCCATTGTCAGTCAATTCAGATAGCTTTCCTAAAAAACGGGTATATCCTTTAGGTACTACTGTTTTAAATTCATACCAAAAGTCAAACATATCTCCTAATAAATAGATAGCAGAAGCCTTATGCTTTATGCTATCTAAAAAATTAACCAAACGACGTTCGTGCATCCTTCGATGCTTAATCGCTAATGACCCTAAATGTGCATCAGATAGAAAATAGACATTCTTCATGTATTGGAGACTTTAATGACTTATAAAAAACCAAGTTTCAAAAGAGCTTCTTCACTCATCATATCTTTGCTCCACATAGGCTCAAAAGTCAATGAGATATTAACCTTTTCTATTCCTTCAATAGACTCTACTTTTTGTTTTACATCTTCAAGAATGAAATCTGCCGCAGGGCAGTGAGGAGTAGTTAAAGTCATTTCAACATCAACCTCATTATTTTCTTTAACATCAATATTATAAATTAAACCAAGGTCATACACGTTTACCGGTATCTCAGGGTCGTAAACCGTTTTAAGACGATTTACTATCTTTTCTTCCAGCTCAAATTTTTGATTCATAACTCTTCTTGTTTATTCTGGTTTCGTAACAAAGCTAAATATTTTATTGTTCAAATCCGATTTATCGTACAATAAAGTGGCTTAAGGACTCAAAATAGTATAGCTTATACTGCTTATAACCTTTCAATGAGGCTGTTTGTTTTGTATTTATGTTTTTTTACAGGAAAATGCTCCTGTAGAATAAGCAATAATCGGTCTGGGACAGATCATTGTTCGGTCCCTGAGAGAGACCTCTTCGGTCTGGGTTAAAAGGAGCTTCTCTCAGGGACCGAGTAATTGATGGGTTTTAAGCTTTAGAATGATGCTTTAACTAATAGAGAAAAGCCACCTTTTATATATAATTTCATTCATCTTTTTTCTATATAGGTTGAAATGGTTATTTTTGTTGTAAGTCTATAGGTATAATGGAAAAGAAAAATCTGTCTACACAACTTAAAGCTGATTTGACGATTTACTTATTCAAGTTAGCTGAATTTGATGAGGTCATCCTTGATGCCAATCAGGAAAATGATTTTCATCAACTATTGTGGATTACTAAATGTAGTGGTAATAATACCTGTACAATAGACTATAATGATTATACTTTCCGGGATAATCAGATAGTAGTGATCTATCCAAGACAAACCGGTGAAATAGATTTGGAAGGTAAAGAGGGATATCTCTTGGTTATTAACAACGATATCTTTTTTGAAATCAATCAAATTATCAATTCTAATTATTTGAATGGATACTTTTCAAATGTCTTTGTCTCGATAGATGAGAAAACGAGGCAATCGTTGACTGCAATTCTCTCTCTTATGTTTCAGGAATATGAAGGGTTGAATAGAGAGGTGCTGATGAAGAGCTATCTTCAGTCTCTTTTATTTCATGTTGCCTCATTATATAGAAAAGATACCCTTCTGAATAATCAGACTACTCAACTGTTTGTTGATTTCATAAAGCTTGTAGACCAAAACTTTGTAGAACATAGAGAGGTGAAATTTTATGCTGACGAACTGAATCTATCAGAGAAGAAGCTGAATGAAATCTGTAAAACCGCATCGGGTAAGACCACTAAACAGTTTATACAAGAGCGCCTGGTTTTGGAAATAAAGAAAGAAATTAAATCAGGAACCTCTACTTTAAAAGAAATAGCTTTCAATTTGGGGTTTAGTGAGCCTGAATATTTCACTCGTTTTTTTAAACAGCAAACCTCTATGACTCCTAAGGAGTTTTCTGAAAAATAGTTCCTTTTGTCCATCTTATCGGAAGAAAAGTATAAGAGTGTTTGATCTGTAGCACTTTATCTTTGCAATCCAAAAATAAGAAAAAAATAAACTATGAAGATGTTAAGTCTAGCCCAATGGGGAGTTGTTTTAATTTTAGCATTGCTTACAGCATTAGAGCCATTAAGTATTGATCTTTATCTACCGGGATTTTTAATTATGTCCGATGCCTTTAAAACAGATATGGTTTCAGTTCAGATGTCTTTATCCCTGTTTTTGGCCGGTTTTGCCATCGGACAATTAATTTGGGGTCCTTTATCCGACAGATTTGGACGTAAAAAACCCATACTACTCTCTTTGATGCTATTTGTAATTGCATCAGTGGCTTGTATCTATGTTACAAAAATTGAATATCTCTGGGGGTTGCGGTTTGTTCAGGCCATAGGAGGATGTGGTGGAATAGTCATTTCCCGTGCTGTAGTAACCGATTACTTCAATAAGGATCAAACCCTTAAGATTTTTAGTTTATTGACTATGATTATGGGCGTGGCCCCTATCGTGGCCCCATTACTGGGAAATCAAGTTTTACATCAGTTTCATAACTGGGAAAGCTTGTTCGCAACAATGATGATTATTGGTGTTGCCCTATTCTTATTGACCTTTTTCTTCCTGCCTGAGACAAAACAAAGAAAAGAGCCTATAGGTATGAGTAAGAGTAATGTATTAAAGGATTATCATTGTATCTTGAAAAATCGAAAATTCTTAATCTATGCTTTAGTGGCAGGTATTACCAATGGAGCATTGATGATCTATGTGTCGAATGGCCCATTTTTGATTATGGATAAAGGAGGGTTTTCGAGTGATATGTTTAGTGTGATTTTTTCCATAAATTCTTTGGGACTTATTCTGGGTTCCTATTCAGCAACCTTACTCACTAAACACATTAAAACCGGGAAACTTATTAAACAAACCCTTTTTGTAATGCTTGCCGTTAGTGCGATGATGCTTATGGCAATGTATTCGGAGGCTTCAATGAGTGTCATCCTGATTTTCCTGTTTTGTTATGTCTTTATGATTGGAATCTTATTGCCTTTGACAACAGAGCTTGCATTAAGTCCATTTATGGAAAATAATAGTGGAGCAGCGTCTTCTCTGTTTGGAACAATACAGATGACACTTGCATTTGCTTGTACTTTGATTTCGGGACTTATGAGCGACGGAACAATGGTAGTCATAGGCATTGAGTTTGTTCTATGTGCTCTACTTGCGTTTATCACTGTGTTTGGTAAGATGAAAGATCAGTTTAGTGTGATTCCTCAATACAGTCCTGTTGTGAATAAGAAGAATCATAGAAAGCTATAAAAGAATTTGGAAAATATTAGAGCCAGAATAGATTTTTATGGGAGTGAGCTGAAGTAATTTTGAAAGCTTGGTGTCAGAATTCAAATTAATTAATACCGGATATTGCTATTTACTTATAAGACTTTGAGTTCATTGAAAAATAGGAGAAATTTTATGAGAAGTATAGAGGAAGAAAATGGTTGCGTGAATAATTTTTGTGTATTTATGCAAAGTCTACTTAGCAAAATATTATAATCAATTGTTAATTAACATATTTAAGCATCTGAATTTCTATAAAATTACAGAACCAGAAATATTTATTTAACTTTACTGGGAATTTTGAAATGACCTTTCAGAGTTCTCTTGACCTTAAATAATATTGTAATACTAATACAATCAAAAATGCAATTAAAAGTTTCTTCGCCTCTTAAATGGGTTCCGAGTGTTTATTTTGGTATGGGGTTACCCTTCGTTATGGTACAGCTTGTATCTGTCATTATGTTCTCCGAGATGGGTATATCCGATGCTGTCATTGCTTTCTGGACGTCTTTAATTATTCTTCCCTGGAGTCTTAAGCCTTTATGGAGCCCCTTTTTAGAAATGTTCAAGACAAAAAAATATTTTGTGGTTGGAACTCAAATGGTAACAGGACTTTGTTTTGCTTTGATTGCTCTAAGCCTACCTTTCCCCGGATTTTTTACTTATGCAATTGCCTTTATGGGGGTAATCGCTTTTAGTGGAGCCACACATGATATTGCTACTGACGGGATCTATATGACAGAGTTGGATAATCAGACTCAAGCTAGGTACATCGGTTGGCAAGGAGCCTTTTTTAATATTGCTAAAGTAGTGGCAAATGGTGGACTCGTTTTCTTGGCAGGTATGCTTAAAGGTTCTATGGGAGTAGTCCATGCTTGGATGTTGATTATGGGGGTGTGTGCCGGAATAATGATACTGTTAAGTTTGTGGCATAGTCGTGTGCTTCCATCGGGAGGGACTGAGGTAACGGCCATAAAAACGGCAAAAGAAGGTTGGGATTCATTCAAGCATGTCTTTGTCACCTTCTTCCAGAAGAAATTCATAGCTATATATATTGTTTTTATTATATTGTATAGGTTAGCGGAAGGCTTGGCGATAAAGATTTTGCCCCTATTTTTAAAAGCGCCCGTAGAGAAAGGAGGTCTTGCACTTAAAGTAAGTCAAATAGGGCTCATCAATGGTACTTTTGGTACCGTAGCTTTCATCTTGGGGTCAATCTTAGCCGGCTACTATATTTCTCATAAAGGACTGAAGAAAACCTTGTTTTATTTATGCTGTGCTATTAACCTGCCTTTCCTGATTTATTTATTGTTAGCTATTTTTCAACCCTCGAATATTCTTCTTATTGGTTCTGCTGTAGTCTGTGAATATTTTGGTTATGGGTTTGGATTTGTGGGCCTTACGTTGTTCATGATGCAACAAGTGGCTCCGGGTGAGCATAAAATGGCACATTATGCCTTTGCTTCAGGAGTTATGAATTTAGGGTATATGTTTGCCGGAATGATTAGTGGTATGCTTAGTGATTGGTTGGGGTATAAGCAATTCTTTGTAGTGGTTGCCATTGCCATGATTCCTGCATTAATCCTTTCACGTATTGTTCCTTTTAAATATTCCGATGGAAAAGGGGATTAATAATAAGTTGGTAGAAATAAAAACATTCAAATAAAGGGCAGCCATTACCCAATATGCCTTGGGAGGATCGCCCGGAAGGATGTAAAAATGTAATGTGGAGATATTCCGGAAATCCCATCATAGGTCGTGATGCACTAAGTACATCTAATAGTATCTTTAATAGTGCCGTGGTACCTTATGGTGATGGATATGCCGGTGTTTTTCGCTGTGATGACACCAATCGACGTATGCGACTCCATGTAGGGTTTAGTAAAGATGGTGTGAATTGGGATATTGAAGAAGAAGATATAAAACTCGTTGGAGGTGATGAAGAAGTTGGAAAATGGGTTTATGGGTATGATCCACGCGTAACATGGATTGAAGACCGTTTCTATGTAACCTGGTGTAATGGATATCATGGACCTACGATTGGATGTGCATGGACAGATGATTTTAAGACGTTTCATCAGTTGGAAAATGCATTCCTTCCTTTCAATCGTAACGGAGTAATGTTTCCACGTAAGATCAATGGAAACTTTGCTATGGTAAGCCGTCCAAGTGATAACGGGCATACTCCTTTTGGTGATATCTTTTATAGCGAATCTCCCGATATGAAGTTTTGGGGTCGCCACCGTCATGTAATGTCACCGGCGGCTTTTGAAGTAAGTGCGTGGCAATGCTTAAAGATTGGAGCAGGTCCCATTCCGATAGAGACATCCGAAGGTTGGCTGATGATTTATCATGGGGTGTTGCAGTCTGCAAACGGTTATGTCTATAGTTTTGGTTCGGCATTGCTTGATTTAGAGGAACCCTGGAAGGTCATAGCTCGTAGTGGCCCTTATTTGATTGCTCCGAGAGAAATCTATGAATTAGCAGGTGATGTGCCTAATGTGACTTTCCCTTGTGCCGCATTACATGATCCGGCGACAAGACGCATCGCTGTTTATTACGGCTGTGCCGATACCGTAACAAGTATAGCCTTTGGATATATTGATGAAATAGTGGAATTCACTAAGAAAACCAGTATCGTATAAATAAGATATAATGATAAGAAAGATTGTACTGGTGGTAAGTATCTTCACCACAGTCTCACTCTATTCACAAAACAAACCGCTCATTGACTGGGTGGATCCTTTTATTGGAACAACTAACTTTGGGACGACTCATCCCGGAGCGGTTGTTCCCAATGGGATGATGTCTGTAGTTCCCTTTAATGTCATGGGTAGTGAAGATAATGTTTATGATAAAGATGGGCGTTGGTGGTCTACTCCTTATGAGTATAATAATGTTTTTTTCACAGGTTATTCACACGTGAACTTAAGTGGAGTTGGATGTCCTGATTTAGGTTCACTTTTGATAATGCCAACAACGGGAGAGTTGGAAGTGGATTATAAGAAATATGGAAGTTTATATAACCAGGAAAAAGCATCTCCCGGCTATTATACGAATACACTCACAAAGTATGATGTACTAACCGAAGTCACAGCTACTCAGCGTGTCGGGGTTCACCGTTACACTTTTCCAAAAGGGCAAGCCAATATTTTATTGAACCTTGGGCAGGGATTGACAAATGAATCCGGAGCCTTTATTCGTTTCAAAAATGAAAATGAAGTGGAAGGCATGAAAATGTTAGGGACATTTTGTTATAATTCACAGGCTGTTTTCCCTATTTATTTTGTGATGCGTGTTGAAGGGAAAGATCCTGTAAAAAGTGGGTTATGGAAAAAACAGCGTCCTATGGAAGGAGTTAAGGCTCAATGGGATCCGGACCATGGCCGTTATAAAATATATGAAGATTACTATAAAGACATAGCAGGTGATGATGTGGGAGCATGGTTCTCTTTTGATATGCAATCGGACGAGACGGTAGCAGTCCTTATCGGAGTATCGTTTGTGAGTATAGAGAATGCTCGTCTTAATTTAGAGACAGAGATTGGAGACAAATCCTTTGATGTAGTGCACCTACAGGCAAAAAAAATGTGGGAGGATGATTTATCACGAATCTTGGTTGAAGGGGGAACCGATGAGCAGAAAACCGTTTTCTACACTGCTCTTTATCATACATTAATACACCCTAATGTGCTGAATGATGTCAATGGAGAGTATCCGGCGATGGAGAGTAATGAAATACTTAAAACAGAGAATACGCGTTATACTGTATTCTCATTGTGGGATACCTATCGTAATTTGCATCAGTTGATGACTCTTGTTTGGCCTGATCGACAGACGGATATGGTACGCTCTATGATCGATATGTATAGAGAGTGGGGGTGGATGCCCAAATGGGAACTATATGGACGCGAAACATGGACTATGGAGGGAGATCCTTCGATTCCTGTCATTACGGATACCTGGCTGAAAGGATTGCGTGATTATGATATAGAAACGGCTTATGAGGCTTTCTATAAATCGGCTACCATGCCCGGTGTTAGTTATTCTACCGATACGGTGAGAAAAGGCGGGGCGTTACCCGACTCTTATTATGCATCGATGAAAGGTGAATTCAATCGTATGCGTCCGGATAATAGCGATTATATGAAGTTGGGTTATGTACCCTTGCGAAGTGAATTTGATAATTCGGTTTCACACGCCCTTGAATACTACATTGCCGATTATTCGCTTTCACTTTTAGCTGAAGCTTTGGGAAAAAAGGCGGATGCCAAGCTATTTAAAGAGCGTTCATTGGGGTATAAAAATTATTATTCTCCGGAATATGGCACTTTTAGACCTATATTGCCGAATGGTTCGTTTTTATCTCCTTTTGATCCTCAGCAAGGAATGAATTTTGAGGAAAATCCGGGTTTTCACGAAGGTAGTGCATGGAATTATACTTTTTATGTGCCTCACGATGTAAAAGGATTAGCTAAACTGATGGGAGGTAAAAAGAAGTTTATCGATAAGCTGGAAATGGTTTTTGAAAAAGAATATTACGATCCGGCGAACGAACCGGATATTGCCTATCCACATCTGTTTAGCTATTTCAAAGGAGAAGAGTGGCGTACGCAGCATCATATACATCGTTTACTTAAGAAACATTATACTACTGAGGCGGATGGAATACCCGGAAATGATGATGCCGGAACCATGTCTGCATGGGCTGTCTTCAATATGATGGGGTTTTATCCTGATTGTCCCGGCAGTCCATACTATACCCTGACTAGTCCCGTTTTTGATCGTATTGTGATAAAGTTGGATAAAAGATATTGGTCGAAAGAAGAGTTGACGATTGAAGCTAAACGTAATCAACCGGAAGAGATATACATAGACAAAATACATTTGGGAGGCAAGCCTCTAAAAGAAAATCGTGTTTCGCATGACCAGCTTATAAAAGGAGAAAAGTTACTCTTTGATTTGAAATTAAGTAAATAGAGGGATAGCTTTTTTAGTCTGCGAGCCGTATGATAGTCAGGTGAGTAAAAATAACGATAGGGGGGTACCCCCCTATCGTTATTTTTGATATATAGGGCATGATAAGGAAAATGGAGGTTTTGCAAATAAAATCCGTAGAGGTGTCTAAGTAATTAAGCATAAGAATATGCAAGGGTTCTAAAAAAATGATCAATACTTGTCAATTCGGAGTTACTCTATAAATCGCAACCTCTCCTTTCGATATACTACGCAAAGAAGCTTTCATCCGCAAAACTGTAATAACTGGTTTGCCCAATGATTAGATGATCTAGTAGATGGATATTCATCAGTTGTGCACTTTCATAGATCTTTTTTGTCAACTCTTTATCTTGAGAGCTGGGTGTGCAATTTCCGGAGGGGTGGTTATGTATTAAAACGATGTTGCAGGCATTATATAGTAAAGCTTGTTTTAAGATGATTCGAATATCAGCATAAGTTCCATCAATACCTCCTGAACTAATTTTTACAGAATCTAAGACTTTATTAGCTTGATTCAGTAATAAAAGCCATAATTCTTCGTGGGTTAAATCTCTTAATTGAGGTTGGAATAGCTTATAGATGTCATCAGAGTAACGAATTTGAGGTTGTTGAAGCGTAGTTTCAGTCGCTTTTCTTTTCGCTATTTCTAATGCTGCAAGCAGTGCTGTGCCCTTAGCAACGCCTAATCCTTTGAATTGTAAAAACTCTTTCAGGTGCCATTGGCTTAATGAGTTGAGGCTATTATTGCAAGAGCTGAGTATACGTTGCATCAGTGATACTGCACTTTCTTCTTGATTACCACTGCCAATAAGTATGGCTAAGAGTTCTGCATTAGTGAGGGCAGAAGCTCCCTTTTTAAGGAGTTTCTCTCTGGGGCGATCTTCTTCAGCCCATTGAGTGATTTTTAGATGGGATTTGTTTATATTCATTTTAACCTTTGTTTTATACTTTGATGAAAAGTGTTTTACATAAGGTCGCTGATAAAATGAGTGGCCTTTGCTATTTATAAAAGTTTCTTTGGAAAGACGAAAATTCATCTTCCTTTTTTATGCAACGTTTCCATACTGCTTTCAAGAAGCCTAAGCCATATCCGATGAGTTGAATAAAGGAGGCAACGATTGAATAGGCTCCAATTTTTAAGCTTTTGTGTTTGAAGGTTGAATCTATTCCAATTAAAAGAGCATAAAAGATTATGGGAAGTAGAAAATAAGGTGAAAAGAAGGAGCCTATCAATAATATAAGGCATCCAAGCGTGAATAGGGCAGGGAGTATATGCACCAGTTTTAATGATTCCGGATATTTTTTATATAGGTTGATGCGGGCGATGCCAAAATTAAATACTTGTTTATAGAACTTTTTGAAGTCGGTTCTTCGTTTGTGATATACCCAGGCCTCAGGGAATAATCTGCAACTATATCCCCCTTTATAAATCCTTATACTTAAATCAATGTCTTCCCCAAATCGCATTTTAGAAAATCCTCCTAGCTCTTGATATACTGATCGGCGAATTCCCAGATTAAAGCTTCGGGGGTAAAACTTATCTAGTTTCCGTTTTCCTCCTCTAATACCACCGGTGGTAAAGAAAGATACCATGGCATAATTAATCGCTTTTTGTATGGGGGAGAATGAGTCGTGAGCTCGATCCGGACCACCGAAGGCGTCAGTAGGTTGTTCTTTTAATTCTTTTTCTACTTCATCAAAATAGGTTGGCGGAAGGATGCAGTCAGAGTCTAGAATGATTAGAAAAGTACCTTTAGCTCGTTCAGCTCCATAGTTTCGGGTTTGTCCGGGACCGGAGTTGGATTTGAAATAGTAATGTATGGTAAGGTCATCTCTGTATTTTTCAATAACAGAATCACAAGGAGTTGTTGAACCATCATCTACAACAATGACCTCAAAGTCTTTATAGTTTTGTTGTGTTAAACTATATAATAATTCATCAACTTCTTGTGGTCTATTATATACAGGTATGATTATGGAGTATTGCATCCTTTGTTTACGCACGTCCAATATAAGAGCCGTCGCGCGTATCTATTTCTAAGAGTTCTCCGTTTTCAATGAATAAAGGGACACGTATTTCTGCTCCGGTTTCAAGAGTTGCCGGTTTAGTGGCATTTGTAGCAGTATCTCCTCTTAATCCGGGCTCCGTGTAGGTTACCTTTAGCGTTACTTTCACGGGTAGCTCGGCAAAAAGAACGGTTTCCGTTTCTGCATGAGTCACAACTTCTAATGTGTCACCTTCTTTTAGAAAGTCAACTCCTGTAATTAAGTCCTTTTGAACATTAATCTGTTCAAAGGTTTCCTGATTCATCAGGTTGTATCCCATCTCGTCTTGATATAAAAATTGATAGGGACGGCGTTCAATTCTAACTTCATCTATTTTTACTCCGGCAGAGAAGGTTTTGTCTATGGTTCTACCTGTAGTTACACTTTTTAATTTGGTACGAACGAATGCAGCCCCTTTTCCCGGTTTAACATGTAAAAACTCAGTGATTACATAAAAGTGTCCATCCAAGTCGATACACATTCCATTTTTTATATCAGCAGTTGTTGCCATAATATTTCTTCTTTTTTATTAATTATGAGTATGAATTATATTGAACAAAAGTACTTTATTAGGTAAAAGGTACAAAATGTTTTGACTAAAAAAGAATTATCACTTGGATGTTTTCAAAAAAGTAGCTATTTTTGCAACCCGTAATATACTGCCTAGGTGTAGATTAGAATTGATAATAATAACATAATATACAATAAAGATGAAAAGAACATTTCAACCTTCGAATAGAAAGAGAAAGAACAAGCATGGATTTCGTAGCAGAATGGCTACAGCAAATGGTCGCCGTGTATTAGCTAGTCGTCGTGCAAAAGGAAGAAAAAAACTTAGTGTTTCAGACGAATTTAATGGTTTATAGTCTGCTGAAGTATTTTTTGATTATCTATTTTGATAAACAAAAAGAAGTAAAGGAATAAACACCTTTACTTCTTTTTGTTTGTACTAAATCCTTTTTTAACCCCTTTAGTTTTTTCTTTAGATAGATTCAGAAATGGAAAATGTTGATTTTCTACTTATTATTGTATCTTTGATTTAAATTTTAATCCTATTAAAATATGGTATTAAAAAAGAAGAAAGGGTGGCTCTATTTTGTGGTTAATCTGCTCGTAATGGGTGTACTTGCCCTTGTGATTATATTTTTTACTTTGAAAGGTATAGATCGTTATACAAAACATGGCGAAGCTGTATCAATTCCAAAGGTTGAAGGAATGAGTGTGCAGAAAGCTGAATCCTTGTTTGCTACTAATGGGTTACATTATGAAATTTCGGATTCCATATATGTAAAGGATAAACCAGGTGGTGTTATTTTGGATTGTATTCCTCCAACCGGAAGTAAAGTAAAAGAGGGCCGTATTATCTATGTTACCGTTAATCGATTTAATGCTCCATTAATTCAGGTTCCTGATGTGGCAGATAATAGCTCTTCAAGACAAGCCAGAGCACGCGTTTTAGCAGCAGGGTTTAAGTTGACTGAAGATGAATTAATACCTGGGGAGCGGGATTGGGTCTATGCTGTAAAATATAAAGGAATAGAATTAGGTATCGGAGAAAAAGTACCCTTTGAAGCGTTGTTAACTTTAGTTGTAGGTAATGGAGAAGAGGAAGTAATTGAAGATTCTTTATCTGTGGATGAATGGATAGAAGATGAATCTATGCCTATCAATGAGGAGTCTTGGTTTGAATAGAAAAACAGTTGGAAGATCAAGGTAAACATATATACACACCTGAAGAATTGGATGATGATTTTCTAGAGATTGATGAGGAAAATCAGCTCTATGAGCATTTTAGAGTGCTTGTCGATAAAGGCCAATCCCTCCTGAGGATAGATAAGTTTCTATCTGATAAGTTATTGAATGCTTCTCGTAATCGTATTCAAAAAGCTGCTGATGCCAATATGATATTGGTGAATGGTGAGCCGGTAAAAAGTAATTATAAGGTAAAGCCTTGCGACATAATTACTGTGATGTTGGACCATCCTCCCTATGAAAATAAGATTATTCCTGAAGATATTCCTTTAGATATAGTTTATGAAGATGATTCTATCTTGGTGGTAAATAAACCGGCAGGATTAGTCGTTCATCCGGGACATGGAAATTATACAGGTACGCTTCTAAATGCGATAGCCTGGTATATGAAAGAGGTGCCTGATTTTGACGCGAATGATGCGGGAGTAGGGTTGGTTCATCGTATAGACAAAGATACTTCCGGATTGTTGTTGATAGCCAAAACAGTTGAAGCCAAGACTCATTTAGCCAAACAATTTTATGAAAAATCCACGCAAAGGGAATACCAGGCACTTGTTTGGGGCAATGTGGAAGAGGAAGAAGGTATCATTGAAGGCTATATTGGGCGAAATCCAAAAGATAGAATGCAGATGGCTGTCTTTTCTGATCCTTCACGTGGTAAACATGCTATAACTTGTTATAAAGTTTTAGAACGTTTAGGATATGTAACTTTAGTACAATGTGCTTTGAAAACAGGAAGAACTCATCAGATACGGGCTCATATGAAACATATTGGTCATACCTTATTTAATGATGAGCGATATGGAGGGGATAAGATATTGAAAGGCACCCGATTTAGTAAATACCGGCAGTTTGTCCATAACTGTTTTGCTATTTGTCCAAGACAGGCACTTCATGCAAAGACTTTGGGTTTTATACATCCTGTTTCGGGAGAAAAAATGAGTTTTGATACTGAATTACCTGAAGATATGTCAAATTTGATTGTTAAATGGCAAGAATATATTAGTAATAGAGATATAGAATGAAACGAACAATAGCCATAGTAGCAGGAGGAGATTCCTCTGAATTTGGAGTCTCACTTCTCAGTGCACGGGGGATTTATTCTTTTTTTGATAAGGAAAAATATTCTGTATATGTTGTGAAGTTAATAGGTTCATCCTGGACTGTTTTGCTGAATTTCGATGAAGTATTAGGAGCAGAAAATCCCAATATAGAAGAAATTACACTAGATAAGAATGATTTTAGCTTTATGCTGAATCATCAAAAGATAAATTTTGATTACGCCTATATTACCATTCATGGAGAGCCTGGTGAAAATGGTTGTTTACAAGGATATCTTAATATGGTAGGTGTTCCTCATTCTACTTGCGGAGTCTTGGCTGCCTCACTAACCTATAATAAGTTTATGTGTAGCCAATATCTTAAAGGGTATGGTATTACAGTTGCTGAATCTATGCAGATTAAAAAAGGAAAAGTTACGATATCCGATGTAATAGATGAAGTGAAATTACGGATAGGTTATCCTTGCTTTGTAAAACCAAACTTAGGAGGATCTAGTTTTGGGATAACCAAAGTAAAGGAAGAAAAAGAATTGGCTTTTGCGATAGAAAAGGCCTTTGACGAAGATGAAGAAGTGGTTATAGAAGCCTTCTTGGATGGTGTTGAAGTTACGTGTGGTTGTTATAGTATAAATAATAAAAAAGTAGCATTACCCCTTACAGAGGTAGTTACGCATAATGAGTTTTTTGATTTTAATGCAAAATATAAAGGGGAAGTTGACGAAATTACTCCTGCAAGGATATCTGAAAAATTAACGGAACGTATTCAGAAGTTAACAAAAAGAATTTATGATATCTTAGATTGTGCTGGAATTATACGAATTGATTATATTGTAACAGAATCGGAGAGAATTAATTTATTAGAGGTAAACACTACTCCCGGAATGACTTCTACAAGTTTCATTCCGCAGCAAGTATCAGCTGCCGGGCTCTCTATGAGCCAATTGTTAACTGATCTTGTAGAGAGTGCTTTTGAATAAATGGAATATTAGAGATGGAAAAAGCAACAGATTTTGATGAAATACGTCCTTATCATGATGAGGAACTGCCAGAAGTCTTTGAACAGTTAATTGAAGATCTTGCATTTCAAAAAGCAACATCCTTTATTATGCCTGATATTCCTTTTGATATGTTAGCTGCAAAAATTCGAGAATGTAAGACGAAATTGGATTTTCAAAAAGCCTTTGGATATGAAATCATGAAGAAAATAGCTAAAAGCTATACTGACGGGGTAAGTATTGATTTATCGATAAATTCATCCAATAGGGCGTATACTTATATTTCAAATCATAGGGATATCATTCTTGATGCAGGTTTTCTTTCTTACCTATTAGTAGAGAACGGAATGGATACCGTTGAAATAGCTATTGGAGATAACTTGTTGGTTTATCCTTGGATAAAACGTTTAGTCAGAATTAATAAATCATTCATTGTTCAACGTGCATTAACAATGAGGCAAATGTTGGAGTCTTCTGCTCGTATGTCACGTTATATGCATTACACTATTAAAGATAAAAAACAATCAATCTGGATTGCACAAAGAGAAGGGCGAGCAAAAGATTCAAATGATCGCACACAGGATAGTGTTTTGAAAATGTTAGCAATGGGAGGCCATGGAACAGTGATATCTCGTTTGTTAAATTTGAACATAGTTCCTTTGTCTATCTCCTATGAGTATGATCCTTGTGATTATTTGAAAGCGCAGGAATTCCAGCAGAAACGAGATAATCCGGCTTATGTTAAGACAACGAAAGATGACTTACGTAATATGGAGGTTGGATTATTTGGATATAAAGGAAAGGTTCATTTCCAAACCACTGCGTGTATTAATGATAAGCTTAAGCAAATAGATATCAACTTGCCTAAAAATGAGTTGTTTCAAGTTGTATCTCAAATGATTGATAAGCAGATACATCTCAGTTATCGTATCTATGCTGTAAATTATATTGCTCTTGATTTATTGAATGATTCGCAAGATTTTAATTCTAATTATACAGAGAAAGAGAAAAATAATTTTCTGTCTTATCTAAATCATCAAATTGATAAAATTAAGATTCCAAATAAGGATGAGGAGTTTCTGCGTAAGAAAATGATTTTAATGTATGCTAATCCTTTAATTAATCATCTAAAAGCTAAAGAATGAACAAAAGAGCTCATTGTTCATATATCTTGTCGTTATTCTTTTTATCCATTATCCTTTTTCTTTCCTGTGATAGTGGATACAAGGGGACTTTCCCTCCTGTAGTGTTGGAGTTTGCTACTATTCAGTCAGATGAAGAGGGAAAATTGGCTTTTTTGATTACTGATGAAGGGCAAAAACTTGTCATACTACTTGATAAGACAAACACAAAGTTAGAGCCCAAAGAATATAAGAGAGTTGTTTGCTATTATGAACTTTCTGAATCCAAAGAAGGAGTAATTCTTTATACTTTATCTAAACCTATATCTTCCTTTCCTATCCCCTATGATAAAATTGAAGAAATTAAAAATGGACCAATCACTGTGCAAAGTAGCTGGATTGGAGGAGGATATTTAAATTTAATCGTGCAGATCCGTTTGAAAGATCCTAGTAAGCATAGTTTAGCTTTTGTTGAAGAGGCTATTTCCACTGTAGATGGAGTTAAGGATGTCTCTTTATCCCTTTATCATGATGAAGGAGGAGATGTTTTTTCACATACTGAGCGAAGTTATCTTTCAATTCCATTGCATCAGTATTTATTGAGTAATGAGTTGAATGCTGTTAATATCTCTTTTTCTTATTTTGACTATTCAGGAAAGAAACAGGTAATCAGCTATTCTCTAGAAAAAGAAAAGAGGGAATAGCATAAAAATTCCCTCTTCATATTTATAAATCATCCTTTTAAATACTTTCTAAAAGTCTTTTCAGAATTACTGTAGCAGAGATTTCACGATTTGCTGCTTCTTGAATAACTAAAGACTGAGGGCTTTCAATTATTTCGTCTGTTACAATCATATTTCTTCTAACCGGCAGACAATGCATAAAGTAAGCATTATTAGTGATATCCATTTGCCGTTTATCAACAGTCCAGGATCTATCTGTACTGAGTATTTTTCCATAATTATCCCCACTATAAGCTGCCCAATTTTTCGCATAAATAAAATCGGCTCCTTCAAATGCTTTCATCTGATCGTATTCTACTTTAGCATTACCTACAAATATGGGGTTAAGTTCATATCCTTTTGGGTGAGTAATGACAAAGTCATAGTCTGTCGCATTCATCCATTCAGCAAATGAATTGGGTACTGCTTGGGGTAATGCTTTTGGATGGGGTGCCCAAGTTAGAACTACCTTAGGGCGTTCAACTTTTTTATATTCTTCAATGGTAATTAGATCAGCGAAACTTTGTAGAGGATGACGGGTGGCGGATTCCATTGAAAAGACGGGACGACCGGAATATTTTATAAATTGATTAATTATTTCTTCATTATAGTCTTCCTCTTTATTCTTGAATTGTGCGAAAGAACGAATTCCAATTAAATCACAATAGCATCCCATTACAGGAATAGCTTCTAATAGATGTTCCGGTTTATCCCCATCCATTATAACTCCTCTTTCAGTTTCTAGTTTCCATGCACCTTGGTTTATATCGAGCACAATTACATTCATTCCCAGATTTAATGCAGCTTTTTGAGTGCTAAGTCGTGTACGTAGGCTAGAATTAAAAAAGATCATTAGAAGCGTTTTGTTTCGCCCTAATTCAACATATTTTAATCGATCCTTCTTAATTATAAAAGCCTCTTGTAGTGCTAATTCAAGATCTCCCAAGTCGTTTACACAAGTAAATTTTTTCATATTCTCAATATCTTTAAAAGGATTAAGGGATTCTAATCTGTCCCTCACCATTGATTAACCATTTGTAGGAAGTAATTTCGGCTAAAGCCATTGGGCCTCTGGCGTGAAGTTTCTGTGTGCTGATTCCAATCTCAGCTCCCAGTCCAAATTGTGCTCCATCCGTAAATGCGGTGGATGCATTTCTATATACGCAAGCGGCATCTACCATTTGCTGAAAATAATCTCCATTTTCATCATTCTCAGTGATAATGCATTCACTGTGTTTAGAACCATAGCGATCTATATGTTCTATGGCTTCATCAATATTCTCTACTGTCTTTATAGCCATCTTATAATCAAGGAATTCTGTACCGTAACTATTAGCGGTTGCGTCTTTTAATAGATTCACGGGATATTTATTCGTTAGAATTCTTTTGGCAGCTTCATCCGCATATAGTATGACTTGACTTTCACCGAGTTTTTTACATAGCAAGGGAAGATCATCCAACCTACTCTTATGGATGATTAAACACTCTAAAGCATTACATACGCTTACCCGTCTTGTTTTAGCATTGGTAATTATTGCCATTGCTTTATCTAAATCTCCATATTCATCGAAATAAGTATGGCAAATACCTATTCCTGTCTCAATAACCGGAATAGTGGCATTCTCTCGGACAAAATTTATTAAGCCTGCACTTCCTCTGGGTATTAATAAATCAACGTATCCTTTTGCTTTTAATAACTCTTGGGTGGCAGCTCTGTCGCTAGGGAGTAGTTCAATGATATCAGGTGTGTGGTTAAACTTCGCCAGTACATTGTGGATTACTTTTACAATGGCTCGATTGGAGTAATGAGCATCACTACTACCTTTCAGGATACAGGCACTTCCACTTTTCAAGCAAAGGGAAAAAACATCAAAGCTGACATTTGGCCTTGCCTCATAGATAATTCCAATGACTCCGAATGGAACGCTTACTTTACGTAATAATAAGCCATTTTCGAGTTCTTTGTGGGATAACTCTACTCCTAATGGACTGGGTAGGGAGGCTACTTTTTTGATGTCCGTTGCGATGTCTTTGATTCTTTGCGAAGTCAGCATCAAGCGATCGTATTTTGGATCCGCAGGATCCATTCGTTCCAAGTCTTTTTTGTTTTCAGTAATGATATAATCTATGTTTGCTATTGCAGCCTTGGAAACAGCTAAGAGAATCTGATTTATATCACTGTCCTTCAGTTTTTGAAGACTTCTCCCTGCCTTTTTTACCGTTTGAAATCTATCTTGTAAAGTCATTTCTTTCTATTTTTTATTATTCTATATAGAGGTAGTCATAATGGACTATTTCCTTTTTTTGATGTTTCCCCATATAAGATCGTGCTTTTTTAGCATCATAATTGACTCTTCCCACACCAATCAGTTCCTTCTTGTGGTTCATGATTCGCACAATATCATCTTTTTCAAAATCACCAACGATGTCAATGACTCCAATTGGTAATATGCTGGCAACCTGATTGGACATTAATATCTGTGTAACCTCTTTGTTTAAGTGGATTTCTCCGGTCGCAAACTCTTCACTATGAGCTATCCATTTCTTTACGTTAGAAACCGTGTCGTTGTTCGGAGTAAATACTGTAGAAACTGTTTCTTGAGGGTTTTCCAATAATCTAATTAAAATATTCTGAGCGTTTCCGTTTGCAATGATTACCTTAATTCCTTCTTCTGCTACTTTTCTGGCTATGGAACTTTTGGTTAGCATCCCTCCTCGGCCGAAGGATGATTTTGAACCTTGTATATAGGTGGAAAGATCTAAGGTTTGATCAATGATTCTAATGACCTGGCTGGTGGGCAACTGGGGTGGTCCATTATATATCCCGTCGACATTACTTAAGATGATAAGTGTTTGGACTCCCATCATAGAGGCTATAAGGCCTGAAAGCTCATCGTTATCAGTAAACATTAATTCAGAGACTGAAATAGTGTCATTCTCATTAACTATAGGAATTACACCATTTTCGAGCATTACAGACATACAGTTTTTTTGGCTTAAATAATGGCTTCGTGTCCTAAAACTGTCTTTTGTTGTGAGAACTTGGCCTACTGTTATTCCATGCTCTCTGAATAGTTCATAATATCTATTGATTAATTTGGCCTGTCCTATGGCAGAGAAAAGTTGTCGTCGATCTACACTATTTAATTTGTTTTTGGTAGTTAGTTCACTTCTTCCCGCTGCTATGGCTCCGGAGGATATCAGGATGATTTCTATACCCTTTTTGTAAAGGTAAGCCACCTGATCTACCAAAGCAGATATTTGTGTAATGTTTAATGATCCATCAGAGCGTGTAATGACGTTGCTACCAATTTTTATAGCTATTCGATTTATTTCAATGCTCATATAATCTGTTTTGTTTTAACAAAACAAATATAAAAAATATTTCAGTCAAAGTGCTCTTTATGTAAGAGAAAAAGGTTTATTCCTGTTCTTCTTCTTTTGTATCTATGTTTTTATTAGCAATTAGTTCCTTTGCTCTTTCTGCATCTTCATTTAGAACTAATACCTGAATGTTATAATCGGCATATGGACTAAAAACAGTAATAATTGTAGTATCAATGGTACATTTGATACCATTACTTTCCAGTAAACCTTTTATTACTTCTGCTTCCCATTTGAGTCCTTCATAAACAATGGTAAGACCAGAATCTTTTTTATCTTTCATCGTAGATTGTTTTTTAAGTCTAATCTAATGTAATTTGTTCAACAGTTATCTTTTCATCTAGAAATTTAGAAGCTGATTCAATAAATTTTTCAGTTGATTCAGTAGTATAATATAGGCAAGAACCACCTTTGGTGCATTTAGACTTTATTTGGGGATGCCTGGCTAAATAATCTTTTAAGCTGTTTGCTACATACTCTCCTTGTGATATGATATGTATATGGTTAGGAGTGTTTTGTTTAATTTTTGGTAATAAAATGGGATAATGTGTGCATCCTAAAATTAGTGTATCTATTTGGCAATCTTTATTTAGAATGTTATTGATGTGTTGTTTTACAAAGTAATCTGCTCCTTCTTTGTCGGCCTCATTATATTCAACCAATGGAACCCACATAGGACAGGCTTCACTGATTACTTTCATCTCAGGAAAGAGTTTTGTTATTTCTAATGGATAGGATTGAGATAGTACGGTACCCGGAGTAGCCAATATTCCTATGTGTTTTGAACTGGTAATTTGATCTAAACTTTCTACTGTGGGACGAATTACACCAAGCACTCTGCGGTTAACATCTAATGTCGGCAGATTGTGTGTCTGAATGCTTCTTAGTGCTTTAGCTGATGCTGTATTACAAGCTAAGATAACCAGATGGCATCCTTCCTTAAATAAACGCTTAACAGCTTGCAATGTGAACTTATATACAATCTCAAAAGATCGAGTTCCATAAGGTGTGCGAGCATTATCCCCTAAATAAAGATAATCGTAATCCGGTAATGTTTCTTTGATCTCTTTGAGTATGGTTAGTCCTCCATAACCTGAATCAAAAATACCTATAGGCCCTGGTTTATTCGGTAGTATCATTATTCTTTATAAGATAAAAAAGGGAGAAAAAGCTTCATAGCTTAGTCTCCCCTTTTGTAAACTTTTAGAAGCTTTAAATGCTTTCTTTATTATATTCCTAGTTTTGACTTCACAGAAGAAGTTAAATCTGTACTTTGACTTGTGTTGATATAAGGAATAGCAGTTCTAGCAATATCAAAGATGTAAATAAATCCTTGACTCTTTCCCACCTCTTGGATGGCTTCATCTAACTTCTTATAGATAGGCATCATTAATTCATTTTGAGCATTTTGCATCGTTTCATATGCTTCCTGTTGAAATTGCTCTTGTCTTTGTGCCATATCTTGCAACTCCCTTTGTCTTCTCTCTGCTATGTTTTGAGGAAGAGAGTCAACAGTTTGTTGGAACTCTTGAAATTTCTTATTGAACTCCTCTTGTGTTCTTTGCATTTCTTCGCTATACTTTTTTTGTAAAGCTTCCATTTCAGTTTCTGCCTTTTTAAATTCAGGCATTGATACAATGATTTCTTGTGAATTTAAATGACCAAACTTTAAGGTTTGTGCAAATAGGCCTAGTGGTAAGGCTAATAAAATGAATAATGCGATTTTTTTTAGCATAGTGTATAGTTTATTTTTAATTGTCTTCTTGAAAAATATTGCAGCTACAAATGTATAAAATTAATTTGAATAACCTAAGGTATTAAGTACCTCATTGCTAATATCTATGTCTGGAGAAGCAAAAATAATGCTGGTGGCAGAGGCTCTGTCAAGTACCACACTGTAGTCATGTATTTCTGAAAGCTTTTTTACAGCTTCATAAATTGAGTCTTCAATGGGTTGCATAAAAGCCGTTTGCTCTTTTTCCATCTCACCCTCAGGGCCAAAATATTTTCTTCTAAGCTCAGCCAATTCCTTCTCTTTAGCTATAATTGATTCCTCTTCTTTTTGTTTTTGTTGGTCGTTGAGTGACTTTATTTTAGCTTGATAATTCTTAAACATTGTTTCAGTTTGTTTTGCTACATCCTGAATCTCTTGTTGCCATGCTTTAGCTTTCGTCTCTAACCTCTCACTACCTTCTTTATATGCAGGTATATGGTTTAATATGTATTCCATATCAATGAGAGCAAACTTTTGTGCATTTACAGTTAAGGTAAATACAAAAAGTGTAATGAATATAATTCCAATTTTTCTCATTTTACTAATGTTAAAAGTTAAAATTCTTGGCCTAAGATAAAGTGAATTTGACTTCCGCCATATTCTTTGGAACCAAACACTTTATCAAAACCATAAGCCCAGTCAATACCCATCATTCCAATCATAGGTAAGAATATACGTACACCTAATCCTGCTGATCGTTTTAGGTCAAAAGGATCAAAGTCTTTAATGTTATTCCATGCATTACCAGCTTCAAGGAAGCCTAGAATATAAATAGTTGAACTAGGTTCAAGAAGTACAGGATACCTTAATTCCACCCCTAAACGGGTATAGGCATAACCTTCATTACCATAAGGAGTAAGAGAACTGTTTTCATATCCACGTAAGGCAATGCTTTCTGTTGCATAGGTTGAGTATCCGGTCATTCCGTCACCTCCCATATCAAAAGTTTCAAAAGGAGATTTCTTATATTTATTATAGTGTCCTAAGAGACCAAATTCTACACGAGTCATTAGAACTGGTGTTCTTTTATAACGAAATGGATCAACCAGTGGAGTGTATGTTTTAGATTTGAATTTCCATTTATGATATTCTATCCATTTATGCATTCTGTTCATATCCTCCAACTTCTTGGGGTCATATTTGCTATAATCTTTATCTTCAAAAAGAGAATAAGGAGGTGTCAATTGAGCAGATAGGGAGAATTCAGATCCACTTCTAGGATATAGTGGATTATCTATTGAACTTCTTGCTAAAGTTATATTCAGACTGATGTTATTACTGTTTCCGTCAGTTACAGGGAAATACATCCAGTCTTTTAAGATATAGCGTTGATAAGATAGTTCGGCAGAAAGGGTGAAGTAGTCATCCGGCCAATTTAAGCGTTTACCCCATCCTGCAGCAATACCAAACATTTTCATTGATTTATCAGGGTCATAGTAATTCTCAAAACTGGTATAGCTGCCATAGTTATACATTCCTGCTCCTCCATAATAGCCCCCATAATACATGTTTTGTAGGTTTTGGATATAAGCATCATTATAGTATCGGCTACTTATGTCCGTTTGTTTGGAGTAGAACATCGATAGAGAGAATGAATTAGGACGTTTACCTCCAAACCAAGGATCAAAGAAAGATATACTATAAGATTGGAAATATTTTGCATTAGTTTGTCCACTGATTGTCAATGTTTGCCCATCACCTTGGGGTAGAATGCCTCTATAATTCTCATTCTTCTTAAATAAGTTAGGTAATGAGAAATTGGTGAACCTCAAACTTAATTTACCTATGACACCCGTCTGTCCCCAGCCCGCCGAAAATTCAACTTGGTCGTTCGCTTTTGATTCTAGCTCAAAAGCAATATCTACTGTACCATTTACTGGATCGGGATTAATATCCGGTTGAATGTTTTCCGGGTCAAAGTGCCCCATCTGCTGAATCTCACGCATTGAACGCATTAAGTCATCCTTGCTGAATAATTCACCGGGACGGGTTCTAAGCTCACGGCGCACTACATTTTCATATAATCGATCATTACCGTTGATCTTCACCTTATTAATAGTTGCCTGTCTACCTTCGAATATTCTCATTTCTAAGTCAATAGAGTCCCCTACAATATTAACCTCAACAGGGTCTAAGTTATAGAATAAATATCCGTTGTTATAATAAAGATTGCCAATAGCATCATCATCAGTAAGAGTCCTTTCTGTTAGAAGCTTTTGGTTATAAACATCTCCTTTTTTCATTTGAAGGAGTTCATTAAGGTATTCGGAGGGAAAAAGCGTATTTCCAATCCAATGTACATTTCTTAAGTAATATTTATCTCCTTCTTCAATGTCTAAATACACATCAACTCGATTTTCGGATACAAGCTCTACGCTATCATTAAGGATAGTTGCGTCCCGGAAACCTAATTCATTATATTTCTCTATGATATGCTCTTTATCTGCTTCGTAATTCTCTGATACAAACTTCTTTGTTTTAAACCAATTTCGAACACGTCCTACTTCATTGGTTTTCTTCATCGTCTTTTTAATTTTCAAATCGCTAAGAGCTTCATTACCAGTAATGTGGATTTGACGGACTTTAATCTTTGCTTTTTTATCTATATTGACCTCTAAGAAGATTTGATTCTCTTTCTCTGGGTCATCTTTTTGAAGGATCATCACTTCTGCATTCTTGAACCCTTTGTCGTCAAAATATCGTTCAATAATTGTCTTGGCACGATTAATCAAGTTCGGCGTTACTTGCCCTCCTTTAACTAAACCTAATTGAGCTTCCAAATCGGTTCTTTCAGACTTCTTTACTCCATAATAGTGTATGTCTGATATTCTGGGGCGTTGAGTCAAACTAATTTTTAAATATATTTTATCTTCTACTATTTTCTCAGCTGTAATTTTTACGTCAGAAAAAAGTCCATGTCTCCAGTAGCGTTTTATAGCTTGTGTAATGTCATCTCCAGGGATAGAAATAGTTTGTCCTACGGAAAGTCCGGATAGACCAATTAATACATAATCTTCGTAATTGGGAACTCCTTCTACTTGTATATCAGCAATTTCGTATTTTTTTGGTTTTCCTGTATAAAGGATAACTGGTGTATCCTCTTTTAAAGCTTGTTGATTTTCTAACTCTTGTCCTAAAGCTCCAATAGTAAAATAGAAAAAACAGATGAGTATGGAGATTATTCGATAGTGCATCTAAATATATATTTAATTTTTGTTCTTAAATTAGTTGTTCTCTTGTCTTACCAAAACGTCTTTCCCGTTTTTGATAGTCTAAAATGGCTTTTTCAAACTCTTTTTTGTCAAAATCGGGCCAGAAAGTATTGCAAAAATAGAGTTCAGTATAAGCACATTGCCATAGGAGGTAGTTGCTTAACCTAAACTCTCCACCTGTACGTATTAATAAGTCAGGGTCTGGCATGTTACAGGTGGTTAGGTGGTTTATAATACAGTTTTCTGTTATGTCATTAATGTTTAGTTTATTTTCCTTTACTTTCTGTGCAATTTGTTTAGTAGCTTCAGTAATCTCCCATCGAGAAGAATAGCTTAAGGCCAATGTTAAGCACATTCCTGTGTTTTTTTTCGTTTTCTGAATACAATCATTTAACCGCTTTTGCACTTCTTGAGGAAGTTTATTAAAATCTCCAATAACCTGAAAAAGTATATTGTTTTTTATAAAAGCCTCTTCATCCAATGATGCTGTTAATAAATTCATTAATGCATTAATTTCTTCGGTCGGACGATTCCAGTTTTCAATGGAGAATGTATATAAAGTTAAGAAACGCACCCCTATTTTTGATGCTTCTTCAGCTATAATATGTACTGTTTCCGCTCCCATCTTATGTCCATAACTCCGGTCTTCTCCTCTAAGTTGTGCCCATCGACCATTTCCATCCATGATGATTGCAACATGTTGCGGAATGCTATTCATTTCGTCTTTATTACTCTGCATTAATTAAAGATTTTATGTCCTAAGATGTTAGGGTCTTTATTACTTTTGGATTTCAAACCCGAGTTTATTTACTCGTCCTCTCCAAACTTCATCTTCATCCCCCCAAGTTATCCAAAGGTATCCATTTTCGTCTGCTACCATTGAATAGTTAGTTCGCCCTTTAAATTCTGTGGGATATAGAAATTTACTTTCCGTAATTCTCCAGTTTATGGCCTCTCTTGAAGAATAAATATCTTCAAAAGGTTCTCCAAACATATAAACATTCTTGTTATAGTAAATTATAGTCGGTTTTTCTATATATGGGCAGTTTAGGTCTTGATTGTCAGTTTTCATATCATACCATTCCTTACCGGATGTGGTAAACCAAGGTATCGTAGGAGTTTCAGGC
>FZPS01000055.1_pt33 | contig 28114 bp, 29 predicted proteins | sample 1817821 | NCBI WGS metagenome assembly FZPS01 (sample SAMEA104158645, study PRJEB21678) | metagenome | place: Germany | collected 2015-04-21
ATAATCATAGATTACAAAGCAAATTAAAAAGCCTGTCACCAAATGAAGTTAGGTACCAGACTTTAAATGAAAATTCAATATTTAATTATTTTTAATATTACGTGTCTACTTGACAAGGGTCAGTTCAATTGAGGTAGTTTATCTTTAGAAAATGTCGTGTTGCGAGCGAAATGCTACGCTTTTTGAGTCATAATGCGAGCAAGTACTACACTTTTTCTTGTCATATTGTGAACCATGTACTACGAAATGGGGTATCATGTTGTGAAGCAAATACACCACTTTGTTAAAATAAAATAAATGAAATAGTGTCTTTACTAAGCCAACAACTACAACAATGACATTATTTGATTTATTTAAAAATATTAATGTTTTATGAGTTAGGAGGCTATTCGAGTTTCCTGTTTTTCGCAATGCAGGAGGGATTCGAAACTTCACATATTTCTATTAGGAAGCTATTCGAGATTCATAAAATGCATTTTTTTGGATTTTTAGAACCCTCTACTTACACTGAAACCTACAATTATGGATATCGTATATAAAATTATAAATACAACAAATACAATATTACTCGTCCACTTTATTGTTTTATTTGATTTTTTTAATAAGGATAACCCTGTTAAAACTATTAATGAAATAGTTGTTGTAAGTGTAATATAGAACAGGTAAGTACTACTTCCATCTTTTAAATTTCCATATAAAGAAAAATAATAATTGAACTTGTCAAAATCACCATTAACATTTGGAAGAGTTGAAACGTATTTAATAAATTTAACAAACCATAAAGGTATAGATACAATAGCTACAAAAAGCTTTGTTAATTCAAAATAAAGTCTTTTTTTATTCATGTTTTCGCTCCTTTTATTATCACTTTTATTATATCAAAAAATTGGGGGGGTCAAGACATAAAAGTTTAACTTATTAATATTTTTTTTAACCTTAATCATTTCTTTTGTCGCATCTTCATATAATAAGGTGCAAATAAACATGTTTTATTCGCACAAACTTTTTTTATGATACAATTATAACTTGTAAACTCATTAAAGGAAGTGACACTATGCCAAACACATTAATAAAAAAGGATGTTATTAAAGATTTCAAAAAAGGTCTAACAACTAAGGATCTTATTGAAAAATACGGTTTAGCTAAATCAACAATTAATAGATGGCTCAGACCTATCAGACAAAATATCGCACATTTAAATTATAAAGAGTTAACTAACGAGCATTTAAAACTCTTAAAAAAATACGAACAAACTAAACTAGAACTAGAAATATTTAAAAATCTAAATTGCCTTCCTTCTACTCCTAGAATTGATAAACTAAATGCTATAGAAAAGTTTTATAGTGTTTATCCAGTTAAAACGATGTGTCGATTATTAGATGTTAAAGTAGGTACATTTTATAATCATTTAAATAGAAGAGTTAAAGAACCTGAGTTTGTTAAAAACGATAAAATGTTAAAACCATTAGTTCTAAAAGTCTTTAACGACAGTAAACAAAGACTAGGTTCTAATAAAATTGCTCAAGTTCTTAGAAAAGAAGGATATACAATTTCAAATGCAAAAGCTAAACAACTCATGAATGAGTTAAATATCAAACCAAACTTAGGCAAAAAGAAAAAAAGAAACCCAGTTCCTGTTGAAAGTAAAAATAAATTCTTAAAAAACAGAGTTGGAAAAAACTTTACTAGAGATAACCCTAACGAAGTTTGGGTTGGTGATGTAACTGAAGTTGAAATATTAAGCAACAAATTTTTTGTTTGTATTATATTAGATTTATTTTCAAGAAAAATAATTTCTCACCTAATATCTTACAGGAGTAGTCAAAATTTAGTATGTAATACATTTAATGCAGCTTTTGAAGCAAGGGGTGAACCTAAAGAATTAATTTTTCATTCAGATAGAGGTCCACAGTATACTTCTTATAAATATAGACAGTTATTATATTCATTAAATTTAATTCCATCTTATTCGAAAACAGCTAGACCTAGAGATAACGCAGTTGCGGAATCTTTCTTTTCGCATTTCAAAAAAGAAGAAATACATAGAAATGACTATCAAACACTTGAAGAATTAACAGAATCTGTAGATGAGTATATCGCATATTTTAATGACTTTAGACCACATCATCATTTGAACGGTAAGACCCCAAATGAACTTGAGACTGAATACAGACAGAAAAAAGGATTGACGGCTTTATTAAGCAATCAATCCTCTTTAGGTTTACAAATAAAAAAGACTTTCTTCTTGGGTCAAATGAGCCTTAAGGGTTCGAAAGTCTTTGTATAGTCATACTACACTTTTTCTTACCATTCTGTGAAGCATGTACTACGAAATGGGGTATCATGTTGTGAAGCAAATACACCTCTTTGTCAAAATTAAATAAATGAAATAATAACTTTACTAAGCCAACAACTACATTAACAATAATATTTGATTTATTTGAAAACATTAATATTTTATGAGTTAGGAGGCTATTCGAGCTATCACATAATTACATTAGGAGGCTAATCGAGTTCCTTGTTTATCGCAATTCAGGAGGGATTCCAAACCTCACATATTTGTGTTAGGAGGCTATTCGAAACACGTAAGTCTTTATTTTTTTACTATTTTTAACACTTTAAAATCATGATGAGAAAACTTTTTATCATGGCTAATTATAATTATAAGTTTATTTTTCTTTTTTAGTTCTTCTATTATTTCAAAAATTTCAATGCTCTTTTGTTCATCAATAAAGTTAGTCGGTTCATCAAATATATATACTGTTTTATCGGTTTTAATAAAAAAGTCAGTTTGTGTGAACTTTTGTTGTCCACTTGAACCTTTTTTGAAACTTTCATTATAAAATGAGCTTATATAAGAATTTGCTGATATATATACTATATCGTTAGAAAGTATGTTTTTATTATTAATATAAAACTCACCTAAAAATCTGTTATTATAACCCATAACTGCTTCAATTAAGGTTGTCTTACCTGAACCATTGTCTCCAATAATTAAATAACTATTTCCTACTTTAAATGAATAGTTAATAGGTTCACATATCGAGTTTCCTTCACTGTTAAGAACTTCAAAATTAATAAGTTTTATTTCTTCTATTTTTACATTCTCATAATTTAAAGTTTCTGTATTAAGAAGCTTTTTTAGTTCTTCTAGCGCTGGTTTTGCTTGCTGATAATCTGCAGTGTAAGAAATCAAAGTTTCTCCAGGACTCCACAACTGTGATGTGTAGTTTTGAAAAGCAAATAAAACTCCTATAGTTAACGATCCTTCATAAGTTAAATAACCTGACAAAAGGATAACTATTAAGATTGCTAAATTTAAAAACATGTAAGTAAAAAAGAATAGGTAAGTTGCCCTAGTTTTATTATTTCTATGATGAACTGTTCTATAGTTAGATAACAAAATGTCCATTGGACTTAATTGTTTTTTATTTAAGAATCGTTCTTCTTTAGATAATAAATATTGATCTGTTGTATATTCTTTAATAGTTTTCATGTTTTTTAAATTTTCTTCAGCATTATAATACATTCTTTTTTCAAAAAACTTTGATATTAAAAAAGACGTCGGAACTAAAACTAATAAAATTAAGCTTATTTTCCAATTAATAAAAAACATTATTGTAAAAATAACAACTGTATTAATAATTGCAAATGCAAGTTCAACGGGCTTAAGAAAAAAGTAATCACTAGCAATCTCATAATTTTGTCCTATTTGCTGGTTTAATTCATCAATAGTTAATTCTGTCTTTCTAGGATCATATTTCCTTAGCACATTATTTAGCCTTAAATAAAAGTTTGCAAAATTATTTGACTCAACTTTTGCACCAATCATATAAAATAGGTAACCAAATATTTGAACTAAAAGAAAAGTTCCAAAATAAAGTGCAGCATATAAAATCATATTATGTATGTTTTTGTCAATAACCGAGTCTATAAATCGCATAATGAAAATTGGAGTTAATACAAATAAAATTAAATATATTGAATTAAGCACAATATATAAAATTTTGTTTTTTCTAGATGTTAAATTTGAAATGTTAAACATTCTAACTCACCTCCATTTATATTGATTTTATCATTAATTGATGAATTTAGCCATATATAAAATAGTAAAGCTAACAGACTGAACCTCGTTTAGTAGACATTAAGAAAAAAATGTTATTAATGATTTCAGTAATAAAACACTTAGATTTTTACAACGATTATAGGCCTCATTCTTACTTGAACGGTATGACTCCTAACGAATTTGAAGAAAATTATTATAAAAAAATGGATTGTTGACTTGATTAAGCCAATAATCCATTATTGTTAATAAAATAAAAAAGACTTTCTTTTTGGGCCAAATGACCTAAAACAGTTCGAAAGTCTTCGGTAATGCAATTTTCGTAAGCGTGTTGTGAAGCAATTACAACATCAACTTTCAACTCGATGGACTTAAGATAATATGATTACTAAGCCCACATAACTATTATAACACAATTTTATTATATTGTTTTTGTGCTTTTATTTTTCATTCTAAACCATTTAAAAGGGTATTCGAGATTTTACATGTTTCATTTAAAAGGGTATTCGAGATTAGATTTTCATTTAAATAATAAAACTCATTTTTTGATTTAAAAAGGTATTCGAAATGTAGTAAAAAGAAACTCTTTTGTAAAAACATTCCTTAATTGGTGGTGACTCCATAGGTACCATAGCTGTTTGGTTCTGCTGATCTTACAAACTCTAGTTTATCAAACGCCCTAATCGCTTCAATTACTTTATCTTTACCATGAATTTTCAACATAACGAAAACAGTTTGATGATAATATCCATCCCCTTCATATTCATCGGAAAAATAATAATCTGGTGGAAGTTCTCCACCAACATATTCAATACTCTCAATATTTTTTATACCAAAATCTCCTATTTCTAGTTTTGGGTATGTTTTAGTTCTTTTTAAAGTTAAAATAACCATATCATCGGCATAATCATATTCTTGATTTTCATCCCAAATATATTTATCATCTTCAAGATCAAAGTGTTTTAGTATTTCAGTTATTTCATCATTATTTGAATTATTGTCATCCACTTCGGTTTCAACTATTTTTAAATCAGTTATGTTAGATACATCAACTTTATTAATTTCAATTAGAATAATCCAATTAAATGCTATGTCATAGAAAAATCCCTTTTTTCTAGTAGTTTGAACGTTCATGGTTAATTCGTTCCCATCAACCTTTATATTTGTTATCTTGGTTTCTTTACTTTCATTTGTATAAAACGAATATATGATTAGTGATTTTTCATTAAAAAAAGATTCGTTATAACTACGAATTTTTACATTTAATTCATTAGAAAATGACTCGTTACTTTCGTCAAATGCAGAATTATTATATTCATTAGATAAATCTTCCAGTTCTTGCACTGAACTGACGATTCCAAAGGTATACATTGTTAATCCACCATTATTTTCCTTAAATCCAAATCCGCCTTTTTTATCATAAGCAACCTCAAATTCTATTGATTTTTGCTCACTATTATTTAGATTAGTCTCACCAATTTCTTTTTCACAAGAACTCACAACAAAAAGTGATACTACCATTAATAACACCATTAATATTTTTTTCATAATAAATCATCTCCTTCAATAAATAATACGTAAAATAAAGTCTTTTGCCCAAATTATTTTATAATAAATATATTTTCATCTTTACTATACCACATTAATTCTAATTTATTAACTCTTTTTCAAGCTTTAATCATTTCTTTTGTCATACCTTCATATAATAAGGTGCAAATAAACTTTATTTATTCGTACAAACTTATTTTTATGATACAATTATAATTTGTAAACTAATTAAAGGAAGTGACAGTATGCCAAATACAAAAATAAAAAAAGATGTTATTAGAGACTTTAAGAAAGGTCTAACAACAAATGATCTAATTGGAAAATACGGTTTAGCTAAATCAACTATTAATGATTGGCTTAGACCTGTAAGACAAAACATCGATCATTTAAATTATAAACAATTAACAAATAAACACTTAAAACTATTAAAAGAATATGAACAAACCAAACTTGAATTAGAAATTTTTAAAAAATTAAATTGTCTACCTTCTTCACCTAGATTAGACAAACTTAATGCTATTGAGAAGTTTTATGACGTTTATCCAACTAGAACTATGTGTAGATTACTAGATGTTAATGTTGGTACTTTTTATAACCATTTAAACAGAAGAGTAAAGGAACCTGAGCATATTAAAAATGATAAAATGTTAAAACCTTTAGTTTTAAAAGTTTTCAATGACAGTAAACAAAGACTAGGTTCTATTAAAATTGCTCAAGTTCTTAGAAAAGATGGTTATACTATTTCAGATAAAAAAGCTAAACAACTTATGAATGAACTAAATATTAAACCAATTTCAGGTAAAAAGAAAAAAAGAGAACCTGTTTTAGTTGAGAGTAAAAATAAATATTTAAAAAATAGAGTAGGTAATAACTTTACTAGAAATAATCCTAATGAAGTTTGGGTAGGTGATGTAACCGAAGTTGATATATTGGGTAACCCATTTTTTATTTGTATAATTCTTGATTTATTTTCTAGAAAAGTAATTGCTCATAGAGTTCATCCAAAGAATAATTATAATTTAGTAAGTAACACATTAAAAGATGCGTATGAATCTAGAGGGTTTCCTGAAAATGTTATTGTGCATAGTGATCGTGGCTCAAATTATACTTCTTTTAGGTATAGAAACCTTTTATATTCGCTAAATTTAATACCTTCTTATTCAAAAACAGCTAGACCTAGGGACAATGCAGTTGCGGAATCTTTCTTTTCGCATTTTAAAAAAGAGGAAATTTATAATATTAATTATCAATCTCTTGAAGAATTGACTGAATCAGTTGATGAATATATCGAATATTTTAATGACTTTAGACCACATCACCACTTAAACGGTAGGACGCCAAATGAAATGGAGGCTGAATATATAAAGAAAAAAGGATTGATGGCTTTACTAAGCTATCAACCCTCTTTAAGTTTTCAAATAAAAAAGACTTTCTTGTCCGGTCAAATGACTCTAAACAGTTCGAAAGTCTGCATATAGTCACAATGGCGATGCAGGAGGGATTCGAACCCCCGACCGACGGCTTAGAAGGCCGTTGCTCTATCCAGCTGAGCTACTGCACCAAATTTACGCGCAAAACTATTATAACCCAAACCACAGCCTTTGTAAAGACTTTTCATTCGTCTTTTCTTTAATTTTTTGCGTTGTTATTTTCTTCTCTTTTTAAAATAAAAAAGGTGACTCGCACCCTTCTTATTTTAACTTACCGAGCGAAGTTATTTTTCTTAAAATTCTAAATAGTACAGCTGTATCTCTCTCACCTAAATGATCAATAATTGTTTGCATACAAGAATAATAACTATCGCTAATAGCGTTAATATAGTTTCTGCCTTTTTCTGTTAGTAATACATAATTAACTCTTTGATCTTTTTCTGATTCTCTTCTAGTTAAATAACCTTCATCAACTAAACTATTCATCTTATGTGTAATTGCTGGTAGTGTTACTTCTAACCTTTGGGCTATTTCTGATGGTTTAATTCCATCTTCTGGGCCAAACCAAACAGAAAACAATAAAGTAATATCAGCATTTGATAACTCATATTTTTTGTGTTTATAAACGCCCATTTTTCTTAAATCTAACAATAGTCGCTCTAAAGTTTGTGCTTTCATAAGTTCTTTTTTCATTTAATCAACTCCACTTTCCTTTAATATTATAACTTTATCATTTTACAATGTAAAACGATTAGCAGTTGGCAATTGTAAATTTTTAATTGCCTGTAAATAAATGTTTATTTCTTGCTTGATTTGTTCTAATTTTTCACCCTCATAATGTGGGACTTTTCGTTTGAGTTTAGTAATTTTATTTTTGTAATATGGAATAGATTCTTTTTTAGTTTTTAAAATCGGTCCTAAAATTATATCTTCTTCGCTTAACTTCTCGCTTGCAAAAATAGTTTTAATAAAAACATAAAACTTTTTGTCAAATACTAATTCTTCTCCAATTATTTTATAGCCTGAATCGCTTAAAAACTTTCTAAATGCTTCAATTTCGCTTTGAACACCAAAGACATAAAACTTTGGTCGCTTATGTGGCTTTTCTAGTATTTCTCTAATTGTATTATGCCCTAAACCGGTGATATTAACAACATTATACCCTTCATTTACATTATTAAATCCATCTGTTTGGATGAATTTAACTTTGTCTAATAAACCAGCATTACTAATATTTAAATATGCCCTTTTTAGTGGCCCTTCATTAATATCAGTTGCGATAGCCTTTTTTATATAGCCCCTTTTAAAGGCTTCAATAATAACCTCTCCATGATCAGTGCCAATGTCTAAAAGAACATCGCCACCTTTAATCATTTCGACAATACGATTAATGCGCATTAGTTTTCGTTAAAATCTCGAAGTTTTTTCTGTCTTGAAGGTTGTCTAAGTTTTCTTAATGCTTTACCTTCTATTTGACGGATTCTTTCACGCGTAACGCCAAACTCTTTACCAACCTCTTCAAGAGTATGTGTCTTACCATCTAAAAGACCATAACGCAGTCTTAAAACTTTCTCTTCTCTATCCGTTAATGTTTCTAACACTTCATCCAAAGCTTTTTTAATCCATTCTTGAACTGCAGTTTCGTGTGGAGTTAAAGTGTTTGTATCGCTAATAAAATCTCCTAAACTTGAATCTTCTTCTTCACCGATTGGTGCTTCTAAACTAATCGGTTCTTGAGCAATTCTTTGGATTTGCTGAACTCTCTCTGCTGAAATTTCCATCTTTTCGCCAATTTCTTGAGCGGTTGGTTCACGTGATAATTCTTGAACTAATTGTCTTTGTGTTCTAACTAATTTGTTAATTGTTTCTACCATATGAACTGGGATTCTAATTGTTCTTGCTTGATCGGCAACAGCACGTGTGATTGCTTGTCTAATCCACCATGTGGCATACGTAGAAAACTTAAATCCTTTTGTATAATCAAACTTATCAACAGCTCTAATCAACCCCATATTGCCTTCTTGAATTAAATCTAAAAACTGCATTCCTCTACCTACATATCTTTTCGCAATACTTACAACTAATCGATAGTTAGATTCAATCATTTTATTTTTAGCTTGTAAGCCGTCTTCGCTCATCTGTTCTAGTTGAACTCTTTCAGCGTCAGGAATTTCTCTGCCTGTTTCTTTTATTTCTGCTAATTGTTCTTTAGCATATCTTCCTTCTTCCATTCTAATTGCTAAATTCACTTCTTCATCAGCACTTAAAAGCGGAATTCTCCCTATTTCTTTTAAATACATTCTCACAGGGTCATCAATTCTAATATATGCAGGCATTTTCTCTATTTCTTCTAACTCTCTATCTTCAATTAATTCTACATCCATACTTGTTAAACTTAACTCATCTAAGTTGACTTCAACCATATCATCATCATCGTAAAGCGAATCATCAAAAGAAAGGTCATCATCAAAATCGAAGCTTTGAATTTCTCTTTCTATATGAATCCCCTCTTCAATAAGATCCTCATAAACTTGATTGTATAATTCAACTGAATCTTTTGTATATTCTTTAATATCTTCATTATCTAAATAGCCATTATTATCAACGGCCTTTTTTATCAATTCTTTAACTATCTTCGCTCTTGTCATTCTTTCCACCTCTTTATTTATCAAACAAAACTACTTAAATGTATTTCTAGTTTTAGTTCTTCTTCCCCAACTTTTTCATTTTTTCTTCTTTTAATTTCTCTATCAAAATCGTTTTTTGATAACTTTCTTCTTCTTTTTGTATTTCTTCTTTTAATTCTAAATAACCTTTTTTGTTAACTACATCTTTAACTATTTTAATTTGTTGTTCAATATCTTTCTCCTCAAAAATAAACCCTTGTTTATAGTCAATTGACTGATATATTTCATTTAATAAAGCTAAAACCTCATCACTATTTTCTTCTTCTTTTACGAGTGCGGTAAATATTTCTTCGTCAAAACTATCATGTTCAGTATAGTACTTATATTGTAAAATCGTTCTTAATCTAAATGCTCTTATATCGCATACATAGCTTGAGCCCAACTCTTGTTCAATTTTACTAGCAAGGCCTTTATCTCTAAACATACTAATTAAAAGTTGTCTTTCCGCAATATAATATTTTGGCGGCAAAGTGCTTTTGTCTTTTTTAACAACTTCTTTTTTGATAACTGCTTTTTTAACGCCTCTTAATATTTCATTAGTTAAACTACTAACTGACACATTTAAATCTTCGCTTAATCTCTTTAAATATAATTCTTTAACTGACTGCGAAGCACCAACTAACATGTCTCTAGTTGCACCTTTTAAAATGCTGGCATCATTAGTGTTTTTTAAATTAAGATGTTCTTTTGTTGCATTATAAATAAACTCATACTGATCTTTTAATTCGCTTTTATAAAGTTTTAAATATTTTTCTTTCCCGTAGGTTTGATAATAATCATCCGGATCTAAGCCTTCTTTAATCTTTAATACATCAATTCGCATTTTTGTCTCTTTGAAGACTTCAATCGCTTTAATCGCAGCATTCACGCCAGCGTTATCTCCATCAAACGCTAAAATAACTCTATCAGTGTAATTTTCTAATAGTTTAGCATGATTTATTGTCAGTGCTGTTCCCATTGTAGCGATAGTATTTTTAAGTCCTGCTTCATAAGAACTAATACAATCAAAGAACCCTTCATGTATTATAACATAGCCTTGTTTTCTAATATCGCCTAAGGCTTCATATAAATGATACAATACTTCACTTTTATTAAATATCTTTGAATCAGCACTATTATAATACTTTGGTGATTTATCACCTAATGCTCTACCACTAAACCCGACAACTCTACCATCAATATTAGTAATAGGAAACATTATTCTTTCATTAAAAAAGTCTTTATACTCATTATCTCTTAAATTAACTATACCACTATTAAGCATTTCCTCTTCTGTAAAGTTTTTTTTCTTTAAGAGTTTATATATGGCATTATTTTTAGGTGAAAGGCCAATTTGAAAATGATTAATTGTCTCATCTTTTAATTTTCGTTCTTTTAAATAGTTTAATGCTGCAACACCTAACTTTGAGTTTTTTAATGTGTATTGATAAAACTTATTAACTTCTTCTAATATCTCATGCTCAGGTAAACTAGGTCTAGTATTAGCCTTCTTAAAATTTACCTTTATCCCTAATGGTTCAGCTAGTGCTGCAACTGCTTGGTTAAATGTAACATGATTAATCTCTTGATAAAACTTAATCGGTCCACCACCAACACCACAAGAAAAGCATTTAAAAAAGTTCATTTCCGGATTTACTGACATACTCGGATCACTATCATCATGAAAAGGACATAAACCAAAATAGTTCTTTCCTCTTCTTTCTAATTTGACATAAGAAGAAACAAGCGCAACTATATCGGTTTTATTATTAATTTCATCAATAACTTTTCTCATTACGCTTATCTCCCTTCACTTTTAATTAAAATGCGATTTTTTTGTTAATATAACTAACTACCTCATCTAAACTTATTCTTATTTGTTCCATCGTATCTCTATCTCGCAATGTTACAGTATTATCTTCTAATGTTTGATCATCAATCGTTAAACAGTATGGCGTACCAACTTGATCTTGACGACGATATCTACGACCAATTGTTTGCGTAACGTCTGTAGTAACACTGAAGTGTTTAGATAGTTGTTTAAATATTTCTTCTGCCTTATCATTATGTTTCTTTCTAATAAGTGGTAGTATCGCAACTTTATGTGGAGCTAAATATGGATGGATTTTTAAAACTATTCTTTCAGTGCCCTCTTCTAATATTTCTTCAGCATAACTTTCAAATAAAATTGCTAACAATAATCTGTTAAGACCTAAACTTGGTTCAACTACATAAGGGATATATTTATCATTAGTTTCAGGGTCTAAATACTCCATCGCTTCACCACTATGTTCTTGGTGAGATGATAAATCAAAGTTTGTTCTAGATGCTATTCCCCATAACTCATCAAAACCCCAAGGATATTTATACAAAATATCAATTGTTTTATTAGAATAATGTGATAGTTCTTCTTTTCCATGTTCGTGTAAGTCTATATGTTCTTTTTTAATGCCTAAATCATATAAAAAGTTTTTCATCTCGTTTAGCCAATAATCAAACCATTCCATCTCTGTTCCTGGTTCACAGAAAAATTCTTGTTCCATCTGTTCGAACTCTCTCGTTCTAAAGATAAAGTTTCCTGGCGTTATTTCATTTCTAAACGCTTTACCAATTTGACATACACCAAAAGGAATCTTTCTTCTTGTTGTTCTTAAGATGTTTTTAAAGTTTACAAATATTCCTTGTGCCGTCTCTGGTCTTAAAAAGATTTCATTGCTAGTATCTTCAATCGGTCCTTGATGCGTTTTAAACATCAAATTAAATCTGCGAATTTCTGTCCACTCTAACTTCCCACAATTAGGACACTTAATTTTATTATTCAGCAAATAATCATAAAGTTCTTCATAACTAAGTGAATCAGCATTAACGCTTGGATCAAAATCATTAATTAGTTTATCCGCTCTAAATCTATTTTGACAACCTCTACATTCAGTTAAAGGATCAACGAACCCACCTAAATGTCCTGATGCTTCCCAAATTCTTTTATTCAACAAGATTGAAGAATCTAATAAAACATTGTATGGACTTTCTGTAACAAATCTTTTTATCCATGCATCTCTTATATTATTTTTAAGCAAACTTCCTAACGGACCATAATCCCAAGTATTCGCAAGACCTCCATATATCTCACTTCCTTGATAAATATAGCCTGTAAGTTTAGCATAATTAACTAATTTTTCTAATGTCATCTATATCTCCTTCTATATTCCTTTTATTTCATAATCTAAATGATACTTATAATACGCCTTTATAAACTCAAATAACTTATAAAGTATTTCTTTTTCAATATTAATCTCTTCTTTTCCATAATAAATTAATTTTAAATATGTAGTTAAAGTTAAATCTAAATCAAGGCTCAAACTTTCTTCTTCCTTAACCGTTCTTCCCAACATTAAATTAAAACCTTTAACTCCTTCATTATGAAATGTTAATCGATAGCCCAGTGAATAAGTAAGTTTCACTAATAAACTTAAATACGCTAACTCTAAATCTTCATATTCTAATAAGTTAACTACTAAATTAAACAATCTATCTTGGTGTTCTAAGTTAATGAATAACTTATCTATTACATTTAACAATTTACTTACAATTATAAATGTCTGATAGTCTTTTTTCAAGTTTTCATAACTATTAACTAATTTTCCTTTTTTTAGCGTTTGCATCGGCTTATCAGGATTTAGCTCAACACTAATTAAATTCAAATTATCAGCTAGATGAAAAAAGTTGTTTTTATAGTTCTTTACTCCTTTCGCAACTAAAGTATATTTACCTAGTGGCGTATAGATATAAAGTAGTTTAGAACTTTCACCATAATCTTGTACCTTGTAGATTAAAGCCTGACTATTCATAACCTAATCCTTGTAGATTTGTTTGTTTTTGTCGCCAGTTTTTAATTACTTTAACCCATAACTCTAGATGAACTTTCGTCCCTAAAGTTTTATTGATATCTTTTCTCGCATCCGTTCCTATTTTTTTAATCATCTGTCCACCTTTACCAATTAAGATATTCTTTTGGCTTGGTCTTTCAACAATAATACTAGCATATAAATTATATACCCCGTCTTTCATCTCGGCATAATCAACAATTACTGCAACCGAATGCGGAACTTCTTCTTGTGTGTGATATAACACTTTTTCACGAATTAACTCGCTCATTCTTGTGAAATCTGATTGAGTTGTTGTTTGTTCTTCAGGATAAAAGACTTCGTTTTCTTCTAACAATTCTTCAACATCTTCTAACAAGTGTTCAATATGAGTCCCTTCCAATGAACTAATTGGATAAACACCATAAAAGTCATATTGACCAAGATAGGAAACAATAATATCATCAACACTTGAACGGCTTTTTAATAAATCAATCTTATTTATCACAAGTAAAACTTTCGCTTCACTGTTTCGGAAGTGTTTAATAACATGATATTCAGCCGGCTTATAAACATCATCAACCATATAAAGGATTAAATCAACGCCTTTAATTGCACCGATTGCTTGCTCATCTAAATATTCACCCAAAGCATGTCTAGGCTTATGAATTCCTGGCGTATCAACAAAGATTATTTGTGATGTATCTGTGTTTCTAATTCCTAAGATTTGGTTTCTTGTTGTTTGAGGTTTATCGCTAGTAATCGCCACCTTTTCGCCAATTAAATAATTTAATAATGTGCTTTTACCAACATTAGGTCTTCCTACTATACCTACAAACCCAACCTTTTTTTTACTCATAATTCAACCTCTTTAAATGAACATGGCAATAAATCATTTATTTTTACTTCTTTAACTTTTTCCTTTGTGTTTCCTAAATAGATAGGGACATCTTCATTTATTAACTCAATCATCACTTGTCTACATGCCCCACACGGACTTACAACATCTTTCGTATCAGCAACTATCGCAATCGCTATAATATCATCTTTTTTATAACCTTGACTATACGCACTAAAAAGGGCGCTCCTTTCAGCACAATTAGTAAGCCCATAACTAACATTCTCAACATTTGTCCCATGGACTACCTTACCATCTTTTAATAAAACGGCCGCTCCTACCGCAAATTTTGAATATGGACTATAACTATTTTTTCTCGCTTTAATTGCTTCTTTAATTAATTTATTCATCATTTATCCCTTCTTAAATTAACTCTCGTTAAAATTTCTTCAGTAAGTTCGTTCATCTTTTTTTCTTCTTCAACTGTCTCATGAATATATCCTTTTAAATGCAAATAACCATGAACAGCCAGAAAGCCAATTTCTCTATTTAAACTATGATTATACATAACTGCTTGAGATTCTGCTTTATCGACTGCAATAAAAACATCACCTAAATAGTCTTCCTCATCACTTGGAAAACTTAACACATCTGTAACTTCATTAATTTTTCTATATGTACTATTTAACTTTTTAATTTGTTCATCACTTACAAAAATTACTGAAAAGTTACCCTTATCATCTACATTTTTAAAGATTTCCCTTAAAAGTTTTTTATATTCTTTTAAGTCTCTATCTGTTTCATTAAAAATCTCTACATTAATCAAAGATTATCGTACCTCTCTAAAATCTTTTGGACAAGCGGGTTTCTTACCACATCTAAACGTTTAAATCTCACAACTTTAATATTAGGTACATCTTTTAAAATCTCTAACGCTTGAATTAACCCTGATTTACGACCACTAGGTAAATCTACTTGCGAAGGGTCGCCAGTAATAACCATCGTTGAATTAAACCCTAATCTCGTCAAAAACATCTTCATTTGCATAGTTGTAGTGTTTTGGGCCTCATCTAAAATAATAAAGGCATTCTCTAACGTCTTACCACGCATATATGCAAGTGGTGCTATCTCAATAACTCCACTTTCTAATAATTTGTTAGTAGTCTCTAAACCTAAAAAGTCATATAACGCATCATATAAAGGCCTTAAATAAGGATCAATTTTTTCTTTCAAATCTCCTGGTAAATAACCTAAATATTCTCCCGCTTCAACTGCTGGTCTAGTTAAGATTAACTTGTTAATTTTATTTTGTTTTAAGTGTTTGACTGCCATCGCTACAGCTAAGTATGTTTTACCTGTACCAGCAGGACCAACACCAAAAATTAACTCTTCTTGATCTATCGTTCTCACATATAAACCCTGCGTAAATGTTTCAGGATAAATCGGCTTACCATCAGCTTTTTTCATTAACATCTTTCGATTAGAAAAAAAGTCTATAACATTATCTAACTTATCTTCTATTCTTAACTTAATTAGATACATTACTTCTCTTTGAGTTAATGATATCTTCGTAGATAACTCTTCCATTTTTTCTAAAACATCATGAATTATTTCTTTTTCTTCAAGAGATGCATTAGTATAAAATGTATCTTTATCCAAAATTAAATCAATCTCAAAATAAGATTTAATAACTTCAATATTCGCATCAAAGTTACCTAAAATGTTATAGATGTATTTTAAATCTTTTAATTTGTAAACCATTTTCAACTAATATCACTTCCTTTATTATTATACCATAATAATCTTTATTTTTAAGTAAAAAAATACCTTTAAAATAAATGGCTTTAAAGGTATTTAACTTATTCTTGTTTTTTGAACAACTTTTTTTGCTTCTTTTGACTAAACAACTAGTTTGACTATGTTTACTCCGCCCGCTAAAATTCCAAAAATTCCAGCAATAATTAATGGCCATGCAACATATAGGTGTTTATCAATTGTTGTAGGGAATACAAATATTAAGATTCCGCCAACTATTAATAAAATAGCAGCGATTAAAGAAAACATTTTGTCATCTTTAACAAATGGTAAAACTACTCCTGCCACTAGTAATAGTATTGCAATAAACCCTAATACATTGAAGTCCACGCCATCTTCTATACCGAATATAATTTTAAATCCGGAACCAGGATGATTTACTCTAAATGTTTCACCCATAACTAACGCTGGTTCAACAAACATTAGTACTAAAGCTAACACAACTAGAGCCAAGCTTATAAACGGTGCATACTTTTTCAAATTTTTCATAGTTTTTCTCCTTTTCGTTTTCTTTATTGTATCATTTTTTTTTAACTATTTTCAATATTGTGTGTGTTTTTTTACATTTACAATATAAGGTTAAAAAAAAGGCCTTTACAAAGCCTTTTTCATTTATTAGTATTTACGACCTTTACGTTTAAGCTTTTTGCTTTCGCTTGGCTTCATGTAATATTTTCTTTTACGAGCCTCCTGAAGGGTGCCAGAACGAGAAACGTTTCGTTTAAAACGACGTAGTGCATCTTCAATACTTTCTGATTCTTTTACAACGATTTTTGACATGTCAAGCCTCCCTTCCAACACGTTTATTTGCTTAAAAAGCCAATAACATTATATAGCATAATGCATTTTTTGTAAAGTTATATTTACTTAAACTTTGTTTCTATTCCGTGTTATACTAATGGTAGGGAGGCAATATAATATGAAAATTAAAGTTTTCGATACTCACACTGATATATTATTTGATGTTTACACTAGCAGTTTAAAAGGCGATTTAAATCGCTTTAATAATTATCATTTGCCGCAACTAAAAGGCAATATTAACGGCGGCATATGGACGTTTTATTCCCCAAAAGAGTTTGATTTGCTTCCTGTTTTAGAAGTTAGTTTAAAACTAATTGATACAAAAGGGTTTGATGTCATCTTAGGCCTAGAAGGGTTAAGAAACTTAAAAAGCATTGATGATATGCAAAAAATTTATGATTTAGGTTTTAGACACGCAATGCTCACTTGGAACGAAGAAAATTATTATGCTACAGGCGTCAAAGGCCCTAAAGATAGAGGCGTAACAGAAAAAGGTTATGAACTTTTAGACTTTATGATTAGCCACGATATGATTATTGATTTATCACACTTAAACGAAAAATCATTCTATGATGTCTTAAACTACACCAACAAAAATATCATCTGCTCCCACAGCAATCTAAAGAAGTTTTGCAACCACGATAGAAATCTAACAAATGATCAACTTCACCGCTTAAAAGAGGCCGATGCACTACTTTGTTTAACTCTTGTTGGTATTTTTATTAGCGAAAATGATGATATGAAAAACTTAGATAACTTTCTTCTTCACATAAGAGAAGCTATTAATATTATGGGAATTGATAATGTTTGTTTTGGTTATGACTTCATGGATTATTTTAATCCTCCTAAGACAATGAATATTGAAGAAGTTCAAAACGCTAGTGAAATTAATAACTTCTTAAACTTTCTAAAAGATTCAGGTTTTTCCAGTGAAGAGATTGAAAAAATGACTTACTATAACTTTTATAATCGTTTTAAAAGACATATAGTTAAATAGTTTTATTAAAGTAAAAAGGTGTCAATTGACACCTTTTTTATTGTTTCTTACTAAATATTGTTGTTATTTTAGGCAAGTATTTCTTTTCGCCAAAAATAAAAATACTATCATCTGGCATTAAAACACTATCCTTTGATGGGATAATTAATTCTTCTTCTCTCTTAATTAAAAGAATATTCATGTTATATTTGTTTCTTGAATCTAAATCAATTAAATTTAATGGTTTAAAATTACTACTTATTTTAATTTTAAAAACATCATAATTATCAACAATATTAAAATAATCAACAACGTTGTTTGCAGCAATTCTATTAGCTAATCTTTCGCTTGCTACTTGTAGTGGATAAATAACTTCTGTTGCCCCAACAAGACTTAATATTTCGCCATATGATTCTTCATCCGCACGAGCGATAATTGTTTCAATTCCTAAATTTCTTAGTTTATTAATTGTTACGATACTAATCGTTAAATTATTAATATCATTTTGTCCTATCGCTACTACCGCTATATCAACATTAGCAATTCCTGCTTCTTTTAAAGAATCTTCATCAGTTGAATCTGCAACAAACGCATTAGGTATTACTTCAATTGCTTTTTTAACCGATTCTTTATCTTTATCAATCGCCACTAAATCAACATTAAGTTTACTTAACTGTTCAACTAATGTTAATCCAAATCTACTCAAGCCAATTACAGCTATACTTTTTTTCATAATTTCACCTAACCAATCATTACTTTCTCTTCTATATATTCTACATTATGGAAATCTTTTTTATACCATTTATTATTAAATATGCTTAATAATGTTAAAGGGCCAACCCTTCCAGCAAACATTAAGAGAGCTAATATCGCCCTTGAACCACCATGTAAAGTAAGCAGTGTGCCATTTGTTAATCCTGTGTTGGAAAAAGCCGCCACTGACTCAAAAACCACATTTTCAAATGTTACATTATCTATTAATAAAATCACTATCATTACGAATGTTATTAACAGCAGTGCGGCAGTTAATAATAGGCTTGCTTTTTCTCTTGATGCTGTATCAATTAATCTTTTACTTGTTACTACTTGTCTTCCTGTTGAAAAACTACTCACACCTTTAACCAAGGTATAAAAGGTAGTAACTTTTATGCCTCCAGCAGTTGAGGAAGGAGCACCACCAATAAACATTAAAATTATTAACACTAGCGTTGTTAGTGCTGAGATGTTTGCGGTGTTTATTGTCGAGAAACCTGCCGTTCTTGCAGTAACACTTAAAAAGATTGCTTCAAGCCAAGAAAGTGATCCTCCATTATGTTCACTTATCTTAAAGATTAACATCCCAAAAACCCACAAAACTAAATTAACCTTTAAAACTATTTTTGAATGAATTGATAGTTTTCTTAAACTTCTTTTTTCGTATATATCATTAACTACAATAAATCCTAATCCACCCATCATAATCATTATCATAGTATTTATGTTTAGTAGCCAATCATTATTAAATGCTTGTAGGCTTTTATTTCCTAATAAATCAAAACCAGCATTATTAAAACTACTTATAGCATGAAAAGCACTTATTCCTACTGCCTTCAAAACATCATACCTACCAACAAAAACAAACAAGTTAACAACAAAAGCGATAAACTCCATTATAAATGTATAGATAACTATTCTTTTTACTAACTTTACCATTCCTGATAAATTATCTTGATTAAATGTTTCTTTAATTAATACTCTATCACCAATCCCAATATTAACCCCTATCAAATACATTATAAAAACAGAAAATGTTACAACGCTCAAACCACCTATTTGGACTAACACTATTAACACTATTTTTCCAAACAAAGTTAAAGTTACAGATAAATCAGCAACTGGACTCAAACCTGTATTTGTTACAGCTGATGTTGCTAAGAAAAAGGAATCAACAAAGTTTAAAGCACCTCTACTTGCTTGCGAGATTGGTAAAAAAAGCAAGATTGTCCCTACTAAAATTAAACTTAAAAATGATGCCACAATTATTAAATACGGTGATACTTTTTTCATAAACATCCACTTCTTATTTTTATATACATGTATTATAATTCCTACTATGCTTTTATGCAAGAAAAGAACTTGTAAAATAAAAGAGACTGCAAAAAAACTTACAGTCTCTACTTTTATTATTTAAACTTTATTCAGCCCATTTAGCATAAACAATAATGTTACCTGTTCTACCTGCTTCTATGCTTGAAATTGGGTTTGTACATTCACTATCAAGATACCAACCTAAAAACTGTTTTTCTCCTGTTGCAAGAGGCAAAGTGAAACTATCTAAAACTGTATATGTTTTATGAGTTGTTGGCATTTGATAACTAAACGATGCACCACCTGAAATAACTGTCTTTTTAGGTAGTGTATCAAACGCCGGAATTGATGTTCCTTGTTGCCATTGATGGAATCTAAACATAATTTGAACTCTTCCGCCAGAAGCGTGATTATAGCCTCTGTCATATGCGGTATATGCCGTAAGCATGACATTTAAGAACCATCCATCAAACTGCTCATACTTAACTTTATATGGCATTGTGTTTAAGAAATAATCATTAGTTTCTTCCATAATTACAGCCACATCAGATGGTCTATTAAATGGTTTATAAATTAAGTTCCCAAATGTTTTTTCAAAGACATATTTATCCACTGCCTTTAAATCTGCAACACCGCTAATTGTTGATTCTTGTCCGTTTAAATTAACCTTCACAGTTGCGCCTGTAACTGTTACCGAACTTAAGTTTTTACCATAGTTTAATAGCCACTGATAAAAATCATCATAAAACTCATCTAACATTGCTGCTTTACTTGCAAACGAAACTAACTCAGTCGTATAAACGTTAGGGTCGTAAGTAATTGTATAAGTTTCAATTTGATATTGCGCAGTAACTGTTAAATTGCTCATAACAACTGTAAAACTCTTATCCCAACCTGTAAATGTATAACCTGTTCTTGTTGGGTTTGTAGGTGGAAGTGCTGCACTTCCTTCTTCAACATTAACTGTTTTTAAAACTGTTCCATTCCAATCTTCAAATACAACTTCATATATATCTTTTGGTTCTGTGCTTGATTCTGGAAGTGTTAAATTACTCATAATTTGCCAGTCACAAGTGACATAATCAACACCACGATTAATCCAACTTTGAACTACATTATAATCTTGCCACTGGTTAAATGTATATACTGCAACTTTAAGGTTGTTCGCTTTATATTGTGCAATATAGGCATCAGTATTAGTTCCAGTAATATTAGCACTAACATCTAAATTATTAGTTATACATCTTTGTAGTACTGCGTCGCTATCCATCGAAGTTACCAAATATTGACATGGAATATATCCATAACCGTTGTTTCTTGTCCAAATTAAACAATTATATTGTGAACCTAAGAAAATAACATCATTTAACATTCCAGTTGATGAAATAACACTCATTAATGCTGGCATTCTGCTTTGGTCAGTATTAGTAATTCCTGGCGAAGATTTTAATTCTATTACCGCTTTAACATTATGCTGTTTACAAATTTGTAAAAATCTTTCTAATGTAATAAGTCCTGCAGTATATGGACTATTAGTAACACTTCCGTTATTAGCAGGTATGCCTGTTTTTCTTCCTTGTGTAACTGTTACGTTTTTAAGATCTGCCCAATTTGTGTTTGCCAGTGTATAACCACCAAAAGTATCATCATGACACAAAATGAACACTCCATCTTTTGTTTGTTTCAAATCAACTTCTATCGCTTGATACTTAAGAACTTCTATTCCATACATAATTGCTTCTTCTGAGTTCATAAGTCCATAATAACTTCCAGCATGACCAATAAATGAAACATCATAGTTCCAGACAACATTAATCTTTCTTGCTAATGTTGCTGTTTTTCCGAAACTATTTGTAATCGTTAAATTTACATTCTTAATTCCGTATTCTGTAGTATCAATAGTATTACCAATAACAATATTGCTTGTTATATCACCATCATAATCATCAATAACTTTAACACCTTTTAATGGATTATAAGTTTTATTCCAATTAACATTCATTATTTCTGCATAATCGCTAGTAAACGAAAACTTAGGTGGTTCATTAGTGTTTATCACTTTAAATGTAAACACCTTTTTATAACTTGAAGTTAATGAAGCTGTTAAATTAACTGTTATTGGACCTTCTCCTAATGCTGGTGGAGTAATAACCCCTGTATTACTAAAATGAGTAGGATTGCTTGACTCCCAAGTAATAGGAAGGCCATTAATCTCACTTATTAAAGTTACGTTTGCAAGAGGCATATAATTAGCCCCACCTAATGTTGTCGCATAATGCGTTTCTAAATTTGCAAGTGCTTGATTATAATTTATATTCCATTTAGCTTTTAAAGTCATATGTTCCTTAACCCCGTTATTAAAATCCCATTTAGTATCGCCATGATACCAACCAACAAACTCTGCTACTTCTCTAGTTGGATCTGTTGGTTTAATTATTTTTTCATTATAATTTACTATTTGTGGGACAACAACTGAACCTCCATCAGAATCAAATGTTATATTATATGAATGTTTTGTCCACTTAGCATAATATAGTTTTGTTTCTGTTATGCTTGTCGTTTGAACGCTTGAAATAGATGAACCTAAATGCGATTCATTTTCATACCATCCACCATAACTATAACCTTCTCTAACCTCTGGCGTAGGCAAAGCAATTACCGTAACAGTTGGATTATAAAATTCGTATTGTTTAAGATCCACATATTGATGTGGACCAGTTTTCACACCTTTAGAAACTTCAAAATTATCATCTACATAACGCGTTTTTGTAAAGCGGGCGAGTTCATCAATAATATTTTGAACTTCTTCTATTATCGTGCCTGATGCCATATCCATCAATATCGCAACTTGACCTACAGATCTTGTTATAGGATTGACATAAAAAGTTACATCGCTGTTGTTAACTACATAAGGTATAGCGGTAATATCATCTAAATAACCTTTAGAAGGCACACCAGTTAATACAACACTAAAACTACCATCTGCCTTTTCCCCTGGCACAACCACCTTAAATACTTCCTTACCATTAAATGACATAGCAGCTAGCGATGCTTCTAAATCAGCAACCGTTGCTGCACCTTTTAATAAATAAAATCCTTTTTCTTTAATGCCATCAGAATTTAAAACTTTGGCGTTAAACCTTAAGCCTTGAACCCCTTCTATTCTAATTGACGCTCCTTCAATAGTTTCTATATAAGAACTACCATCAGCCCTTAAAACATAACTAACAAAAAAGAAGCTACATATAGCTAACATTAAAACATTAAAAACTTTATTTAGTTTTCTCATAATTACCACCAGTTTGAATCTGACAAGTCAAAATCGACTGAACCAACACTTTGTGTTGAAACATCATACTCAAACTCAACAACTTCTAATATTGGTTTTTCATACTCTTTTCTCATTATCCTCCTAATCAAAGATTAACTTCAGTTCTTCGTCTGTAACTTTTTTATATGTGGTTGTTCCAAAAAGTCTTGGATCCACGGTGATGATGAAGAACAGTTCTTGCTCGTTTAAATAAATATTCTCTCCGTCTTGAACCTTTTTCGGTGCATAGTATAAGGTTTCTTCTGGGTTTAATACTAACTTATGAGTTACATAATAAGTTCTTTTAGCAAAATCTATCCTCGCCTCTATTACTTCAGTTTCTGTTAGTTCGGTCATCTGACTGAGATAATCCTTTGTAGGATCAGCCTCACGATTAGCCACACAACCCACCATTAAAGGGATCATAATAAGCCATAGTAATCCTAACAACTTTTTCATTCTTGTTCCTCCTCTCTTTCTAACACTTCTTCATAAATTAATCCATTCATTCCATTTCTTCTCTTTCCAATCTAATCTTTGCCCACATTCTTTCAAAAATAATATTGTTTACAATATTAGTATAACCCGTTTAAATTAATATATCAAAACACTTTTTATAAACACATTTTCTCCTATACTTTCGTTTAAAGTTAGATGGTGTTTGTGTTTTTTATATTTTATTGTATAATAAATATAAGAGTATATTTAGAATCGTGTATATAATTAGACATCAAGGAGAATTAGTGCTATGAAAAAAGAAACTAAAAGATATCGAAACTTTATCAAAACTGATACTGCCATTAAAAAAGCTTTGATAAAACTATATAAACAACACCGCAACATCAACAAAATAACTATTAAAGAACTTTGCGAAACTGCAAACATTTCAAGAAGTACTTTTTACCTACATTACAATGATTTAATTAGTATTTTTGAAAGTGTCGGCGATCGTTTTATTAAATCTTTAAAAACTATGATAATCGAAATGGCGAAAGATGAATTTTCGGATTTTAAACCTTATTTAGCATCAATGATTAATCTCATCAATGAATCAAATGAATTAATTAAGATTGGTTTATCATCAGAATATCCGCTGGCATACATTGATAAAATTAAAGATGAATTAGAATCGGTTATTATCAATAGTCCAATGATCAGTTCTAGATTTTCTGAGGTGCAAAAGTTAGCTGAAATTAGAATCGTTGTATCAGGGATGATTAGTTATACAATTGATTTAATCAAACAACAAGATAAAATCGATGTTGAAGAATACTCTGATTTCCTAAACGGCTTTTTACTTAGATGGGCAAGCACATTACATCTAGAATAATAATCTTTCTGTAATAAAATGAGAACACCCCCACAACTACACGATTGTGGGGGTGTTTTTTTAATTGTCAGTTTGACTAACTGTAATTCCTGCCTCTTTTAAGTGCTTGTTTTTCTTCTTTGTAACCAGCAATGTCGTCAAATTTAATTTTCATGTTGTTTGGTTTTATTCTTCCTTTCTTTTTTTTATTTTTGGCTCAAAAAAAATAAGACAATCTAATAATTAATTATATCGATCATCTTCTTCCTAAGCCTCTTTTTAAAACCACCTATGTTGTACCATTTTTTATTCTATTTGTCAATCCCCTAATGAGATTAATAAAGTTGCGCGTTTTCTCACTTTGATCTGTTTTTTGATGCTACAAATAAACTTGTTTCCTCATCATATTTTCTAGATTCTTCAAATGCTTCTTTTAATGTTTTATTTTGCGATAAAGAATAAAACAACCTTACAACAAAAAACAATACCGAATTACCTTCTATGTAATCTTTTGGGGCAATATAAATATTATTGTTTTTTGAAAAAACATCCATTAAAGGACTTGTTCCAGTTGTACAACCAAGATTAATTATTGTTTTTCCTGCTAATTTAAAATGTTTTTCAATTTCTTTACTAGAAAAGTTTTCTTTTGGTTCATCAAGCAAATAAACATCATGAGCAAGAGTTGGCATAATTATTTTTCCTTCTTCACCGTGACAAGAAAGGATGATATAGTCAGAATCAAAATCAATTTTATTTTCTAGTACATCAATAAAATCTTTTGGTCTACCAACATACTTCATTAGCACTAAAAAAACAAATGATTCTAACACTTGTCTAATTGCAATAGGCTCTGTTCCAACATTATCAAATGCAACAACTAATACCTTTTTCATTCCTTATCTCCTTATAAAATAATGTGTTGGGTGACCTATTTTAATACAATAGCGCACCCCATGCTAAAAATCTACGCACCCCCGTGTCTTTTTTATGCACCCCTAAATAACGGCTTTGTTAAGTCTTTATTAAATTTGCATTTATAAACTCTTTATATAATTTAAAAACTTGATCGCTTTCTAAATTTATAATTTCATCAAATGTGTTGTTACTAATTAAATAGTGAACAAATTTTGCCCCTAAATAATAACCAACATCAGACTTCCCTTTATAGTTGCACCAATCTCCAAAATATCTTTGATTAAACCTACTCATATCATTTAAATCTTTATCAAAATCTTTAATTATTTCATGAAAATTATCATCACACCAACTTTTCCAACCATCTTTATCTTGATGATAGTAGTTAAAATCATTTAATATTAACTGAGTAAAATACATAGCTACTCCTTCTATAAATAACTGATAAACAAATTTAACCTTATTATTAGGTAAGTTAGTTATAAATTTCCCATGTTGCATATGATAAACATGACCTAACTCATGATAAATTAACCCTTGAATTGAGTAATAATCAAACCAATTTAATTCTAAAATCTTTTCTATTCCTAATAAAACAACAGTCTTATCATTGATTTTCGTTACCCAACCAGCTCCATTACACAAACCTAAATATAAAACAATGTCAACATTTAATCTTTTATTAAATATTTTATTAATTTTTTCGTTTATATTATTAGTAACTTCTAAAAAGGAACTCTTTAATAACTCTATATTTTTGTTGTTATATACATTATTAATAATTGGTAGGAAGTCATTCTTCCACCTATATTTATTATTTTTTGTGTATTTGTCAACTTCTTGTTTGAAAATATAGTCGGAATCTTCATAAATGCCATTTATATATAAAGTCCATTTTTCAATATTAAACTGACCTTTGTCAAACAACAAATCAATATTATCTAATTTATTAATTATTTTAACCAAGATTCTAACCTCTTTCTTAATAAAAAATAAAATTTAATATTAATATAATAAAATTATCATATTTATTATCTTTTACAATTAAAACCTGTTATTCGAAAATCTCGAACAACTCAACTTTAATTTATTATATTAATTCTTTTAAATCTACATATAGTTTATTTAAATCTTTTTTTAATACATCGTATATTATTGTTAAATCTATTCTTCCGTACTCATGAACTATTTTGTTTCTAAGGCCAATAACTTGGCTCCAAGGAATTTGATTATTAAGTTCTCTTAATTCATTTGATACCCTTTTTAAATTTTCACTAATTTGAATAAATCTAAACATTATTGAGTCTTGTAACATTTCATTTTTTTCTAATTGTTCTTTAGAAATGTCTTTTGTAACTCTTAAAAGATAACTCATATCCTTTAACACTTTTTCTAAATAATATTTATCATCTTTTAATCTAACCATAAATCTTTACTCCTTCTTTTAATATTTCAACTAATAGTTCATTATTATTTTCTAATTCTATTACATTTATTAAATCTACTTTTTTTCTAAGATTGTTTCTTAAATCTTCCACCAATCCAAAATAACTTAAACCTTTTTCTTCTGTATTAATAAGTAAATCTACATCTGATTTATTATTAGCTGTTCCCTTAGCATAGGATCCAAATAAGTAAACAAATATAACATTATACTTATCGCAAACTTCTTTAACTGTTTTTGCAATATCATCAAATTTTAATATTCCATGTTCTTCATCAATCTTTAACATCTCATTTAAAATTTTTAATAAATATTCTTCTTTAGACTTGCTTATTTGTCCACTTTCATATCTTCTTATTGTTCTAGATGAAACACCTATAATATCAGCTAATTCTTCTTGTGTTATATTTAATTCATTTCTTTTGTTTTTTATTTTCATATTATCACCATACATATTATAAACTGAATGTCCGGTTAAGTCAACGGTATTAGGACAAATATGGCCGGAAATTAGATTTTGCTGGGACAAAATTGTCCGCATTGGCAATTCAACGTTCTTTTATATTCAAAATTTTGACTTTAAATTAATCTTTGGTCTACTTTTGGTCTACCATTCGTCTACTTTAAGTATATATTTAAAATAAATATAATACATAATGGTTTAATAATGTAAGTTCTACCAAATCGTGTTAATTATAAATGTAATCGTGTAATTTGTAATTTTAATCGTGTAAATTGAAATGTAATCGTGTAATTTGTAATTTTAATCGTGTAAATTGAAATGTAATCGTGTAAACAATTACAAAAAAATTCAACAATTTAATAAAATGCAGATATTTAGTTATCTTTATATACATACTATTCAGTAGAATAGACTTTATTATGGCTCTGTTATGCATTAAAAAAGTCCAACACAAATTGTATCAGACTAATTCTACATGTCCTTACCCCTTATTGTTGGACTTAATAAAACTTAACCCGCACCTTTTTTAAAGTAATTTTCTCTATACTTTACGGGACTTGTCCTAAGCTTTGTTACTATTCTTTCATTATTATAATAACTTAT
>FZPS01000006.1_pt78 | contig 28106 bp, 21 predicted proteins | sample 1817821 | NCBI WGS metagenome assembly FZPS01 (sample SAMEA104158645, study PRJEB21678) | metagenome | place: Germany | collected 2015-04-21
AAACCGGCTCACCCATCCCTTCTTTATGTTATTTTATCGACTTATTACGAATATTTTGCCTATATATCAAAAACCCCCATCCGGCTTTCGCCTGATAGGAGTTTTTCTTCAGTCTGAGACCGCTGACAAAGTAAGTCAGCGGTCTTTTTATGCTATAACTTGCAAAATCTTTTTTTATACCCATCATAGCGAAACTTCGTTTCGCTGCATATTGGGATTCCAAAGGGGCACGGCCCCTTTGGCGGGGGTCACGGAGCGGAGCCCCTGTGTCTTTTTTACTGCATGCTCTCGCGGATAGCTGCCTGAGCGGCTGCAAGTCTCGCGACTGGAACGCGGAATGGTGAGCAAGATACATAGGTGAGGCCTAAATTATGGCAGAACTCTATGCTTGACGGGTCACCGCCATGCTCGCCGCATATGCCCAGTTTGATGTCCGGGCGTGTCTTCTTGCCAAGTTCAACAGCCATCTTTACAAGCTTGCCAACGCCAGTCTGGTCAAGACGGGCGAAGGGATCGTTTTCTAAAATTTTGCGATCGTAGTATTCGGGTAAGAACTTGGTTGCGTCGTCGCGCGAGAAGCCAAATGTCATCTGTGTAAGGTCGTTAGTACCAAATGAGAAGAACTCCGCATCTTTCGCAATTTCATCGGCTGTGAGAGCAGCGCGCGGAATTTCAATCATAGTACCAACCTTATATTTGAGATCAATGCCGGCGGCCTTGATTTCTTCCTCGGCTGTTTCAACTACAATCTTCCGTATGAAAGTAAGCTCCTTGGCTTCACCAACGAGCGGGATCATGATTTCGGGAACAACATCCCAGTCAGGATGTCTTTTCTTTGTGTTGATAGCTGCGCGGATGACTGCTCTTGTCTGCATTTCACCTATTTCAGAATAAGTGACAACAAGACGACAGCCGCGGTGACCCATCATCGGGTTGAACTCATGGAGACCGGCGATTATAGCCTTAATCTCCTCGACTGTCTTTCCTGTCGATTCTGCAAGCTCCTTAATGTCCTTTTCTTCTGTCGGAACAAACTCATGGAGCGGCGGATCAAGGAAGCGGATTGTTACAGGATAACCCTGCATAGCCTCGTAAAGTCCTTCAAAGTCCTTCTGCTGGATCGGGAGGATCTTATCAAGAGCCTTCTTACGCCCTTCAACTGTATCGGAGCAGATCATCTCGCGGAAAGCTTCAATCTTATCAAAGAACATGTGCTCTGTGCGGCAGAGGCCAATGCCCTCAGCGCCAAGTTCATAAGCCTTTGTAGCGTCACGGACGGTGTCAGCGTTCGTTCTGACGGAAAGACGTCTATTCTTATCAGCCCAGCTCATGATGCGGCTGAATTCACCGACGATTGAAGCATCAACTGTCGGGATGATGCCTTCATAAATATAGCCGGTTGATCCATCAATGGAAATAAAGTCACCTTCGTGGTATGTCTTGCCACCGATAGTAAACTTCTTGTTTTCCTCATCCATGATTATGTCAGAGCATCCGCAAACGCAGCAGGTTCCCATGCCGCGGGCAACAACAGCCGCATGGCTCGTCATTCCGCCACGAACGGTAAGTATGCCCTGTGCTGCTTTCATTCCTTCGATATCCTCAGGAGATGTCTCAAGGCGAACAAGAATAACTTTCTCGCCGCGTTCATTCCATTCTTTAGCATCTCTTGCTGTGAAGACTATTTTACCGCAAGCGGCACCAGGGGATGCTGCGAGGCCCCTGCCAATCGGTGTTGCCGATTTAAGAGCCTTCTCATCAAACTGCGGGTGGAGAAGTGTGTCAAGGTTACGCGGATCAATCATGAGAAGAGCTTCCTTCTCAGTACGCATACCCTCATCAACGAGATCGCAGGCAATCTTGAGTGCGGCTTTCGCTGTGCGTTTGCCATTTCTCGTCTGGAGCATATAGAGTTTTCCTTCCTCTATTGTGAACTCCATGTCCTGCATATCGCGGTAGTGATTTTCAAGTATTGTGCAAACCTTTTTGAACTGCTCGAAAACATCGGGCATTATCTCTGCCATCTTGGAGATTGGCATCGGAGTGCGGATGCCGGCAACGACGTCCTCACCCTGAGCGTTGATAAGGAATTCACCCATGAGCTTCTTCTCGCCCGTAGCAGGGTCACGAGTGAAGGCAACACCAGTACCGGATCTTTCGCCCATGTTGCCGAATACCATCGGCATTACGTTAACGGCAGTACCCCAGCTATAGGGAATATCGTTGTCACGACGGTATACATTGGCGCGGGGGTTGTCCCAGCTGCGGAAAACAGCCTTGATAGCCTCAAGAAGCTGTTCTTTAGGATCAGAAGGAAAGTCCTTGCCTATCTTCTCCTTATATTCAGCTTTGAAAAGTGTGGCGAGCCTCTTAAGATCTTCAGCCGAAAGATCAACGTCATGTTGAATGCCTTTTTCTTCCTTTAGCTCATCTATTAGACGCTCAAAATGTTTCTTACCGACTCCCATAACAACGTCGGAGAACATCTGAATAAAGCGTCTGTAACAGTCCCAAGCCCAACGGGGGTTGCCGGACTTCTTAGTCAAAACTTCAACGACTTCGTCATTAAGACCAAGGTTGAGTATTGTATCCATCATTCCCGGCATTGACGCACGAGCGCCGGAACGCACTGAAACGAGAAGCGGGTTTTCTTTGTCACCAAACTTCTTTCCGTTTATCTCTTCCATCTTAGCGACATATTCCCAAATCTGCGCTTGTATTTCATCATTAATTTGGCACTCGTCCGCATAATACTGCGTGCAGGCTTCAGTCGAAATAGTAAAGCCCTGCGGAACAGGAAGTCCAAGGCCGGTCATTTCAGCGAGGTTTGCTCCCTTGCCGCCGAGAACATCGCGCATCTTAGCGTTTCCTTCGCTAAACAGATACACGTATTTTTTTTCCATGTGTTTTTCTCCTCCAAAATATGATTTGCTGAAAATTTATATATGCCTATCGTGGTTGTGACCACGTCTGCACAATTACATGAAAAAACGGAGTTCGCACCGCCGTGGCGCATACCCCCGCCGATAAGATTTGTACCCTTCATTATACCATAACAGCGGTAAAAAAAATACTAAATTTTCTTTTTTCGTGAAATTTATTGTTTGTTAATATTTACTCTATAACAATGCCATAGGGCATATAATTCACAAATAATTCTCCCTTTTTTTCGCAAAAAATTGACTGAGCATATCAGCACAATCTCTTTTAAGAACCCCCGATATTATCTCTGGCTTATGGTTGAGCGGGTATGAATTTATATTCAAAACGCTGCCAAACGCACCGGCTTTCGGGTCTTTTGCGCCATAGACAACACGCTCTATTCGTGCAGAAACAATAGCTCCCGCGCACATAGGACACGGTTCAAGTGTCACATAAAGCGTGCATCCGGGAAGCCGCCATCCGCCAAGCGCATGACATGCTTTGTCGATTGCTAAAATTTCTGCGTGATAAAGTGCGTTTTTTTCTTTTTCGCGTTTATTGTGTGCGGCTGCTATTATCTTCCCATCGCGCACAATGACGCAACCAATGGGAACTTCACCCTCATCAAGTGCAGCTACGGCTTCGCTTATAGCAGCTCTCATGAAGATTTCGTCTTTTTGGGGCCCATCGGGGGTGACGATACCACTGTTTTTTTCTTCTTTACTCATAAATGCTCTTTTAGGTGGAGTTAATATGTCGCGCTGTCCACACGCCAGCCGTTGTCTGTGTTTAAAAATGTTATTTTAACGGTCACATCTGCCTTGCCGTCAACGATAGAGCCAACTTTTGCTATAATACGTCGGTTGTTTTTCGATATAATCTCGATTGTATCAAGGTCATATGTCCTTGATTTCTTAACAATAGGCTCAAAATTTACATTAACACGTAAAATGCCGTCATCACCATCAAAATAACGCGCAAATATCACGCCCTTACTTTCCGATTTTGATTCAGATTCCTCGATTGAATAACCAGAAAATATGAGCTCAAATATGCTTTCGGCATAATCCGGTGAAAAAACAAGAAGCGTTGCCTCTCTCAGCTCCTCCTCAGTCCGGTACGGAGCATCCTCAGATACAGGCAAATAAAGAAGGGCATCAGTTCCACCCGGGACTTTCTCGTAAGGAAGCCCCGGGCCAAAGAGAATATCGTTTAACTCATAAGTTTTCGGCAAAAGCTCGCGGATAATATCTTTTGCCTCGTCGTCTGTTATGCTCCCACACGATGTAAAAGCAAGCGTAGCAACTATTAGTAGCGCTATCAGAAACACTGTTGCCGTCCTTCGGTAACAGCAAAAGAGACATTTTTTCGGTGCTGTCATAATTGTGACACCTGATATTTATTTAATTTTGCTTTAAAATCCGCTTTTTTAGTCTTGGATTTTTTAAAATTATATATCATCCTCGTCTATATCATTTTCATCATCGATGTCATCAACATCGTCATCAATATCATCGACGTCGTCGATTTCGTCACTCACATCAACAGCTTTTGTATAATCACTGCCGCTCTGACGTTCGCTTTTTTCACCGCTGCCTGCCGATGTTTCGTTTTCCTCTTTCTCGGGGACGCAAGTGATGCTTGCAATCTTCGTGTTTTCATCGCGAATTCTCATGACAATGACGCCAGACGCCGTTCGCCCGTATTTGTTTATTTCACTAACAGACGTTCTGATTATAACGCCTTCCGTCGTAATCAGCATGACGTCATCTCCGTCGCCAACCGACGCAATACCTGCAAGCGGCCCCGTTTTTTCGTTTATGCCGTGGCAAAAAACTCCCATGCCACCGCGATTTTTCGTTTCAAACAGTGAGAAGTCAGTTCGTTTACCATACCCATTTTCGGTGACGGTAAGAAGAGAACGCTCGTCATCCTTTTCAACAACGGCAACGCCGACAACTCGTCCTCCGTCTTTAATCCTTATGCCGCGCACACCACGCGCTGTCCTTCCTTGAACGGGAACCGCCCTCTCAGAAAACCGGACTGCTCTGCCGCTGTCAGTCGCTATAATAATACCGCATGTGCCATCAGTACATTTTACAAAAACAAGCTCGTCGCCCTCTTTGAATGTTATCGCTATCTTACCACCGCGGCGCTGATATCTGAACGCCGACAGCGCTGTGCGCTTTACAATTCCGCGCCTTGTCACCATAACAAGATATTTTTCAGGTGCAAAGTCCTCGGCCGCTATAAATGCCGTAACTGCTTCGCCTTCCTGAAGTTCAAGTATATTTACAATATTAGAGCCGCGGGAAGCGCGTCCGAACTCCGGTATCTGATACGCTTTGCGTACATATACACGCCCGGTATTTGTGAACATGAGAAGATAGCTGTGGCTGCCAACGGCCATCACCTTTTCGATGAAATCCTCTTCCTTTGTCGACATCGCCACAATGCCGACGCCGCCGCGGCGCTGTGCTGTGTAAACATCCGCTCGCTGACGCTTGATATAGCCTTCATGCGTTACTGTGATTACACATCTGTGACGCTCAATCAAATCTTCAAGTATTATCTCTTCCTCAACGGGAACAATTTCAGTGCGGCGGGGATCTGCATATCTGCGTTTTATCTCAAGAAGCTCGTCCTTGATGATGCCCTTTATACGTTCCTCGTCGGCAAGGATTGCTTCGTAACCCTTGATAGTCTCATGCAGGCGCAAAAGACGCTCCTCAACCTTCTGACGTTCAAGACCTGTGAGGCGTCCGAGCGTCATATCGACTATTGCCTGTGACTGCGTCTCTGTTAAGCCAAAACGTTTGGATAGTGCTGTGCGCGCATCCGGAATGGAAGATGACGAGCGAATTTTTGACACGACCTCGTCGATATTTTCAATGGCGATCTTATACCCCTCAAAAATGTGAGCCTCGCGGCGGGCGCGTTCAAGATCAAATTCAACGCGCCGCCTGACAACGTCTTCCTGATGTTTTATATAATAAGTGAGTATTTCCTTCAGCCCAAGTACTTTCGGAACACCGTCAACAAGCGCTAACATATTGACGGCACACGTATCCTGAAGATGTGTATATTTATAAAGCTGATTTAACAGCACCTGCGGGTTAGTATCCCGGCGATGTTCAACGACGATTCGCATGCCGTGGCGTCCGGACTCGTCGCGCAGGCCAGTAATTCCGTCGATACGCTTGTCCTTAACAAGGTTTGCTATCGACTCAATTAGCACGCTCTTGTTAACACCATACGGTATCTCCGTGAAAACAATGCGATGGTGTTTTTCATCAATTACAGCGCGGCTGCGAACGCAAATGCGCCCGCGCCCTGTCTGATAAGCATCGTAAATGCCCGCCGAGCCATAAATAATAGCACCCGTCGGAAAATCAGGGCCTTTTATATACTGGACAAGGTCAGCTGATGTAGCGTCCGGGTTCTCCATCAAATAGATAGTTCCGTCAACAACCTCGCCAAGGTTATGCGGAGGAATGTTCGTTGCCATTCCGACAGCTATACCCATGCTTCCGTTTACGAGCAGATTTGGGAAGAGGGAAGGGAGAACAACCGGTTCCTTTTTTCGGTTATCGAAATTAGGCCGGAAATCAACTACATTTTTATCAAGATCAGCCAACATTTCGCTGGCTATACGTGAAAGACGAGCTTCCGTGTAGCGGTATGCAGCCGGAGGATCGCCGTCAACACTACCGAAGTTACCTTGACCTTCGACAAGAGGATAGCGCAGCGAAAATGGTTGTGCCATACGCGCCATCGTCATATAAACGGCAGCGTCGCCATGAGGATGGTAGTTAGCAATCACGTAACCGACTGTCGCAGCCGACTTACGGAACGGTCTGTCATATGTTATGTTATCCTCATACATGGCGTAGAGGATTCGGCGCTGACCCGGCTTCAATCCGTCACGAACATCCGGCAGCGCACGACTTGTAATAACACTCATTGAATATGCAATGAATGATTTTTTTACTTCGTCATGGATTCCGACAACATCTATTTTCTGATTTTTAAAAGCTAAAGCCGTGCTTTCCGCCGTGTTATCATTATCCTTGCCGTTTTCGTTTCCGTTTTCGTTCTCGTTCTCGTTTTGGGTTTCCTTTTCGAATTCGTTTCCGTTTTCGTTGTCCATTATCATTATTGCTACAGTTCCTTTTTCGGGGCAAAGCTGCCCGTTTTACTTATAAATAAAAAGTTTTTATTTAATTTTATAATTTTTAATTTGTTTTTTATGTAGATTATTGAATCGCATGAGAACTCGCATGCGTCATATATGCCGTCACCTCATCCTGCGTCGGCATCTCCCCAGAAGCAGCAACTTTTTTCGATGCGAAAGCTGCAGCGTACGCAAGGGATGTCTCCTCATTGGCGCCACGAGCATAAGAAAGTATAAAAGCTGATAAAAACGCATCGCCAGCACCGGCAAAACACCTGACACATTCAACCTTCGGCGCATTTACATAATAGCTTCCGCCATCTCCTATGAAAACAGCACCGTCAGCGCCAAGCGTACACAGCACCGAAACGCCGGTTTCGGAATAAATACGCCGGCATATATCCGCCGCGACATCGGGATTTTTTACATCAACGCCCGTTAGCAGCGACAATTCATAAGCGTTCGGTTTTATTAGAGCGGGGCGCGCCTCAATTCCTTTTTTAAGCGCTTCACCGTCACAATCGAGGATAACCGGTATGCCAATTTCACGAAGATTCTCTATTATCTCCGCGTAAATATCGGCATCAACTCCCCGGGGCACGCTACCGCCAAGGAAAACACAAGATGTTTTACTATCTCGGCATCCGCAGTAGAAAAGCGAAAGAAGCTCGCTTATTTCCTCTGTGGTAACAGGCCCGCCTTCTTCATTAACCTCAGTGCAAACACCCACAGAATCAATCAGCTTGATGTTTTCCCTTGTAGGCGCCTTTGTTTCAACCGTCCTATATAATATTCCTTCATTTTTAAGCAGCCTGAGGAGAATATCGCCTGTTTCACCGCCAGCAAAAAAGTATGATGTTGCATATGCCCCCATCGCTTTCATTGCGCGAGCGACATTTATGCCCTTGCTTCCAGCCGAAAGAGTTGATGTTTTTGCTCTGTTGAGAGCGCCCGTCTTAAGCGGCGTGCCAAGAATCATCGTCTTGTCAAGGGACGGATTTAACGTTAAAGTGGAAAATCTTTCTCCGTTTGCCGCAATATGACGGCGAATGTCAAGAATAGATAAAAATTTATAGTGCATTATTTTTTTGCTCTATTAAAGATTTATAGTGCTTTTAAATGTCAAGCATATCAGCATCTACATATTTTGCGTTTGCTTCAATGAATTCGCGGCGCGGCGCAACCTTGTCGCCCATTAAAACAGAGAATATCTCATCGCAAGCAATAGCATCCTCTATTTCAACGCGGACTATCGTTCGTGTCTCTGGGTTCATTGTCGTCTCCCAGAGTTCTTCTGTGTTCATTTCGCCAAGGCCTTTATTGCGATCTACTTCAGTTGTGCCGCCAAGCTCTGCAATTGTTTTGTCGCGTTCTTCATCAGTGAAGGCATACCTCACCTGTTTGCCGCGTTTTATCTTATACAGTGGCGGCTTTGCAAAGTAAACGTGCCCTTCTTCAATAAGACGCCTCATATGACGGAAGAAAAATGTCAGGAGAAGTACCCGGATGTGCGAACCGTCGACATCGGCGTCGGCCATTATAATTACCTTTCCGTAACGCAGGCGATCTATATCAAATTCTTCGCCAATACCACATCCAAGAGCCTGTATAATCGGCGTAATTGAAGGGTTAGAGTATATCTTATCAAGACGGCTGCGTTCGACGTTTAAAACCTTACCGCGAAGCGGCAAAATCGCCTGAAACAGCGAATCACGTGCTGATTTCGCGCTGCCGCCGGCCGAATCGCCCTCAACAAGAAAGATCTCCGTAAAATCGCGGCGCCGCTCACGGCAGTCAGCTAACTTACCCGGAAGGGTCGAGCCCTCAAGCGCAGACTTGCGCCGTGTCAGCTCACGCGCATGACGCGCAGCTTCACGTGCACGTGCTGCGGCAAGCGCTTTTTCAAGGATTATTTTACCCGTGGCCGGATTTTCTTCAAGAAATTCTGAGAGCTTACGTGTCACAAAACTCTCAACAAAGGAGCGCATCTCAGAGTTGCCAAGCTTCGCTTTCGTCTGGCTCTCAAACTGAGCATCTTTTAGCTTAACAGAGACGAGTGCACAAAGTCCTTCGCGCACATCCTCTCCCATAAGGTTCTTATCGTCGCCTTTCAGTGCGCCAATCTTGCGTGCATAATCGTTGAACACCTTCGTTAATGCCGATTTGAATCCAGTCTCATGTGTTCCGCCCTCAATAGTGTTCATATTGTTTGCGAAGGTGATAATCATCTCATTATAACTGTCGTTATACTGCATTGCGACTTCAGCTGACATGTCAGCTCCTTCTTTTTGGTCGCACATGTATATAATTCCCGGGTGAATCGGCTTCGCATGCTTTATTTTATTGAGGTATTCGACAAAGCTTTTAATCCCGCCTTCGTAACAAAGAGACTTCTCCCACGGTGTATCCCCGTCTTCAGTTGTTCTTTCATCGCGAAGTGTTATTCTAAGCCCGGCATTTAGGAATGTCTGCTCCCTTATACGAGATAAAAGCATGTCGCGGTCAAACCTTGTTTCCTCAAATATCTCCGGATCCGGCATAAAGCGAACGTAAAGTCCATGATCGTCCGGAGATGTGTCGCCAACACGCGCGAAAGGCCGTGTTACGACGCCTCGCTCAAAACGAATTGTATATATACCCCCGCCTTGGCGGTTATCTACTTCCATCCATAATGAAAGAGCATTGACAACAGACGCTCCAACACCATGCAGGCCGCCGGCAATCTTATATCCCTCACCGCCGAACTTACCGCCGGCATGGAGCATTGTAAACACAACCTCAAGCGTCGGTTTTCCTACTTTATGGTGTATAGCGGGAGGTACGCCGCGACCGTTATCCTTGACAGATATGCTCCCTTCTTTGTGCAAAGTCACAATTATGTGGTCACACACACCAGCAAGAGCCTCATCAATCGAGTTGTCGATTATTTCGTATACAAGATGATGAAGACCTCTAATTGATGTTGTACCGACATACATTCCGGGGCGCTTACGGACAGCTTCAAGCCCTTCAAGGACTTGGATCTGACTTTCGTCGTAAACTCCAACACCATTTTCATTTTCTTTCTCTTTTGCTGCCAACAACGCCTTTGTATCCGTGTTTTCGTCTACGTTTTCAACTGTATTGCTATTAATGCTGCTTTTGATAATATTATTTGTTTTTGTATCAAACATTGGTAATTCGCTTTCCATGTCTTGTTAGTTTGTTGCCTTATATGTTAAAACTAAATTACTTTCTTTTTTTATGTTTTACGTTATATCAAACAAAAATCAACTTGACTCAGTCCCGCTTAAAATCGGAGTCTCTGCTCGTCCAGCAAGAGCTGTTGCTGAAAGCTGGGACAGATGAACCATTCCGTCGAAGGTCAATATGAATGACACAGGAAGCTCGGATATAATTGTTACTATTCCGGATTCCTTTTGTCTTTCCGACAAAAATGCCCGTGTTACAGGAGATTGGGTCGTCGAGTCAAGATCAAAAATTCCGACAATAGATTCTTTTCTGATCAAACGTCCGTTTCCTGCATGAAGATACAAACAATCAACCTCCTTCCGTTATTTTATTAATAAATCCATTTATTTTCTTATAGCAGTTCCGCTCTTAACATAATAGCTAAAGCCTTGATATACGCCGTCCTGACTTTTACTCATTCGTCTACATATTGCAGGATCACAAGCTGTGACGATAACCTGCCGGCCTTTGATACCGCTTGTAATATAGCGGCGTCTGACAAAATCAAGCTCGGAGAGCACATCATCAAAAAGAAATACCGGATATTCTCCTCTTTCCTCACGTGAAACCTCGCCCTCCGCAAGCTTCATCGCAACAGCGATACTTCTTTTTTGTCCCTGGGAGCCGTAAAGACGCGCCTCGTGCCCATCTATTGTAATTTCAATGTCGTCTTTATGCGGCCCATACTGAGTGCTGCCCGCCATAATCTCCCGCTCTATATTTTCTGTTAGTTGAGCAAAATATATCGCACGTAAACGGGCCTCATCACTGTAATCCCCACCTGTACGAGACGTTCCGCGATAACGAAGAACAAGTTCCCCGCCATCTCTTCTATCCGCGGCCCCCGTCATATCATGGTAAAATTCCTTTGCATGACGGTTTATTCGTTCTGTATATTCACTTCTTGCCTTTGCTATATATGCAGCACACTGGGCAAGCTGCTCGCTCCATTCAATTATTGCCGGAGCTCCGCCTCCTGCCTTAGCAAGACGCAAAAGAGCGTTTCTTTGCATTAAAATATGGTTATATTTTTTAAGAGTACCAAGATAAACAGGCTTAATTTGCGATATAGCAACATCAAGAAATGCACGCCGCTCGCTCGGACCGTCACGGACAACGGCAAGCGTATCAGGCGAGAAGAGAACAGCCCGAAAATTGCCAATGAGGTCGGATAATTTTGATAGCCTGACCCCATTTTTCTCAAAAATGCGTTTATGCCCGTTATATATGCGCATTGTAAGTGTGCTTGTCCGGCCGCCGGATTCATAAACTAATGAAGTTTCGGCAGAATTACAACCAAAACGCACAAGTTCTGAGTCACGCATCGCACGGTGGCTTTTGCCAAGGGCAAACATATAGACGCCCTCTATCATATTTGTTTTGCCCTGCGCATTTTTTCCGTACAGTATCGTAGTATGCGGCGAGAATTCTATTCTCGCCGCTTCTATGTTACGATAATTTTTATACTCGATACTTTTACAGATCACCTTAAATCAAAATCCTCAAAAAGATTTTTGCTTGAATTCTTACTTAGCGGTATTTTATTCTTTCACTCTCTGTTGCGGCATTACATAGAAGAGGAAATCACTGTCGTCAGCTTCGCTTGCATCTCCGTCCGTAATTGAAACACCCATTCGATTAGATGTAAGTGACATGAGAAGATATTCCGTATCTGCAGCTTTTACAGCATCAAGAAGAAAATGGCAGGTGAAGACTATCTGTATGTCATCTCCATCCTTTTCAATTGGAACTTCGTCATATACGCTGCCGGACACAGAATTCGATGTTATTATAAGTCTGTCACCTTCAAAGGAGCATTTGATGTATCCACGCCATGTTCCTGTTGCCTTATCATCAACTATGAGCGATGCACGTTCAAGCGCTCCTTCAAGCTCCTCACGAGATATTTTTACGAATATGCTCGGAGTTTTAGGTAATACTCTTTCATAATCCAAAAATTCACCGTCTATAAGCCTTGAGAAAAATACTATCTCGCCCCAGCGGAAGATAACGTGCTTATTTGAAAGCGTGACAGATATCGGCTCATCTCCGTCTATCATGCGATAAAGCTCCGCAACCGTTTTTCCGGGCACTATAAAAGACATATCAAGGCCGCTGTTATCTGCATCAGTTTCTATACTGCATTTACGCGAGCATTTTGCAAGTCTGTAACTGTCGCATGTCACGACTGTCAGCTCGATTCCTTTTATTTTAAAATATGCTCCTGTGAGTACCGGACGCTGATCGCGCTGAGCGATAGCAAACATCGTCTGTCCAATGAATTTTTTAAGCTGACCTCGTGTAATTGTAAATCCAACACCGCCCGTAAGATCCGGAAGTGCGGGAAAATCTTCTCCAGGCAGCGCGTGCAGTTCAAAGTAGCTGCGTCCGCTTTCAATTTTTACATTCATACGCTCGTTAACAGTGACCGTAATTTCATCTGTCGGCATATTGCGTATGATCTGATAAAACTTTTGTGCGTTTATAATGTACGATCCTTCTTTTAATACTTGAGCGTTGACAGATGTTCTTATTCCTTTTTCCGTATCGTATGCTGTTATACGGCAGCTCCCGGCACCTTCTGTCTCAAAAAGAAGACCTTCCACGGCTGCGATTGTATTTTTGTTCGACGTTGTATTCATCGCAGGCGTAACAGCAGCGATAAGTGATCTTTTTTCAAATATGATTTTCATTATGTGATTTCTCCTTGTTTAGAATAGCTGCAAGTGCGTTATATACGCAGACTGAATGACGTATAACGTATAGCGACCGTATAAAAATATATATAACTAACTTGAATAGTAGACGTAGGAGACGTAAGGGATGTTGATATAATTGAAAGACGGAATTTTCTTTGTGTCGCTTAAATATATCCCCCCGTCAAACCCGCTTTATATGTTGATATCAAGTGATACAATGTTGAGATAAAAATCGATCTTTTTCGTCACTCATTATGTCTCGTTACGTCTTTTGACAGAATTACATGGGATATTAATATCTCTTTTTTTTATAAAAGTGATAAATTGGAAACAGGAATTTAAATGTTAAGCCTCATTCCAAAACTTTTCCCCAGAGTTACGAGACACACGAAAACAATCGAAAATTGTGGATTTCGTATGCTCAAAATTTTTCCCCATGGTAATAAAGGTTATTGAAAAGTTTTCAACAAGGTTTTCAACAGCTTGTGGATAATATACATTCGTCAAAAATTAATCTTATTAAATAAATCATTTATTTCAGCAGCAAAAGCAGGATTTTCGGTTATTTCGCGCTCGATGACGCCGCATGACGAAAGAATAGTAGTATGGTCGCGTCCAAACTCAGCACCGATTGCAGGCAATGACATATCAGTTTTTTTGCGCAATAGATATATGGCTATATGTCGCGCCATGGCAACTTCTTTAGTGCGTTTTTTACCGAGCAGGTCTTCCTTTGAAACGCCATACTTTGTAGAAACGACTTCAATAACGCGATCGATTTTCGACCTTAACGGAACATCTCCTGAAATTATGTCAGATAAGCTTCTTGCCGCAAGCTCTGCTGTAATTGGCTCACCCGATAAAAAGCTGAGAGCGCCAAGACGTTTTATCGCTCCCTCTATCTGTCGTATGCTTCCTTTCAGCTTTTCGGAGAGAATGGTGACAACTTCGTTTGGAACTTCAACGCCTAAGTTTTCTATCTTTTGCTTAATAATAGCGGCACGAAGCTCCATGTCCGGTGGCTGAATATCTGCAAGCAGACCCCACTCAAAGCGTGTGCGAAGGCGTTCCTCGAGCGTTTTTATATCCTTTGGCGGACGGTCTGATGTTAAAATAATCTGCTTTTGATTTTCGTATAAAGCATTGAAGGTATGGAAAAACTCCTCCTGCGTCGATTCCTTCCCTGCTATAAACTGTACGTCGTCTATAAGCAGCACATCGGCGTTGCGGTAGCGGTCACGAAAGGCGGATGTACTTTTTTTCGCTATTGCTTCAATAAGCTGGTTTGTAAAATCCTCGCCTTTTATGTATATAATGTTTATGCGTGGGTTGCGCTTTTGTATCCGGTTCGTGACGGCATACATAAGGTGAGTTTTTCCAAGCCCGCTCTGGCCGTAAATAAAAAGAGGGTTATAAGCTGCGCCCGGATTGTTCGCGACGGCTGTACATGCTGCGTGAGCAAACTTGTTTGAATTGCCGACAACAAAGTTTTCAAAGGTATATTCGCTTCTGTACATGAAGTCGTCCGGCTCGCGCTCATATGAAAACGGATCAGTTGCGTGCGGATCAAGTTTTATGTTGCCGCTTGCGCTTATGCCAGACCTGTCTTTATTTATTATTACATTGACACTATCAGGGATTATGCTTCTCTCAGTGTTTTTGCCACCATCAAGATTTATGCTGGAGTCAATATTAACTCTGTTGTCAGCATCGTACGTAGCGGGGGCGGCAACCCCTGTATTACCGCTGTTTACGCTGTTTTGTTCTGATGATAAGCGAAGGGACACACTGACGCGGAAGCCTAAAACGGCTTCAAATGCGTCCTCAATCACGCCGAGATAACGCTTTTCAATAATATTACGCTTAAATTCGCTGTTGCCCATTAAAATGGCGCGCGAATCGTCGATATATACAAGAGAAAGGTCGCCAAACCATAGATGACGAGTCGTGTCGGAAAAATGCTTTTGGAGCTCGACATCGACAAGCTCCCAGATGGCGGATAGCTCGTCTTCGCCGTATGTCTTCATCTGAGGTGGTCTCCGATTTTTCTATTATTATTTTTTATTATTACTCCGGCTTTTAACTTCCGGCTTGCTATATATTATTATTTTTATTATAACATATATAACATAAGATGGCAAGTAAGTGAAAAACGTTATTTAGTATAGTTTTATGAATATCTCTGTGACGTTATTTTTCACTTTTGTGATGGCATGAATAAATAACTACATAATAGCATTATCGACAAATATTACAATATTTATTTAGTTTTAGTCTGCCCAACATATGAAAGACACTAACACGTTGCTATTTTATATATAGCTATGTTTTTTTATTTTTCCATTGACAAATTTGACTCTGCTATTGTATAATAATCAAGCGCAATGCCGACGCTGTCAAAAGCGTCATTTTTAAATGTGCTCTTATAAAACTTGCTAGTGTGGCTCAGTGGTAGAGCAGTTGATTCGTAATCAACAGGTCGTGGGTTCAATCCCCACCACTAGCTTAAAGCGGCGTCCAATAGGGCGCTGTTTTATTTTACAGAGAAATTTTATAAAATAAGATATGTTAGTCAAGAATAACCTTATAAAAGCGTTTGGAGGTGAGCTTTATATGCCAGCCAGTGATGCGAATAATAATCTTTGTAGCGCACAATACATACGTGAAGTTATGGTAAGCGCCGGCGTCACCTTCAAAAAAGGCTATGGGCAAAACTTTCTTATAAATCCTGTTGTTCCAAAAAAGACAGCCGATGCCGCAGCTAAATCTGGTGCTCCATGCGCGCTTGAAATAGGTCCCGGTATTGGAGCCCTTACAGCAGAGCTTTGCGCTCGTTTTGAGCGTGTTGTGGCGGTTGAGATAGACGAGACGCTTATTCCAATTCTAAATAAAACGCTTGCCTCATATGATAACGTCACTATCATAAAAGGTGACTTTCTTGATGTTGATATTAAAGCAATTTCCCGGGAAATATTCGGCGGAAAAAACTATGCCGTCTGTGCTAATTTGCCCTATTACATCACATCACCAATTATAATGAAGCTGCTTGAGGCGAAAGACCCTTCTATGCTTTCAATCACCTTGATGGTTCAAAGCGAAGTTGCTACCCGTCTGACGGCGTCACCGGGTACGTCCGACTATGGAGCTATAACGGTTGCTGTTTCATATTACGGGCGTGCGCGCCGCCTTTTTAGTGTCTCCCCGGGCAGTTTTATGCCACAACCGAAAGTATCATCGGCTGTTATTTCAATAGAGCTGTATAAAAAAGGGCAGTATCCCGTAAATCCAAAAGACGAAGAACTAATGTTTGCTCTGATGCGTGCTGCATTTGGAAAGCGAAGAAAAATGCTTATAAATGCGCTCACAAGCGCTTCATTACCCAAAAGATACGGGAGCGGCGTTAAAATAACAAAGGAGATAGCGAAAGCTGCAGTAGAATTAGCAAATGTTGACCCGTCGGTGCGCGGGGAGACGCTTTCAATATCTCAATTTGCTGCTCTCTCAGACGCTCTTTGTGACATCATTTCACCTAAGCTCTAATTTTGCTATTGAAAATAAACGCAGGGCATTATATAATGTAATGAAATCCTTGGCTTTTTCCATTGGTTGATAAAAAAAACAAACAAAATTATAAAAATCGGAGGCACCGGTATGCTTACGGCGATACGCAATTTTGTCATAGTGTTCGCGATCTCTGCCGTTATTTTCGGTGTGATCGGTTACGCAATAACCGGTTTTATAGTCGACAATGTTCTCGGTATAGCGAATAGCCCTGGCGATACGGGCATAAATACCGACACAGGCACATCGGACGATTCGGAAACGACAAAGACACCCGATACAAATGAAATACCAAATTATGAAGACCTTGAAGGAAGATCATTTAATATATTGCTGATTGGAACAGACTACCGGCCTGACGATTTTAATGATTACAAGGAAAACTTTTTAAATGGAACTGTAAGCGGCGGAAAGCTTGGCATGCTCACACGAAAAGTGCGCCCGAGGAGCGCAGATTATATGATGCTTATTCGTGTCAAAGAGGAAACGAGAGAGATAACTTTTACGGAAATCCCAAGAAATACGCGCGTTACAGTTTACGAAAAGCATTGCTTGCTTGGTACTCTGTACGGTGACTATGGGGTAGAGGCAATAGTCAATTTCGTTAACTACTTAACTTCTGTCACTATCGACTACTACATCTGCATGAACGTAACCAACGCAGCTGCAATCATAAATATGATAGACGGCGTGACAATCAACGTTCCTGTCGATATATTGAATCCGTATTACAACCCAAGCATTGATCCGGAAGATGAAGATTACGAGAAAAAATTAAGTGTTGCGGGCATAACGGGAGACCGGGATTTTCAGACTAAAATAGCTATTGAAGCCGGTGAAAATCTCATAAATGGAGATAATATCTTCGCTTTGCTCCATTATCGTACAAAAGATGACAACTATGATGAATCACAACGCTCTCAAGTGTTGCTTGACCTGACAAAAGCGGTTATTGAAAAAGCTATCAGCAATGAGTATCTAAAAGATGCAAGTGAGCTTTTTGCTCGCGCCATCAGCTACGCTGAGACGAATCTGTCGTTTTCTGAGCTCATAAGCAATATCGGAATTATTAAAGCATACGACGAATTTAAAAAGAAAACCCTTTCATATCCGGGAGCAACGGCAACCGTTGAAGGTGTAAACTACTTTATTCCGAGCGCAACTGAGGCACATGCCATATTCCGCAGTGCTGATTCATTATCTTTTTATTAAAGCAAAGATAAAGAAAATATAAGCAAATAAATAAATAACAGAATATTTTACGGCCGTCGGAGCAAGAGAAATGGTGGAAATTAGCAGCGGCGGCCTTTTATAAAATAAATTGGAGGAAACCCTGATTCAATGAACAATTCCGAGAAGACAATGGAAAAAATCGTTGCTCTTTGCAAAGGGCGCGGATTTGTTTACCCCGGCAGTGAAATATACGGCGGGCTTTCAAACTCATGGGATTACGGTCCGCTTGGCGTTGAACTAAAAAATAATATAAAAAAGGTTTGGTGGCAAAAGTTTGTAAAGGAGTCTGTATTCAACGTCGGCATAGATTCGGCAATATTGATGAATCCACAGGTGTGGGTTGCATCCGGACATGTCGTCAACTTCAACGATCCGCTTATCGACTGCAAAAACTGCAAAATGCGCTACCGCGCAGATAATCTTATAGAAGACTGGAACCATCAAAATAATATAGCAGCTTCCGCTGACAGCCTTACGTTCGATCAGCTTACAGCATATATAGAAGAACATAATATACCATGTCCCACATGCGGCGCACATAACTTCACCGGCATCAGAAAATTCAATATGATGTTTAAGACTCATATTGGCGTCACAGAAGATTCAAGCACGGAAATTTATTTGCGTCCAGAAACAGCGCAGGGTATGTTCGTCAACTTTAAAAACATACTTCGCACAACACGGCGCAAGCTTCCATTCGGCATCTGCCAGATCGGTAAGAGCTTTCGAAATGAAATAACACCGGGAAACTTCATTTTCCGCATACGCGAGTTTGAGCAGATGGAGCTTGAATTTTTCTGCAAGCCGGGTGAGGAGCTACAGTGGTTTGACTATTGGCGCTCATACTGCAAAGATTGGCTTACATCACTCGGTGTAAAAGAAGAGAATCTTCGCATGCGCGACCATGAAAAAGAAAAGCTATCCCACTATTCAAACGCAACAACCGACATAGAATACCTTTTCCCGTTCGGCTGGGGCGAACTTTGGGGAATAGCGTCGCGAACAAATTTTGACCTTCGTGTTCACAGCGAGCACTCCGGTGAGGATTTGACATATTTCGATGCTGAGACAAACGAACATTACCTGCCATATTGTGTAGAGCCGTCTGTAGGCGTCGACAGGCTGTTCCTTATGGCAATAACTGAAGCATATGATGAAGAAGTACTCGACGCAGAGAAAAACGACATGCGCGTCGTTTTGCATCTGCATCCGGTACTGGCACCAATTAAGGCTGCCGTTTTGCCGCTTTCGAAAAAACTTGCAGAGCCTGCCGTGAAAATTTACCGGGAACTTACTCGTCTCTTTATGGTGGATTACGACGAAACAGGCTCAATTGGAAAACGCTATCGCCGGCAAGACGAAATTGGAACGCCATACTGTGTTACGTATGACTTTGAATCCGAAAATGACGGTTGTGTAACAGTTCGAGACCGCGACACAATGTCTCAGGTTAGAATACCGATAGGAGCAGTTGCCGATTATATAGCAAAATCCCAAATAATATAAAATTATCAAAAACCTCTTGCAAAATTTAATATTATGTGGTAATATGTAGGTGCAGCGGATTGTCCGTGAGTAGAAAACGGAAGGAGGCTGATGTTATTTAGTATGAAGAATTGTGAGGTGTTTCCGGCTTAGCGCCGGGCTCGCAGCCTCTGCGATTTCTGTGTTTGTGGCAAGCGTCGCAGGCGTGCACATGCGACAAAAATAAGCCATAATCTTTTCTTCAAAGCGTGGACAGCTGACACGTGATAAAAAGGGAAGAACAGAATCAAGGTCGCCGCGATGTGCGGCGCATATAATGATGGAAACAACGGACGGCAGGTGCTCGAAAAACGAGTGCGTGCCGTTTTGTTTTCAAAAGAATGTGTAAAACTAAAATTAAATTGTCATATGTTTATAAAAATGTTTGTAGTAAATTCATTAAACAACATTTAATAGTTTGATATAATTTTTCATAGGAATTGTGATAGAAGATAACAGTTTTACAGAGGCATTTTAATGAAAAAACTGCTTACAAAGAACTGGTTATTACCGGCTGCAGCCGTTTTAATATTAGTTGTTTTATTATCTCTTGCGTCTTATATTTGGTTTGCAAGAGGCAAAAATAGTACAGGAGAAGTATTTCGATATGACAACAATGGGGAGATAATAGAACTTCCTGAGTGGATTCTGTCAAAACCTATATCTATAAATAAATACTCACGCCCAGGTGAAAAAACAGGTAAAATCACAGGCGTTGTTATTCACTACGTCGCAAATTCCGGATCGACAGCAGAACAAAACAGACAATATTTCGACGGACTAAAAAAAACACACGCTACATACGCAAGTAGCAACTTTATTATTGGACTTGATGGCGAGATAATTGAATGCGTGCCGATGGGCGAAGTTGCTTATGCGTCAAATACCAGAAACCACGATACAATTTCGGTCGAATGCTGTCACCCTGATGAAACAGGTAAATTTACGGACGCTACTTACGAGTCTCTTGTCAAGCTTTGCCGATGGCTTTTAGACGTTTACGACCTTGAAGTTGACGCTGTAATCAGGCATTATGATATAACGGGGAAAATATGCCCTAAATATTTTGTCGAGCATGAGGACGAATGGCGCGAATTTTTAGCTGAACTTATAAAATAAATCCAAATACAAAAGAAAACGGCGTGTGTGATGGTTGTTTTACATCACACCGCGTTTTTTTGCATTCTATCTATCAAAGCATCGGCGATATACAATATAAAACAATCAACCAGAGTAAAAATCAAAACGCAAGCATCGCCGCAATTACCCGCCCTCGCCGTTCATATTAAAAGCATACACGACAGTTAAAAATTTTTGGTGACGGCGCTCATCGCCGCGTTTTTCGTTTTCCAAATGATATTATTTAAGCAACAAAAGAAAAAGACGAGGACGGGAAAAGGCAATGTCACGTATAATGGGTATTAAACTTGGATTGAAAAGACAAGCGGAAGCGAACACATGTTCTGATAGTGATGGAAGCAACATAATGCGAGTAATGGAGGTGCCGCTTTCACAACTGTTGCCAAATCCGGCACAACCGCGTAAGAAATTTGATGATGAAGCTATTATATCGCTATCTGAAAGCATAAAAACATATGGAGTTATACAGCCGCTAACCGTAAGAAAGACATACGGCAGCGATAGATATGAAATTGTGGCGGGAGAGCGTCGTTACAGGGCATCGATTTTAGCAGGGCTGCGCTGTGTTCCGTGCATTATTATTGATGCTGACAGCGAAACTTCTGCAGCTTTATCAATAATTGAAAATATCCAAAGGGAAGACTTAAATATTTTTGAAGAAGCGGAGGCAATATCAAAACTTATATCTATATATGAGCTAACACAGGAGCAAATAGCCGCAAGACTTTCTGTCAGCCAATCATACGTTGCAAACAAGCTGAGGCTTTTAAGGCTTGGGCCTGACGAGCGAGCGCTTATTTTACAGAACAGCATAACGGAACGCCACGCACGAACACTGCTCCGTTTACATGATAAAAAAGTTCGCTACGACGCGCTTTGCCACATAATAAAGAACAATATGAACGTAAGCGCCGCAGAAAGCTATGTCGACAGCATTTTAGCCGAGGAAAAAGCAACGCAAAGGCAAAAGCAAAAACAAAAGGTTAAATTTGTTATAAAAGACTTAAAGATGTTTTACAATTCAATCGACAGGGCGGCAGCTCTTGTAAGAGGCGCTGGAATTCCAGTTGACATCAAAAAAAGGGAGACAGATAGTGAAATAGAGATGATAATAAGAATACGTACACCTGAAAGGGCAGTATAAAACAATCAATAACACAAAACTAAAACAAACCGCCACAAAAAGGCGGTTTGTTTTTTCAATGTTTCACGTGAAACATTGTAAAAGAAATGTATTGCTTTGAAGTAAAAACATTTAATCGCCGCTGTGTTTTGTTTTGTACTTTATTGCCTTTTTGTTGCCCGTTGTTTGTTGACACAAATGGCAAGTGTGATATAATGTAATCAAACGGCTGTGACGGCTGAGCCTACAGTGCCGCCTTGATGCGAAAAAACAAATAACATAGTAACATTAATTCCGGAGGACATCCGAAATGGCTTATATATTGTCGTTTGCCAACCAGAAGGGTGGCGTCGGTAAGACGACGTCTGCTGTAAACATTGCCGCTTGCCTTGCTCATCGCGGCAAACGCGTTCTCCTTATAGATATGGATCCGCAGGGCAATACTACAAGTGGTGTCGGTGTCAGCAAACGCGGTCTTAAGAACTCTGTTTACGAAGCGCTTTTAGGTCAAGTGCCTGCAAAAGCAGCTACTATACCGACTCGATATAATAATCTGTACCTTTTGCCCGCGAACATATCGCTTGCAGGAGCCGAGTTTGATCTAATAGACGTCATTGACCGGGAAAAATGCTTGAAAGCAGCGCTTGCCCCCGTGGTTAATAATTATGACTATGTTATTATTGACTGTCCGCCGTCACTCGGACTGCTTACGATAAACTCGCTTACAGCGTCAAACGGCACCGTTATACCAATGCAATGTGAGTATTTTGCGTTAGAAGGCCTCTCGCAGCTTATGCTTACGATTAGAAAGATAAAGCAGCATTATAACAGGCAGCTTGAAATAACGGGAATACTCCTTACAATGTATAATCCCAGACTAAATCTTACGATTCAAGTTGTAAATGAACTTAAAAAATACTATTCCGATAAGCTGTTCCGGACGCCGATCGTCAGAAACGTGAAGCTAAGCGAAGCGCCAAGCTTTGGCACGCCGATTTTGTACCACGATCCGGGCTCAAAAGGTGCGCTTGCTTACATAGACGTTACAGAAGAACTTATCATCCGCACTTCTGTGTAAATTGCTATATAATACAATATATAGGACAATATGGCAAAGACAAACAAGAAAAGCAAGGGGGAAGTAATGTCAAGTGGCTAAAAGATCTGGTCTCGGCCGGGGAATCGACTCAATTTTTCTTGATAATTCAATTGGTTCGGACGATGTTTATAGCTCAGGCGACGGTAATGGACGTATTTTACAGCTTGATATTATGTCTGTTGAGCCACGCCCGGATCAGCCGAGGAAATACTTTGACGAAGAAACGCTGGCAAACCTTGCTAATTCAATTTCCGCCCATGGCGTTCTCCAGCCTATAATTGTGCGCGAGATTGCACCGTATAGATATAGAATTGTAGCAGGTGAACGGCGCTGGCGAGCATCAAAACTGGCAGGACTCAAGCAAATACCAGCAATTGTGCTTGATGCGGACGAGCTTACAGCATCGGAAATATCAATAATTGAAAATATACAGAGAGAAAACCTCAACCCATATGAAGAAGCTGAGGCTTATAGAACGCTTCTTACGCAGTATGATCTAACGCAGGAGCAGCTTTCAGCGAGAATTGGCAAATCACGCAGTGCAATAGCAAATACACTGCGGCTGCTTGAGCTGCCCGACGGCGTAGTTAAATATCTCCGTACGGGGGAAATAACAGCCGGTCACGCCCGCGCACTTCTTTCGCTTGCAAATCCGGGTGACATTCCGGTTCTTGCCGATAAAATCATATCGCAGGGAATGTCCGTTCGTGCAGCGGAGGCCCTTGCGAAGAAGATGAATAATATAAAAGAAAAGTCTCAGGGAAAGAGTGAAAAAGAAGAAAGCGAGAGCCGGGGCCCCGACAAGCAAGACAAAGTCGATTATGTCGGTGTTCTTGAAAATCTTGCGATGGAATCACTTGGACGACCTGTAAAAATTAAAAATACCGGCCGCAGGAAGTATATTACTATTGAATATGAAACTAATCAAGACCTAGAGGAGCTTCTTACCGCTCTTTGTGGCAATATATTTGATAAAATTTAGCGGAGATAACGATTTATGCTTGATATTAAATTCGTTCGTGAAAATCCGGATGTAGTAAAACAAAATATAAAAAATAAGTTTCAGGACGAAAAATTACCGCTTGTCGATAAGGTTATAGCAATCGATGCTGAACGCCGCGCTCATATATCTGAGATGGAATCGCTTAGAAGTGAGCGCAATCGGCTGTCAAAACAGATAGGTATTTTGATGGTTCAGAAGAAAATCGATGAAGCGGAGCAGCTTAAAGCTAAAGTTACGTCTTTTACAGAACGCCTCGAGTTTGAGGAGAAAAAAGCAAAGGAAACAGAGGAAGAAATGACGGCAATCCTCATGAGATTGCCTAATATTATTGATCCATCTGTGCCGATCGGGCGTGATGACAGCGAAAACGTCGAGCGCGAGCGCTTCGGAGAACCTCGTGTGCCTGATTTTGAAATACCATATCACACAGAAATTATGGAGCGCTTTCGTGGCATCGATCTTGATTCCGCTCGCCGCGTGTCCGGAAACGGTTTTTATTATCTCTTAGGCGACATAGCCCGACTTCATTCGTCAGTTCTCGCCTATGCCCGCGATTTTATGATAAATAAAGGCTTTACGTACTGTATCCCACCGTTTTTAATTCGCGGCAACGTCGTTTCGGGCGTAATGAGCTTCGCCGAAATGGACGCAATGATGTATAAAATCGAGGGTGAGGATCTTTATCTAATTGGAACAAGCGAACATTCTATGATAGGACGGTTTATCGATACGATAATACCGGAAAATGAGCTTCCTTACACACTGACGAGCTATTCACCGTGCTTCAGACGTGAAAAGGGAGCGCACGGCATTGAAGAACGCGGAGTATATCGTATTCATCAATTTGAAAAGCAGGAAATGATTGTCGTGTGTCGTCCGGAGGAATCAATGGAATGGTATGAGCGCATGTGGCGCTATTCAGTTGAGCTGTTCCTGTCGCTTGACATTCCGGTTCGTCAGCTTGAATGCTGCTCTGGAGACCTTGCGGACTTAAAGGTTAAATCATGTGATATTGAAGCGTGGTCTCCGCGCCAAAAGAAATTTTTTGAGGTCTGCTCTTGCTCAAATCTTGGCGATGCACAGGCAAGACGCCTGAAAATCCGTGTCCGCGGCAAAGACGGTAAAAATTACCTGCCGCATATACTGAATAACACAGTCGCAGCACCTCCGCGAATGCTTATAGCCTTCCTTGAGAATAACTTACGTGCTGATGGATCTGTTGCTATACCGAAAGCACTTCGTCCGTATATGGGAGTCGACGAGATTTTTCCGTCGAGCTGACAGCTAAACAGAGGAGCAAAGAACGCTCTTACAAGGGGGAACAAAGCAATGATAACAGCATTTTTGTATGAAAATTTTGAGCTGTTCAACCCATTTATAACGCTGCGGCTTATAGTGTGGTCACTGTTTGCCGGGTTTGTTGTCGCGTCGCTTCTTGCAATTTATAATAAGCGTGTTGTTGGCTCAATCGTCAGGCGGATGCTTTCTTCCGCCGCATCGGAAGAAAATGCAAAGACGATAGGTGAGCTTGGGTATGATTATAAAAAAGATATATTCGTAAAAAGCGCTCTTCGTTCCAACAGTGCCCTCCGGAAGTATGTATTTATAGCTGGGGAAAAAGTTCCTGTTGATGAAGAGGAAAAACAAAAAATCGCCGAGGACAATATAGCTGCTGATAACAGCACAAATGAAGGCGAGGACACAGAAGTAAAAGATGTGCCGAGTGAGCAGGAGCAAAAAGATAATAGCGAGCGAAATATTTCCCAGGGAATAAAAGGCCGCGGGCAAAGTGAGAAAATTGACTTTGAAACTGCGAAATTTTATATCCCGGAGGAGATGAAAATCCGTGCCGAGCTGCGATACAGTCAAAAAGGTACGGACTTGGTTGCGCTCATCATCGGGATTTTAGTTTTCGCTATTGCTGCTGCAGCGGCAATCTGGGTCGTGCCAAAAATCCTAACTATGCTCGACGATTTTATTACAATGATCACTTCTTGGTGAAGCAGCCGCCTTTGCGGGGGCGCACCTTGTTCGTTTTGGAGTAGATAAAAACAATGAGTATGAATATGAAAAAGCATATAAGAAGACGCAGTCCATTGCGCGTTCTCTTTATCATTTTTTTGATTGCTCTCATTATGGCAGGGCTTCTTTTCGCCGGGCTTTATATTTACGGAATACGGTATTTGCGTTATCCTGTTGACGGTGCCGGAGATGGAAGTGAAGCATATATAAAATTCATAGGGCTTGTTGATGATGAAGGGAACCCGTATCGCGGTAAAATCATTTATACAAACGGTCTTACTGCCGATGTTAATCTTGAAGCCGGAACAATAACGTACTCAAATGGCGACGTGTATGAGGGCAGCTTGAAGCGTCTTGAAAAAGACGGTAAGGGTAAGCTGACATACTCAAACGGCGACGTTTATGAAGGAGATTTCGTGTCTGGTGAGCTGACAGGCGTCGGTAAATATACGTATTCGAACGGCGACGTCTATGAAGGCGGGTTTAAGAATGGCAAAAAAGATGGTTACGGTGTGTATAAATGGGCTGATGGCAGCGTTTACGAGGGTTATTTCACCCTTGACAAGAAGAACGGATACGGTAAATACGTGTGGGCTGACGGAAGCTCCTATGAAGGTGATTTTGTAAACGACATAAAAGAGGGCAGCGGCAAATATACGTACTCGAATGGCGATGTTTACGAGGGCGAGTTTTTAGCCGATGTCCGTTCCGGTTACGGTACGTATACGTGGGCTAATGGCGAAGTATATGCGGGCGAGTTCGCTAACAATCTTCCTAATGGAAAGGGAACGTATACTTGGCCGAGTGGACGCGTTTATACTGGCTACTTTGAAAATGGCGTTATAGTCAGAGTTTCAGAAGAAATCGAAGAGTAAGTGTAAAGGCGCTGCTTGCGGCATATTTGGGATTCCAAAGGGGCGAGGCCCCTTTGGCGGGGGCTTACGGGGGCAGCGCCCCGCAATAAAACAACACAACAAAATAAAAGCCCGGGTATTTAATAAGCCCGGGTTTCTTTGTATATTGTCATGCCCAACCCTTTTTTGGGATTCCAAAGGGGCGAGGCCCCTTTGGCGGGGGCTTACGGGGGCAGCGCCCCCGTCCATAACCTCATAGAAAGCTGATAACGCGGATCGAACGCGTGACCTCATCCTTACCAAGGATGTGCTCTGCCTACTGAGCTATATCAGCAAAGGTTTGTGTTAACCGCCGATTATTATATCAAACGGGAATCGTGTTGTCAATGATTTTATAAAATCAACAAAGCACGATTCCCGTTTGATATTAGTCTGTAAATTTTATACGTAAATAGTTAGCTGAAAAGCTCAGTTAAGAGTGATGTGACGGCTCCTTTTCCCGCTGTCATGCGGACGAAATATTCCTCAGCCCTGTGTCCGAGAGGCGTGGAGTACAAGTCAACCCCGAAAATTGATTCATTTGAAAAAATCGGATGGAGGGCTGTCTTAGCGGTATCGTACGACACATTGCCAAGCTTTATTTCCGATAAAGTACTTCTCAGATCCGGTAAAAGAGGATCAGGGCTTATGTCGAATTTATTACCGTTGTCATCAACTCCGAGAAGGTACCGGCACCATCCGGCGGCGACAAGCGGAACAACGACAAGATTATCAAAATTAAGCCCTCGCTCAATATATTGTTTTATTGTCTCACCGAAGCGCACAGACAGCTTCTGCGATGTGTCGGTTGCTATTCGTTGTGGAGAATCTGGCATAAACGGGTTTGGAAGGCGAACGTTTACGACCTCGTCAATAAAAGCGCGGGGATTTATGATTCCGGGGTCGGTGACGACAGGTAAGCCTTCGATGTATCCGAGACGGCGAACCATATTCGATAAAACGGGGTTTTTCATCTCCTCGCTTATGAGAGTATAGCCGAGAAGACAGCCGAAAACAGCGAGTGCTGTATGAAGCGGATTGAGGCAAGTACATACCTTCATACGCTCAGCTTTGTCAACAGTCTCGCGGTCGGTGAAAATGACGCCAACACGCTCAAGCGGCGGACGTCCTGCTGGGAAAACATCCTCAACGACGAGATACTGCGGTGCTTCTGCGTTTACAAACGGGGCTATATACGTGTGTTTTGACGTTACGATGCACTCAGTGTTATCAAATCTGTCTGCGGCAAGAAGAGAGGCTACCTTCGGGTCAGGCCGTGGTGTTATTTTATCAATCATAGTGCAGGGGAAGCCGATACGCGACTCGTCCGAAATATAATTGATAAAGCCATCATCGACATACCCGCGCTCCACCCATGCGGCAGCAAAGGCGGAGATGGCGCTTTTTAGGCGATCGCCGTTGTGTGAGCAGTTATCCATGCTTACGAGTGAAATCGGCGCGCCACCAGCACGATATCGGCTG
>FZPS01000227.1_pt74 | contig 28088 bp, 28 predicted proteins | sample 1817821 | NCBI WGS metagenome assembly FZPS01 (sample SAMEA104158645, study PRJEB21678) | metagenome | place: Germany | collected 2015-04-21
CTGCTTTAGAAAAAAATAATTTAACTTAACAAAAAGCTCCCTAAGTGGAGCTTTTATTTTGAAAAATCTTACTTCTTGGTCGCTTTTAGAAATTGCGACCAAAAATCTGGACGCAATCTATTATTACCTTTATTAAGATAAAAAAACGCCTCATTTGAGGCGTTTAAACTATTAAAAGTAAAGTTAATTATAAATATATACAATATTTATACTTTCTCCTTCCCTTCTAATAATATTTTCTTTAATTAATTCATTTAAAATATTAATAGCGCTAGTCTTATTAAGTTTAAACTTGTTCTCAATATCTTCTCTTGTCGCTTTTTTATTAATAGAAAAATAATTAATGATTTTAGATTTGTCATCAAATTTACTATCATCATATAATAAATTTGGTAATATTACAGTTACACTTTTTGGTTCAATTAAAAAGACTGGATTATGATGTGAATTTGAATAAGAATCCCTCATCTTTTTAATGCCTGTTCCAAACTTTTCAATTAAATCTAATATTTTAAATACATTAGCTAATATCGGGTTTCTACTAACTGACCTAATTCCATAAATATAATCTTTTTCTGAAATCTCTTTAGGTAAAGCTCCTGGCGATAATATTTCAACTCTATTATCAAAAAATGATACTTGAATTTGACCTCTTTCATGGTAATCACGGTGAATTAAGGCATTCACTATTGCTTCACGAAAAGCACTTTTAGGAACTTGTTCTACTTTTTCACGGTACATGCCTTTTATCTCTTCAACATGAGGATAATATTTATCAAATAAATTTTCAACATCTTCTAACTGCGATAGCACAGATTTTTTAGTAGATTCATGGCGGTTTATATAACTTGAAACATCGTTTCCATTAAATCTAATAATATCAATGCCCGATGATTTTATTTGATTGTTATCGGATAAAAGCTCTCCGGCATTATTAAAAATATCATCGTTGTTAATAAGTTCTAACGTTATTAAAATATCTTTATTAAGTTTTTCAATATTCTTTCTATTTATTAAAATCTTCTCAAGTGTAGTAAATATTAAATTTTGATTTGATGCATTTACTTCATCATATGAATAACTTCTACCTTCGGTAGCTAACCTAACAAATTCATGGTGATCAACTTGAACAGTTGAAGTGTCCTTTCTCATATAAGCTTTTCCATTATATAAATATGGCGTAAAAAAACCTCGGATTACTACGATTTCTAAAACTGTAAATCCGTTGTGTCTTCTTTCATTGAATTCTATTAATGGTCGTGGTTCAATTGAATTATTAATTTTGTTTTCGATTGATATTTTTAAATCTTTAATATTATCAATACCAACTATGTTCCTATCATCATCAACACCAATAACTATTTTCCCACCATCATAATTAGAAAAAGCTGAGATTGTTTTTAAGATGCTATTACTATATTCTCGTTTTAATTCTAATATATTACTTTCTTTATCACTATATTTCATACTATCACCAATTAAATTATACCAAGAAAAACAATATTTGACAACGCTTTTTTAAAAAGCGACCATTTTTTTGGTCGCTTTTAGAAATTGCGACCAAAAATCTGAACGCAATTTATTGGTGGCTTTATTAAGATGAAAAAACGCCTCTTAGTGAGGCGTTTAATATTATTTAAGTGCGTCTTTTCTTGATAAGTCAATTCTTCCTTTATCATCAACACCAATACATTTAACTAATATTTGGTCTCCTAGTGATAAAACTGATTCAACTTTATCAATTCTTTCTTTTGCAATTTTTGAAATATGAACTAAACCTTCAGTTCCAGGCCAAAGTTCAACAAATGCTCCGTATGGTTCAATTCGTTTAACAATACCTTCATAAATTTCTCCAACTTCAACTTCTCTTACCAAATTTTCAATTCGTTTAACAGTTGAGTTGATCCATTTACGGTCTTGGTGCATAATATAAACTCTACCATCTTGTTCAATATCGATTGAAACATCGTTATTGTCTTCAATAATTTGAGTAATAATTTTACCACCAGGACCAATAACGTCTTTAATCTTTTCAGGATTAATTCTAATCATAACAACTTTTGGTGCATATTCTGATAACTCTTCACGAACCGTTGGGATTGTTTGTACCATGTGATCTAGAATATGTAGTCTACCAACTCTAGCTGCTTCTAGTGCTTCTTCTAAGATTTCACGGTTAATTCCAGAAATCTTAATATCCATTTGAAGGGCAGTAATTCCACTATCTGTACCTGTTACTTTAAAGTCCATATCTCCTAAGTGGTCTTCTAAACCTTGAATATCAGATAAGATAATGTAGTCGTCTCCTTCTTTAATTAAACCCATTGCAATTCCTGCAACTGGTTTTTTAAGCGGAACACCAGCTGCCATTAAAGACATAGTTCCAGAGCATACTGAAGCCATTGATGACGAACCATTAGATTCTAAAATCTCTGATACAACTCTAATTGTATATGGAAATTCATCTTCATTTGGTAAGACTTGTTCAATTGCACGGCGTGCTAATGCACCATGTCCAATTTCACGGCGTCCAGGTGAGCCATATCTTCCTGTTTCACCAACTGAAAATGGTGGGAAGTTATAATGTAGGATAAAACGTTTTGAATCTTCTACTCCTAAGTCATCAATAATTTGTGCTTCGGCTAGGGCACCTAGTGTTACAACACCAAGTGATTGAGTTTGGCCTCTTGTAAATAAGGCTGAACCATGTGTTCTAGGTAATACATCAACTCTTGATGCAAGTGGTCTAATTTCAGCTGCTTTTCTACCATCAGGTCTTACTTTATCTTTAGTAATTAAGCGGCGGAATTCAACTGCGATAATATCTTCTAAAATTGAATCAAGTACTTTATGGTATTTAACTTGTTCGCTATCACGCATTAAATTGAATTCTTCAGTCGATTCATACTTTTCAAATACTTCTTCTTTAACAGCTTTAATTGCTTTATCACGAGCTTTCTTTTCAAAAGTAACTAATGCTTTTGAAATCTTTTGATAGGCCATTTTATTAATTTCATCAACTAATACTTTGTCTACTTCTTTTGGTAAGACTTCTAGTTTTTCTGGTTTTAATTCATTAACAATTTCTTCTTGGAATGAAATTATTTTTTTAATTTCTTCATGACCAAATAAAATTGCTTCTAACATATCAGCTTCTGATACTTCCTTAGCACCAGCTTCAACCATGTTAATAGCTTCTTTAGTTCCAGCTACAATTAAATCAATATCACTTACTTCTAACTGAGCTGGTGTTGGGTTAATAATTAATTTTCCATCAACACGACCAACAACTACTCCAGCTACTGGGCCAGAAAATGGTAAGTTTGATACACTTAAGACAATTGACGAACCAATTAATGAAGCCATTTCAGAAGTGTGGTCTTCATTATTTGATAAAACAGTATTAACTACTTGAACATCATCACGAAATCCTTCTGGGAATAATGGTCTAAGTGGACGGTCAATTAATCTTGATGTTAGTGTTTCATTTTCTGTTGGACGTCCTTCACGGCGTAAAAATCCACCAGGAATTTTACCGCCAGCATATAATCTTTCTTGATAAATAACCATTAGTGGAAAGAAATCACGATCCATATCGTCTTCTTTACTTGTTACAACTGATAATACGGTTGTATCTCCGTAATAAACTAGGGCTGATCCTAGTGCTTGTTTGGCAACTTCACCAATTTCAACACGAAATTCGCGGCCGCCAATTGTTGTTTTAAAAACTTTTTTCATTTATATAAAATCTCCTTCATTTTATATGCACTTTTATACATATTTTTTATTCATACTATATAATAATACCACATAATATAAAATATATCATATTATATGTATGTAATACATACTTATTTATAGAAAAGTCCAAATCTCAACCGATTTGGACCTTTTATTTTAATAACCTTATTTTAATAAATTGACTTTAAATATGGTACTTCTAGTTTTACTTGTTCAATTAAATCCATACCATTTATATATGATATTTTAACATCAGTAACTAAAATGTCTGGTTTTAGAGTAATTACTCCTTCTAGAGCATCAGCTCCATTTTAAAAAATTCCAACAATTTGGTAGTTGTTGGATTTTTCTAAGATGATTTTTTCAAGTCTTTCTCTTACGTCTTTTTCATCATCGACTATAATTACTTTGTATAATTTATTTTTTCCTTGTTTTTCTAAATTCATAATCAGATTTAATAATTTCTTTTAAATTACGAGTTGGCTCCCAATTTAAAAGCTTTTTAGCTCTTTTGTTAGAAGCTATCAATACTGCTGGATCTCCTTCTCTTCTAGGGCCTTTAGTATATGATAGTTTGGAAATTGTATTAGCTTCATTAACTAGTTCTAAAACGCTGTATCCAGCATTTGAACCTAAGTTAATCTCAGCTGATTTATTACCATTTAATAAATATTTTAAACCTTCAATATGAGCAATTGCTAAGTCTGTAACATGAATATAATCTCTAATACATGTGCCATCAGGTGTTGGATAGTCAAATCCAAATACGCTAATTGGACCACGATAACCTAACATTGACTCGGTAATAATAGGAACAATATGAGTAAGTTTATCGCTTATTAAACCACTTCTAAGTCTTGAATCAGCTCCAGCTACGTTAAAATATCTAAATATTACATAATCTAAATCATAAGCTTTTGAGCTCCATTTAATTAAATTTTCGGCTGCAAGTTTTGACTCACCATACGGATTAATTGGAATTTTTAAGTCATCTTCTTGGCAAACACCATTTTCCGGTTCACCGTAAACTGCTGCAGTTGATGAGAAAACTAAATGTTTAACCCCAAATTCAACCATCGCTTCTAATATTAATCTAACACCTTCAAGGTTGTTATGATAATAACTAAGTGGTTCTTTTACGCTTTCTGGAACTACAATTTTAGCTGCAAAGTCCATAACTGCATCAACTTTTTCAGTTTTAAACACTTCTTTTAAGTCATCATAATTAGTAATATCACCAACATATAACTTAACTCCTTTTGGAACTAATTCTTTATGTCCTGTTGATAAGTTATCTAATACAACAACTTCAAAGTTTTGATCTAACAATTCTAAAACAACATGGCTTCCAATATATCCAGCGCCACCGATTACTAAAACTTTTTTCATATTTTTATTTCCTCTTATTGTCAAATTTTTCATTCATAATAAGTTTATCACTTTTATTATTAAATAACAAATTGATTAAATATAACTATATCAATAGTAAATAAGGATATATAAAGAAAAAAACTGCCGAGGCAGTTTTTTTATCTTCTTAATCCTAATTTTTGAATTAATGCTTGGTATCTTGCAACATCGTTTTCTCTTAAGTATTTAAGTAAGCTACGACGGTGACCGATTTTCATAAATAAACCACGTTTAGAATGAAAATCTTTTGGATGTACATGTAAGTGTTCGTTTAACTCATTAATTTCATAAGTTAATAGTGCAACTTGTACTTCTACTGATCCTGTATCGTTTGAATCTACTTGATACTCTTTGATAATTGCAGATTTTTGTTCTTTTGTAAGTGCCATAATCTATATCCTTTCTCGTTTAACTGAAGTCTAGGCGGCATCCATAAACCTCGTCAACGTCTTTTCTATTGTAGCATAAATAATAATTTATGCAAACAATTTAAATTTTGATGAATTGGTCGACGTTTAAAACAAAGACCGTTGCACCACCAATTTCAACTTCAATTGGAAGAGCACTATATGTACCAAATTCATTAATAATCGTATTTGGAACCATTTTAGTTCGCTTTTTACTATGATTTTCAATGATTTCTAATACTTGAGGTACTTTTTCATCGTTAACGCCGATTAAAAATGTGGAGTTTCTAGCGCGTAAAAATCCACCGGTTGTTGCTAGTCTAGTTGCAAAAAACTTGTGTTCTACAAGTGCTTTTTGAACCTTATTAGCATCATCATTTGAAACAATTGCGATAATCATTTTCATATCTCATCACGCTCCTAGAAATATTTTATCATACTTTGTATGTTTTTGATAATTTTTTAATATAATTCTCATCTTTTTGTAGTTGTAAAATTAGCTCTTCTTTTGAATTAAACTTCTTTTCTGGTCTGACCCATTTTAAAAACTCAATTTTTACTTCTTCTCCGTAAATCATTTGATCAAAATCAAAGATATAAACTTCTAGTTTTTTTGAATGGCTATAATTTACAGTTGGATTATAGCCAATATTGGCCATCCCAAAATAAACTAAATCATCATGATAAATCTTAACAAGATATACTCCGTTTGGAGGTAGTACTAAATTATCATAATCTAAGTTCGCGGTTGGAAAACCTAAAACTTTACCGCCAATTTGATTACCATAAATTACTTCTGCACTAATTTCATACGGATGATTTAATAAGTTTCTAGCCATATCTAAATCACCATTAATAATTAAGTCTTTAATTAAGGTAGATGAGACTAATTTATGATCTTCGTAAACATCAGATACAACATAAACGTCAAAATCTTTTTCTAAGTCTTTTGGCTGTCCAATGCCTTTTTGTCCAAAGCGCCAGTCTTGACCAATAACGATCTTTTTAACGTTTAATTGCTTTAAAAAAATAATCATTTCATCAACACTTAAACTTGCAAACTCTTTGTTAAATTCTACTTGATATAAAATATCAATTGGGTAGTTTTTAAATAGTTCTATTTTATCTTTGCTAGTAACAATTGTTTGAAATTTATCTTTGGTAAAAAATTGCATCGTATGAGGTAAAAAAGTAATTATACCTTTCATATAAGAATCATCAAACGATAAAAGTTTATTTATTAAAGCTTGATGACCAAGATGAACTCCATCAAAGTTACCAATTGCTACTGCTAGTGGTTTATCATTATGTATTTTTTTATAACTATTTGTAATAACTTTCATACTCTCTCCTAAAACATAATTTTTGGACGATATCTTCCATCACTTGTTGGTTCATATAATGCAATAACTTTATCATTTTGATCTAAAATAACAAAACTTGATTTAATGTTTGTTTGTCTAGAGTCTAGCCAAACACCATTTTTTACTAAATTAGTAGTAAAATTATCAAACTTAAAACTTGGATAATTAGTAAAATATTCTTCTATTGAAATTAATTTATAATTATCAATAGATGTTGCATCACGAACATTAAACGGCCCCACAGATAATCTTCTTAAGGCCTTTAAGGCAGCAAATTCACCTAAATAGCAACCTAAATCATAAGCAAGGCTTCTAATATAAGTTTGTTTGGAAACATCAGCTAAAAAGCTAACTTCATAGTTTTTATATTCTGATGTTTTCAAAAACTTATTAATTGTAACTGTTCTAGGCTTTAATACTACTTCTTCATTACTTCTAGCAAGTTCATAGGCTTTTTTACCATCAACTTTAAGTGCTGAGTAAATAGGCGGAACTTGGTCGTAAGTTAAATTATTAAAATGTTGAAATCCTCTATCTACATCACTACTAGATATAGTAGGTGTTTTAGACTCAATTATTGTACCATCAACATCATATGAGTCATAATTATGGCCAAAAAGTATAGTTCCTGTATAAGTTTTATGATCTGCCATTAATAAACCTGATAATTTAGTAGCTCTACCTACTAAAATAATCAAAAGACCACTAGCAAGTGGGTCAAGCGTACCCGCATGACCTATTTTGTGACCTTTTATTTTAGTTTTTAACCTTCTAATTACATCATATGAAGTAATTCCAGATGGTTTGTCTATTAAGATAATTCCGTTCATTTTAACACCTATAATATTATACAATATTTTATGTAAATAAACAAAAAAGAGCATAACGCTCTTTAATGTTAAAGAATTATTTATTTAAATGAATTAATCCATTCAGCAATTTTTGCTTTTGGTCTGTATCCTGATGCTCTTGCTACTACTTCTCCGTCTTTAAATAATACTAGAGTTGGAACACCTTGAACTTGGTACTCAACTGCTTGACTACGGTGCTTGTCAACATCAACTTTGTAAAATTGAACGTCAGTCATTTCACCTGCAAGTTGATCTAAAACTGGCATAATCATTTGGCATGGTCCGCACCATGTAGCAAAAAAGTCAACTAATACTAAACCTTGAACGCCAATAACTTCTTGAAATTCTTGGCCTTGATATTCTTTCATCATAATATAACCTCCACTTCCTTTATTATTATATATTATAAATAACAAATAAACAACGATTAAGCATTTTTTACTTATCTTTAATCTTAAATAGTAACAATAGTTACTCCCATCATCCCTTCGGTTTCACCGCCATGACGATGTGATTTAATTATACTTGATGATTTAATATAATCATAAACAGCTTTTTTAACTGCACCAGTTCCATATCCATGAATTATTCTAAGTGAACCAAGCCCGCTTAAAATTAAATCATCAATTGCTTTATCTAATAGTGACTTTACATCTTCAAATCTAACACCTCTTAGGTCTAATTCGGTTGATCCTTTTTTCTCTGGCGTAATTCCGCTTGGTTTTCTAGTTCTTCTTACTTTTTTAGGTTTACTTTGAGGTGTAGCTGTTAGTTGTAAGTCTGATTTAGGAAAGTTTAAGGTAAACACTCCTAGATCAACTAAATATTCGTCTCCTGTAATTTCAATAATTTTACCAGTTTGTTGATAAGGTAAAATAAAGACATGATCTCCTACTTTAAAATTATAATCAGTTACAATTGGAACACTTTGATCTGGTCTTCTTATTTTTGATTTAATTTCAGCTTCTTCTTTAGTTGAAATTGATTGTCTAGATTTTAGTTCTTTAATAATTTTTTGAATTTCTAATTGTTTTTGATTCCAAACTTGAGTTTCTTGATCAACTATTTCTTTTAATACTCTAGCTTGTTCTTTTGCATTTTTTTCAAGTAGCTCGTCATACTTTTGGATTTTTGATTGTAATTCTTTTGTTAAAAGTTCAAACTCAGCTTGCTTATGGTCTAATTCTTGCTCTCTTTTTGATAGTTTTTGAATCACTTTTGCAACATCTGTTTGTCTTCCTTCGACGTTTTCGTTGGCTTTTTTGATAATTTCTTCTTTTATTCCTAATCTATTAGCAATCAAAATAGCATTTGATGAGCCGGTAAGACCGATTTGCAAGTGATATTTAGGCTCTAAGGTCTCCTCATCAAATGCAACGCTAGCTGTAATAATGTCGCTTTGTTCAAAAGCGTATACTTTTAATTCAGAGTAGTGAGTAGTTACTACTAAATTAGGATTATATTTTCTTAAATAATCTAAAATAGCAATCGCTAGTGAAGTTCCCTCAACCGGGTCAGTTCCACTACCTAACTCATCTATTAAAATTAAATCATTACTAGTAACATTATCGATAATAGTTTTTATTTTAGTAATATGTGATGAAAATGTCGACAGTGATTGTTCAAGTGATTGTTCATCACCAATATCAGCATAAATATTTTCAAATATACTTATCTCAGATAAGTCATCAGCAGGGATTAAAAGCCCTGCTTGAGCCATTATAGTAAGTAGTCCTACTGTTTTAAGTGCAACTGTCTTACCACCCGTGTTAGGACCGGTAATAATCATTGTTGGTGCCTTTTTATCTAAATAAAAGTTAATTGGAACTATTTTTTTAGGATCAATTAGTGGATGTCTTGCTTTAATTAAGTTAATTGTTCCTTCATTGTTTAATTTAGGAATAATTCCATCTATTTCAATTGCATAACTTGCTTTTGAAAAGATTAAATCTAAGTCTAGAAATATTTCTAGATTGTTTTTAATTGATTCAATGTTTAAGTTTAATTTTTTAGAAATATCAGCAAGTATTTTTAATACTTCTTGGTTTTCTTCAACTCGAAGCATTTCTACTTCTGCCATAATTGATCTAATTTCATCTGGTTCTATATAAACAGTTTGACCACTTTGAGATACATCGTGGATAACTCCTTTTATTTTGTTTTTAAATGAGGCATTAAAGCATAAGCAATATCTATCACTTCTAGTAACTATTACTTTTTCATTTAAAAAGTCAGAATATTTAATAATTAACTTTTCTAATCTTTGATTTATTTGTGATAATTTATTATTAATTTGCCTTCTAATTCTACTTAAATTAGTAGTCGCATGATCATAAATTAATCCTTCATCATCAACACTAGATTCTAATAAATTTAGCATTTCTTCATTTAAGATAATTGCATCTTCATATTTATATAGTCTTGGGAGCTCTAGTTTTAGTTTTTTTAAGTTTTTAAAGTAGTTTAAAACACTAATTTCTTGACGAAGAAATATTTTTACTAAAACTAGTTCATTAATTGTTAAAACTGAGCCAATTTCTAGTCTTTTGACTTGATGATAAATATCATATTTAGGATCTAAAAAAATGCTAGATGTCCTTGTTGAGGCGGTAAGTGCATCACTTACTTCTTCTAGCTTTTCTTTGATTAATTGTTTATTAAACAATATATCTAAATTTAGTATTTGCTGTTTAACTCGCGGTGATGTTGCATATGGTGTTACTAAATTTAATATTTTATCAAATTCTAAAGTTTTTGTTGCAAAATTCATGTTCCCTCCTTTATTTTATGGTCAAATTATGGTATAATATTTTTGGGAGTTATGATAAAAATGAAGTATTTTTCAATAAATTTGAACCAAGAAAATTTATATAAATTACTAATAGCGTACCAAGATTTTATTGTTGAAAATAATATTGAGCACGCTCTTTTTAAAGCGGTTCATGATAATGTTGAAATTATCGCATACAAATCAGGAACAGTTCTATTAAAAGGACCAGATGTTTCTGATGAAATTATTTTAATTAAAAATGGCTTAGGAATCAAAGACTATGAAGCCATTGGAAGTGATGAAGTTGGTACTGGAGATGTCTTTGGTCCAATTATTGTTTGTAGTGCTTTAGTTAAACTAGATGACTTTAAGTTCTTAGAAGATTTAAATGTTAGAGATTCTAAGAAAATGAGTGACCGTGAAATTATTAAACTTGGACCACTACTAGCAGAAAGATTAACACATTCACTTATTATCTTATCACCAAGTAAGTATAATAATATTTCTAAAAGACCTGGTTATAATTTAAATAAGATTAAAGCTATTTTGCATAATCAAGCAATTTTAAAGACAAGTGTTAAATATGATCAACCAGTTCCAGTTATTTTGGATAAGTTTTGTACAGAAAACAACTATTATAACTACTTACGTGATGAAGAAGTTGTTTATCATGATATCAATTTCCATGAACAAGCTGAAAACTTTCACTTAAGTGTTGCTGCAGCAGCAATTATTGCAAGATTTGCATTTATTGTTACTCTTGCAAGATACCGCAAGGAATTAGGAATTACTATACCTAAAGGTGCAGGACCGAAAGTTGATGAAGTTTTAGAGGAAATTTTATACAAAAATGGTGTTGATTCCTTAAAAAATTATGCCAAACTTAATTATAGAAACGTTCTTCGTCTACTAGGCGACGATTAATAAGTTCATTTATAAATACTGCTGGAGGCTCGGATGTTAATTCGAGCCTTCTTTTTGTAATTGGATGATTAAATGAAAGCTTATAAGCATGTAAATATGGGCCAACTGAGCCGTAAACTTTCTTTGGTCCGTATACTGGATCTCCTAAAATTGGATGATTAATCGATTTTAAATGAACTCTAATTTGATGAGTTCTACCAGTTATTAAATCAAGTTCTATATATGAATATCCATTATTTTGACTTAAGACTTTATAATGTGTAACGGCTCTTCTTCCAGTTAGAGCGGTAGTCATTTGTTGTCTTTTTTTAGGATGCCTAATAATTGGTTTATCAATTGTTCCATTAAATGTTTTAAACTCACCATAACAAATTGCCAAATAAATTTTAGATATCGTTCTATTTTTAAACTGGTTTTGAAGCTTTTTTAATGTTTCATCGTCTTTAGCAATTATTAATAAGCCAGAAGTATCTTTATCAAGTCTGTGAACGATTCCGGGCTTAATTGGATCATTTGATAGCTTATCAAATTGATAAAGAAGTCCACTAACAAGTGTTGTTTCCATGAAACTATCACTTGGATGGACTACTAAGCCTTTTGGTTTATTAATAACCGCTAAATATTCATCTTCATATACTACTTCTAAGTTTAAATTAACTGGTTCTAAGGTAATCTTTTTTTGTTTTGGTATTACCATTACTACCACGTCACCAGGTTTAATATTATAGTTAGCTTTAGTTGTTTTTTCGTTAACTAAAACTAAACCTTCTTTAATTAGGTTTTGAATATAATTTCTTGAAAATTCAGTTTCTGATTGCAAAAAAACATCGATTCTACTAAGATTCGTTGTTTCTTTGATTGTCCAATCTCTCATAAACTGATTGATCCCTTTCCCTACTTCTTCTTGATTCTAAAAATATCAGGTCAATTGCTAACATAATAATCCCAACAGTAAGAGCTAAATCGGCAATATTAAACCAAAAATTAGATAGTCCTACTGCATTTAATATTGGTGTTAAAAATGGAACATGTAAAAAGTCAATAACGTATTTTAACAACATTCTATCAATTGCATTACCAAATGTTCCAGCAATTAATAGAGCAATTGAAATAGAATAAACTTTTTTTCTTTTAAAATTAGATTTAGTAAATAAATAACCAAATCCAATTAAAGCAATAATTGTTATTATAAAGAAAATAAGAGTTCTACCTTCTAAAATGCCCCAAGCTGCTCCTGAGTTTTGAAAATATTCAAATTCTAAAACTCCTTTAATAATTACTACTTTTTCACCTGATGCAGCCAGGAAATGTTGGGCAGTATATTTAGTAGCTTGATCAAGACCAACTACTAATAAAATTAAAATTAAGCCTATTATCATAATGTTCACCTCTATGTTTAGTAAATATAAACATGCGTATTTTTATTTTAAAATATTTTTGCCGTTTATTTTATAATTTTTGTATTTAATACTTGTATAGCTTCCGCAAGATTTTCAACTGGATAATAGTCAAAATTCTTTTTTAGTTCTACAACTTCATTATGGTTAGAAAGTGCTATAAAGAACACGTCCATTTTATATGCGTTTGCAGTGTGTATTTTTTGGACTGCACCACCAATTTTTCCGACGTTTCCGTCTAAATTTAAGGTGCCTGTCCCGCCAATTTTCAAATCACCTAAGTTTAGATTTAGTAAACTTACATAAATATTAATTGTTTGCATAAGTCCACCGCTTGGGCCACCAGTTGTCGAGTCAAGACCTGGTAATTCAAATGATGGATTACTACTACTAACTACAATATTAGGATAAAAAGAAATATATGTAGGATCATCTTTTGTATATTTAACAACATATTCAATAATTTGATCTTCTCTTTTTATAGTAATAGGTAAGTTATCTTTTCTAGATTCCCTAATAACTTCTTTGTAGTTATCTTCATTTACTTCTACACCATCAATTTTAATAATATGATCTCCAATTTGTAAATCAATCATTCTTGATGGTCTGTAGTATAACAACAACCCATCAACTTCATAGTTAATAGTAATACTAGAATCTACTTTACTTGCTTCTTTATATGCATTAATTATTGATGAGTAATACGAATATTTTTTAGATATTTGTCCCATTTTATAATCATCAATACTAGACAAACTAGATTCATATGGTGTCATTGGATAGATATCATTTTTATTATCAGCTTCTAAAATCATCCTGATAAGTGGAACCATTCTAGTTTGATAATAAACTGATGTTGTATAAATGTTCTTAGCATTTTCTACTCCATCAATTTTTATGTTTGAAGATACTTCACTCATAGTTCCTGGCATCACAGATGCAAAATTTGTTGGAATAGTAAGTGATATAAATAGTAAAACAAATGAAAAACTAAATGTTATTAATATTTTCCTTAGTTTATCGCTCATAATTGTCTTAGCTTAATTCCTGCTGATTTTGCCATTTTAACTGAAGCTTTTATTGAGTCTGTTCCTTCATACTTATTGTCTTCATAAACGATTTCTTTTATTCCAGATTGAATAATTAATTTCATACACTCATGACAAGGAAATAAAGAGACATAAAGTGTGGCATTTTTTAAGCTAGTTGTTGCATTTAAAATGGCATTTGCTTCAGCGTGAACTACATATGGATACTTTGTCTCAATTAAGTTTCCTTGGTTGCCCCATGGAAACTCATCATCATCACAACCCCAAGGAAGCCCATTATAACCAATACCGATAATTCTTTTATCTTCATTAATTATACAAGCTCCAACTTGAGTGTTTGGATCTTTACTACGGCGTGCTGATAATTTAGCAACACCCATGAAATATTCATCCCAAGATATATAATCAGTTCTTTTCATTTTTAGATACCTTTATGTGTAACTCTTCTAGCTGTTCTAACTCAACAGAACTTGGCGATTGATTCATGATGTCTCTTGCATTTTGTGTTTTTGGAAACGCAATAACATCGCGAATGTTAGTAGTGTTTGTTAAAATCATAACAATTCTATCTAAACCAAGTGCAATCCCACCATGAGGCGGTGTTCCATATTTTAAGGCTTCTACGAAAAAGCCAAATCTTTCTTTAATATCTTCATTTGATAAGCCTAATGTTTCAAACATTAGCTGTTGCACATCTTGATTATGAATTCTAATTGATCCACCACCAACTTCATAACCGTTTAAAACAATATCATAAGCTCTAGCACGAACTTCTTTTGGATTGTTTTTAAGGTCTTCTACTGATTTCGGTGCAGTAAATGGGTGATGTGCTGCATAAAATCTTTCTTCTTCACTGTCATATTCAAGTAGTGGCCAGTCAGTAACCCATAAAAACTTATAATTATTTTCTGGAATTAAATCCAGTAACTTAGCTACTTCTAATCTTAATGCTCCTAAGGCTTTACTAACATTTTCATACTTGCCTGGTACTAAAAATAAGATTTCATCTTTTTCTAAGTTAATTTTAGCTAAATCATCTTCATTTAAAAACTTAGCAATGCTACCAGTAACTTCACTGCCGTTATGTCTTATAAAAGCAAGCGCATCTCCGTGATTTTTCTTTACTACTTCTGTTAAAGAATCAATTACTCTTCTAGTTATTGATTGTGCGTTTTCAAATACGATTCCTCTTACGTGATCAACACCATTAAATAGTGGAATATCTTCTCTAATTAAATAATTATAACTTTCAATTAAGTTTGCAAAACGCATCTCTGGTTTATCACTACCATATTTGCTAATTGCATCGTCATATTTCATTTTTAAAAATGGAACTTCAATTTCCATTTTCATAACATCTTTGAATAAGTTATAAAATAAATCTTCAATATATTTAAAAATATCTTCTTCACTAACAAAAGCACCTTCAATGTCAACTTGAGTAAACTCAGGTTGACGGTCACTTCTTAAATCTTCATCTCTAAAACATTTAGCGATTTGATAATACTTTTCAAATCCTGAAATCATTAATAATTGTTTATAGATTTGTGGTGATTGTGGAAGTGCATAAAACTCACCTTCATGAAGCCTTGATGGTACAAGATAATCTCTGGCTCCTTCTGGTGTTGATTTTGATAAAATTGGTGTTTCAATTTCTAAAAAACCATTATTAATTAATGAAGTTCTAATTGATTGAACAATTTGACTTCTTTTAATTAAATAGTTTTGTTGAACTGGACGACGCAAGTCTAAATAGCGATATTTTAATCTAAACTCTTCTAAAGCGTCTGTTTCATTTTGAATAATCATTGGTGGGTTTTCAGCTTTTGATAGTAAGTTTAATTTTATTACTTCAATTTCAATATCACCAGTTGGCATATTTTTATTTTTACTAACACGCTCAATTACCTTACCTTCTACTTCAATTACATATTCATTACGAAGCATCTGTGCGGTTTCGTAGTTTTCATTTTCCGGAGCTACTACTAATTGGGTAATGCCGTGCATATCTCTTAAGTCAATAAAAATTAAGCCGCCTAAGTTTCTTTTTCTTGAAACCCAGCCTCTTAATCCTACTTTTTTATTAATATCTTTTAATCTTAGTTCATTATTGTTATGTGTGTATTTCATCTTCATTCTCCCTTTAGTAGTTTTAAAAAATCACTCAAAGTCATTTCTTCTTGAACTTCAGTTTTAGTATTTTTAACTGATAATTTATTGTTTTTAACTTCATCTTCACCGATGAAGATTAAAAACTTAGGTTCATTAGATAAAGCTTTACGTAGTTTTGATTTAAAACTTTTATTGTCATAGTCCATTTCAGCTAATAAACCTTCATCTCTTAAAGCTTTTAATACATTAGCTGTATATCCTTTAAAGTCATCTGAAAACGCGATTAAATAGGCATCTAAGTTATGTTTTAAATCTGGTAAGACGTTTGACACTTCTAGAGCTTCTATAAATCTTTCCATTCCAAATGAAAAGCCAACCCCTGATAATTCAGGTCCTCCTAAATCTTTTGATAAATTATCATAACAACCGCCACCAGCTAATGTATTAGCATTACCAAATGATTTAATGTTAGCGTGAACTTCAAATACCGTTTCTGAGTAGTAATCAATGCCTCTAACTAAGTTATGATCTACTTCATAGTTAACATTATTATCAGCTAGTACCTTTAAGACAGTTTCAAAATGTTCTTTTGATTCTTTAGTTAAATAATCAACTGACTTTGGTGCGTTTAGTAAAACTGGTTTACCAAAATCAACTTTACAATCTAATATTCTAAGCGGATTAGTGTTTAAGCGGTTATTACAATCTCCGCATAAATCACTAGTGTGTTTTGTAAAATAGTCAACTAACGCTTTTTGATAATTTGATCTTGATAAATCATCACCAAGTGAATTAATTTTAATTAAGACACCATCAAGACCGAACTCTAAAATAATATCAGACGCTAGCATAATTACTTCTGCATCTAAATAAGGACTTTTTAGTCCTACCGCTTCTACACCAAATTGATAAAATTCTCTAAATCTACCTTTTTGAGGTCTTTCATAACGGTAATTTGGTCCAATATAGTAATATTTTAATAAATCAGTTTGAGCGTAGCTTTTATTTTCAATAATGCTTCGCATAATTCCAGCAGTTGCTTCTGGGCGAAGTGTAATATTACGATTTCCTTTATCAACAAAATTATATGTTTCTTTTTGAACCATATCAGAAAATTCACCTTGGCGGTGAATTACTTCTGAGTATTCCATAATTGGAGTTCTTATCTCATGATAGTTGTAACGACTAAATATACTTGCTAATTTGCGGCTAACATATTGCCATTTAACCGAATCATTAGGTAGTAAGTCGTATGTTCCTTTTACTTTATAATGCATTATAACTCCTCCGTTTCATAAATTAAGGTAACTGGGCCCGAATTTACTGATGCAATGTCCATATTAGCACCAAAAATACCTTCTTTAACTTCGTGGTTTTTTCTTAACTGTTTAATAAAAGCTTCATAAAGAGGTATCGCAACTTCTGGTCTTGCTGCTTTTATAAATGAAGGACGGTGTCCTCTTTTCATATCAGCATGAAGCGTAAATTGTGAAACTACTAAAATTTCACCACTTACATGATTTAAGTTTAAGTTCATTTTACCTTCTTCGTCTTCAAATACTCTTAAATTACTTATTTTATGAGCTAGTTTATTAACTTCATCAATTGTATCACTATCACTTATTCCTAAATAAACTAAAAAGCCTTGTTTAATTTCAGTATATACCTCATCATTTATTAATACTTTGGCTCTTTTAACTCTTTGAACTACTGCTCTCATTAATTGATTCCCCTTTGAACTGAATATACGCCTTCAACTTTTCTTAAATTTGAAATTAGTGAAACAAGTGCTTGTAAGTCAGTAACTAACACTTTTACACTAACTGAAAATTCAAAAACAGTTGGTGTGCTTGCATTCATCTCAGCAATTGAGATTGCTTGAGAGTTAATGGTTGTAATAATATCAGTTAACATATTATTTCTAGATGCACCTAGAATTTTAATCCATGTTCCATATTTTCTACTAATATTATCAGCCCATTTAACATCGATAAATCGTTTTGGATCTAAGCCTTCTTGGTTTGGACATTCTTTTGTGTGAACTACAATACCACTATTTTTAGATACATAACCAACGATATTATCACGGTTAACTGGATTACAACAATTAGCAAGTTTTACTTGCGGATTAGATAATCCTTCAACAAATATTCCGGTATCACTTTGAGTAATAATTTGTTGAGTAGCACGTTTCATTTGACGTTGCAGTAGTTTTTCACGGTCTATTTCTTTACCTTGAAGTTTAGCAACAACTGTCTTTGGTGAAATCATGCCTTTTCCAACTTCTAAGTATAGGCTTGTAACATCTGTTAGTTTTTGTTTTTGGAAGTTTTCTTTAACAAATTCATCACTAGGCATTGCAATTGGAACTTTACTACATTCTCTTTCGATTAGCTCCTTACCTTGTGCAATTAAACGATCTCTGTTGACAACGTTTAAATAAGCTCTAATTTTATTACGAGCTTGAGATGATTTAACTATTTTTAACCAACCTTCGTTTGGTTTTGAGTTTTTATTAGTTTTAATACTAACAATATCACCAGTAACTAATTCCTGGTCAATTGGTGCAATTTTGTTATTAATGGTTGCTCCAACCATTGTATTTCCAACTTCTGAATGAATTGAATAAGCAAAATCAATTGGAGTTGATCCTCTTGGCAATTCTTTTACTTCACCAGTTGGCGTAAATACGTAGACGTTGGCTGATAAGATATCAGTTTTAACTGTTTCAACAAATGTATCAGCATCATTTAGTTCTTCTGATTCTGCTGAAATTCTTAATAAATCAGCGTACCAACGCATTTTTTGAACCATTTCATATTGTTCTTTTTCGTGTGAATAGTTTATAGTTTCTTTATACGCCCAATGTGCTGCAACCCCCAATTCAGCAATTTCATCCATTTCATGAGTTCTAATTTGAACTTCAAATAATGTACTATCATGACCGATTACTGTTGTGTGTAGTGATTGATACATATTAGGTTTAGGCATAGCGATATAGTCTTTAAACCTTTTTGGAATTGGTGTAAAGTTTGCATGAATTAAACCAAGTGCGTGATAACAGTTTTCAACTTTATCAACAATTATTCTAATTGCTAAGAGATCATAAATATCTTCAAAGTCACGCATTTGGTAAACTAACTTTTTATAAATTGAGTGAATGTTTTTAATACGCCCTTTAATTTCAAAGTCTTTCATGCCATTTTGTTCAAGTAATTTTGTAATATCAGCAATAACTTGATTAATGGCATCTTCACGCTCTGATTTTCTTTCTTGAACTAAACCGGAGACGTAGTAATACATCTCTGGGTTTGTTTCTTTTAAAGCTGTATCTTCCATTTCAGCTTTAATTCTAAACATCCCTAGCCTGTGTGCTAGTGGTGCATAAATTTCAAGTGTTTCTTCAGCCATAGCAAAACGGCGGTCTTCTCTTAAATATTTAAACGTTCTTAAATTATGAAGTCTATCCGCTATTTTTATTAAAACTACTCTAACATCATTAGCCATTGCTAGTAACATTTTTTGTTGATTTTCAGTTTGACTAACATTCATCTTAAACTGAAGCTTACTTAACTTAGTAACGCCATCAACTAATTTTGATATCTCTGGACTAAACTCTCTTGTGATATCTTCTAATGTTAACTCAGTATCTTCAACCGTATCATGTAGTAATGCTGCAGCAATAGTTGCAGGGCCTGCACGCAGTTCTGCAAGAATTGTTGCAACCGCAACTGGGTGCGTAATATAAGCACCGCCCCCTTTACGTTCTTGTCCTTCATGATATTTTTTAGCCCACACATAGGCTTTTTCAATTAAGGCAACGTCTTCTGGCTTTTTGATGTATATATTAAATTTTTCTTGTAGTGACAAATATAATTGATCGTCTACCATATGATCTCCTCTTTTGATTTTAGTATGAAATTAGTGTAAGAATTGGTACGTCTTTAATTAAATCACGGCCTTTTAATTCAGTCAGTTCAATTAAAAAAGCAGCACCTACTACTCTTCCTCCTAGTTTTTTTACTAAATCAATAGTTGCTTTTACTGTTCCACCAGTTGCTAGTAAATCATCAACGATGATTACTCTTTGACCTGGTTTAACAGCATCTTTGTGCATTGACAATTCATTTGATCCATATTCTAAATCATATGAAACACTAATTGCCTCTCTTGGTAATTTGCCTGGTTTTCTAACTGGTGCAAATCCAATTTCTAATTCATTAGCTACTGGACAACCAAAAATAAATCCTCTAGCTTCTGGTCCAACAATAACTTCAGCTCCTAAGATTTCAGCAAATTCAGTAATTTCTGAAACTGCCTGTTTAAAGGCCTTGCCGTCTAACATTAGTGGTGTAATATCACGAAACAAAATCCCTTCTTTTGGAAATCCTGGCACACTGGCAATATAATCTTTCAAATCTAGTTTATTTTTCATTTGTTTTTCCCCTTTTCTATACTTGCGTTTACTTATATATTTTACTCTATTTATATAATATTATCAACATATAGGTTATAATATATATAGGTGATAATATGAAACCATTAGCATTTCGCTTACGTCCAACTACGTTTGATGAAGTAGTTGGTCAAGACCATTTAGTTGGTAAAAACGGTATTATAACTAAAATGTTAGAACAAAAAAAGTATTTATCTTTTATTTTGTATGGTAATCCTGGAACAGGAAAAACTACAATTGCCACTATCTTTAGTGAGCAATCAATGTTAGATACATACTTTTTTAATGCTTCTACTGATAATAAAGCAAAATTAATGGATATCATTAGAACAACAACTTATCATGATATCTTATTAATTATTGATGAGATTCACCGGATGAAAGCTGATATTCAAGATTATTTACTGCCTTTTGTTGAAAACGGAAAAGTAACTATTATTGGGTTAACTGCCTTAAATCCATATCAAAATATTAATCCAGCTGTTAGATCTCGTTGTCATTTATATCAAGTTAATGATTTATCTGATGAAGATATTAAAAAAGTTATCTTAAAAGGACAAAGAGAGCTAGATGTTAGATTTGGTATTGATGAAGAGGCAATGGATTTAATTGTTAGATTTGCAAATCATGAAGTCAGGAGTGCTCTTAACTTATTAGAAGCTACTTCTTTAGTTTTAGAAGATGGAGATATTTTAACTGCTAACTTAGTAAGAGCAACTATGGGTAAACCAAACTTACTTCTTGATGGTGGTGAAGATAATTTTTATGAGTTATTATCAGCCCTACAAAAATCAATTAGAGGCTCTGATGTTCAAGCAAGTATTTTCTATCTTGCTAAACTATTAATACTAGGCGATTTAGAATCAATTGCTAGACGATTAATGGTAATTGTTTATGAAGATATTGGCCTTGCCAACCCAAATCTTGCCCCTAAAGTAGTTGCAGCATGTGATGTTGCAAGAAAGGTTGGCTTACCTGAAGCCAAAATGCCATTTGCATCAGTTGTAATTGAGATGGCACTTAGTCCAAAATCTAATTCCGCCATGCTTGCAATTGACAAGGCAATGCATGATGTTATGAATAAAGATACTGGCTTAATTCCAGATCATGCTGATAACAAAGCAATCAGAAAAAATCCTGATATTTATCACTATCCTCATGACGATGTTGGTTCAATTAATCCTCAAACTTATCTTCCTGATAAAATTAGGGGAACTATTTATTATGAGCCTAAAGATGAATCACCTTATGAGAATGCTTTAAAAGTTAGGTTTGATGAAATTAATAAAATTAAAAATATTAAATAATAAAAATGCCCCTTGGAACATTCCGGGGGGCATTTCTTATATTAAATTAAAAATCTGTACCAATAATTACTGGTATAATAATTGGGTTTCTTCTAATCTTTTGATAAATATAGCGGCTAGCTTCATTTCTAAAATTACGCTTATAGTTATTCCAGTCAATATATCTACCTATTAATTCTTTTTTACTTACCTCTAAAAAGATATCTTTTAAATCTTCAAGTAAGTTACCTACTTCTTGGTGATATGTAAATCCTTTAGCAATTACTTCAATATCGTCATCAATAATTTGACGTGTTTTAGCATTAACATTAGCTATTACTAAGATTACACCATTTTCAGCTAATAATTCACGGTCTCTTAAAATAATGTCGTTATTATCTTCAAGTGGAGTACCATCAATTAAAATATCGCCGGTTCTAATATCTTGACTGCCAATAATATATTTTCCTTTTTCAAAGGTTGCAACATCACCATTATCCATTACTAAAATGTCATTAAGATCATAGCCAATTTCGGTTGCTAGTTTTTGAACTCTTACTTGATGTTGATACTCTCCAATAACTGGAATAATATATTTAGGTCTAAATAAATTTATCATCATCTTCACTTCTTCTGATGAAGCGTGAGATGTTGATAGTAATTTACGATCTACTAACTTAATTTTAGAATCACCACGATATAAAACATCTAGTGTTCTTGCTGCCATAGTTTCTGTACCTGGTATTGGTGGCGTTAGTAAAATAATTGTATCATCTGATTCGATATGTACTAATCTATCTATTTTTTTAGCCATTCTTTGAAGCATGTAAAACGGTTCATGACGCTTTCCAATAACGATACATACTAAATCTTCTTGATTGTTTTTATGTTTATCATCAATAAATCTTAAATTAATTAAGGCATCTTTTGGAACATCTAAATAACCATTTTGTAGTGCGATATCAACAATTCTTTGAGCCTTACGACCAATTACTGCAATCTTTTTCTTATGTTGCAAGGAAATATTAATTACCCACTGGATTTTTTGAATATCTGATGCAAATAATGATACGATTATTCTGCCTCTGGCTTGTAAGAAATAATTTTCAATTTTACTTCTTAAAATATCAATATTTTTAAATCCAGTATGATATGATCCTACTGATTCAATTAAAAGTGCTAGAACACCTCTATTAGCTATTTCATTAATCTTTTTAAAGTTAGTCCAATATCTTTCATCACTACCTTGATTAAAGGTAAATTCACTTGTATAAACAACTGAACCTTCTTCTGTTTCAATTGCAATTCCTACTGATTCTGGAATTGAGTGAGTTGTATTAAAAAATGTAACATTAGCATTATTAAATGGTAGTGTTTGATCTGGATTTACTGTAACAAACGTATAATCATTTAAATCATATCCTGATTCAACTAAACTATCTTTAATAAAAGCTAGTGCTAAAGGAGTTCCAAAAACTGGAACTTCTAAGTCTTTTAACATATAAGGCAATGCTCCAACATGATCTTCGTGAGCATGTGAGATAAAAATACCGACAATTCTTCTTTTAGCTCTTACAAGCATTTTATAATCTGGAATTATCTCATCTACACCATATAATTCATTAGTTGGATATTTTAAACCAGCATCTAAGATGAAAATTTCATTTTCAACTTCGACTGCGTACATATTTTTTCCGTTTTCGCCCAGTCCACCAAGCGCAAAAAATCTAATTCTTTTCATAATTCACTTCCTTTAGAAACGTTTTTCGTTATCTTAATTATAACATATTTATAATGTAAAGGCTGGTATTTTGCTATAATTTGGATGATTTTTTCAAACAAATTATTTATCTAAACCAAGAAGTATCATAAAATATGATAAACTAATCTTGAAAGGCGTGATTTTGATGATTAAATATCCAAATATGAAAAAAGTTAAACCTAAAAAAACTAAAGATACTTCTTATACTTCTAATTTAGGGATGACTTTAGAAAGTGATTTAGATGCAACAAATACATATTATTTAAATCATGATATCGCCATTATTCATAAAAAACCAACTCCAGTCCAAATTGTTAATGTAGATTATCCATCTAGAAATAAAGCAAAAATTACTGAAGCTTATTATAAAGTTCCATCAACAACCGATTATAACGGTATTTATATGGGTCGTTATATTGATTTTGATGCTAAAGAAACAAAATCAAAAACATCACTTCCACTAAGTAATATTCATCCGCATCAAGTCGAACACTTAAGAAGTGTTAGTAAACATGGTGGAATTGCATTTTTAATAGTTCACTGGAAATATTATGATGAATATTATTATTTACCTTTTCATATACTAGATCGCTACTGGGTTAATCAAAATAAAAAAGGTGGAAGAAAATCTATTCCTTATTCCACCTTTCAAAATGAAGCTCATTTAATTAAATTTAGTCTTAATCCAAGAATTGATTACTTAGAAATTATACGACTCTACTATCTAGAGTAATTAATCTACTATGAAGTAGATAAACAAATATCATACACACTACCGTATTAACTGCCATATAAGGTAAGTTATAAATTATAAACGAATAATAATATAAATTAACTCCAGCTGGTGCATATTCTGCAAAAAATACAACACCGCTTATGCCGTGCATAATATATCTAAAAAAGCCACCTAGGAAAATTCCAATTAATGAGTATACAAATAAGCCATCTTTGGCTTTTTTTGAAAATATACCAGCAATAAAGGCTAAACCAGTATATGGAAATAAATAATCAACAAAAAATGTTGCCCAGTGAGGTAGCGCACCACTACCACCATCGATTAAAAAGTTTACAATTGAATAAGCTAGTCCAACTAGTGCTCCTGGTGCCATACCTCTTCTTAGTGCAAATATAAAAAGCGGTAACATTGAAAGTGAAAATGATCCGCCAGCAGGAAATTTAAAACCAGGTATTAAATCTGATATAACAGATAATATAACAGATAAACCAACCATCATTGATCCTTCTGTTAATATTTGAATTGAAAATGTAGTTTTAGAGCTTTGTTCTTTATTAATATTAACTAGATAGTAAATACTATATATTAAAATACCGATTAAAATAATAATACTTGCAAATGCTAATGCCCAACTATAATTATTTCTTTTATCTTGAGCAACTGGAAATACTGCTAGTATATACGAGTGAAAAGCTATTAATAAACTAGATAATACTATTCCTACGATAGTAAAAATAGTTTGAACTGTTTTTGTTAAATCACGCTCACCACTTTTAAGTATTTGTTCATATCTTGATTTTGATACTTCTTCATTTTTAGATGGTAAAATTTGTAAAAGTGCTGGTACAAAATAAGTAACTAAAACAAGTGATGAAAGTACAATTGCACTTATTACTAGTGCTTTTAATAATTGTAAATTATGATTACCATAAATTAAGTTTTCATCAGCGTCTCTATCAATTACAACTCCAACATTAGTTGGATGTAGCATTAAGATAGTTGCGACAATTAAAAATGAAATGATTAGTGTTACTAATCCTAAAAGGATAATTCTTTGTGTTCTGTTTTTTTCCATTTTTTCCCTTCTTTCTAATAAAAAAACCGTGGAAAAACCACGGTTATAAGTTATTTATTGTTCAATATCCCTCCGTTGGCATTATCCAAATCAGGTTTCGGGTCGAACTGTGTGTTCCTCTCAGCAATAAGCTCCCCGTATTTATTTTATCAAATCTATTATAGCATGTATTTTAATTTATTTCACGTATTACAATTAAATTATAAATTAACGAATAGTTTTTTCAATTAAAGTTACACTTCGTTTACTAGGACCGATAATAATAGCGTTTTGTAAGATTTTCTCTGCTTCTTTTAATCCTTTATCATTATGATAAATAGTAGCAATCACATCGCCTTTTTCTACTTTAGATCCAATCTTTAAGTGTAGGTCTAGTCCTACTAATAAATCTAATTCGTCATCTTTTGTAAGTCTACCGGCACCAAGTAATCTTGCTGCTGTACCAATATCTGATGTTATCATTTTTTCTACATAACCAGATTTATTCGCAAGAACCTCGTGTTTTTTAGCTGTTAGAAATAACTCAGGATTATCAATTTGATCAATTTTCCCACCTTGAGCTAATACCATTTCTCTAAATTTGTTTAGTGCTCTACCATCAGTTAGAGTTTTTTCTAATTCTAGTTTAGCTTTTTTAAAATCTGTAATAATTCCAGCATCAACAAGTTGATAAGCACCAATTTCACTACATACTTCTACTAAGTCTTTTGGACCATTACCCTTTAAGGTTTCAATTGCTTCATAAACCTCTAATCCGTTTCCAATCTTATGTCCTAATGGTTCGTCCATATTAGTTAAAACTGCTGTCATTTTCTTGCCAGCAAGTCTTCCAATTTTAACCATAACTTCAGCTAATTTTTCAGCTTCATCAAGTGAAGTCATAAAAGCACCAGATCCAACTTTAACATCAAGTACAATAACATCAGCACCACTTGCTAGTTTTTTAGACATAATTGATGATGCAATTAGTGGAATTGAATCAACAGTTCCTGTTACATCTCTAAGTGCGTATAACTTTTTATCAGCTGGTGTAATATTATCACTTTGTCCAACAACTGCAATATTATACTTAGAAACTAATTTAACAAAGTCTTCCTCACTTTGTTCAATTTTAAAGCCATTAATGGCTTCTAATTTATCTAAAGTCCCTCCGGTATGCCCCAAACCTCTACCGCTCATTTTAGCAAATTTAGCTCCAAGTGCAGCTACCATTGGTCCTAATACTAGTGTTACTTTATCCCCAACACCACCAGTCGAGTGTTTATCTACTTTAATTCCCTTAATTGATGATAAATCATAAACTTTACCTGAATCACGCATCGCAATTGCAAGTGCTGTTGCCTCATGTTCAGTCATGTTTTGAAAATAAGTTGCCATTAAAAATGCTGACATTTGATAATCAGGAATATTTCCATTAACATACTCAGTAATTAAAAAATGAATTTCTTCATCACTTAATTCATGACCACTTCTTTTCTTTAATATTAAATCTACCATTAACATTATTAAAACGCCTCCTCTTCGATATCTATTTTATCATATAATCACTAAAATTTGAATGTCTTAATGTATATGTTATATTAATAATGGAGTTGATAAAATGAAATTAATTATGATTAGACATGGACAAACACAAATTAACAGAAATCATATGGTCCAAGGAAGATCAAACTTCCCACTAACTGACCAAGGAATTAAGGAAGCTATTAATAGTGGAGATATATTAAAAAAGAATGTAAAGCATGTTGATGTTTTTATATCTAGTCCATCAATGAGAGCTTTACAAACTACACAAATTATATCAGGAAAATATAATCACCCTAATTTTGTAATAACTGATGAACACTTCTATGAGCGTGACTTTGGCCCATATGATGGTAGGCTTATTGAAGATGTGTTCCCTATTAAGGTAGAACTACCTGGTTACGAAACAGACAGTGAAATTCAAAACCGTGTTCATACTGGTGTTATGAACTTATATAAAAAATATAAAGGTAAAACCGTAGTAATAGGATGTCATTCACACACTATTAAATCGATTCTTTCTGTAATTGAACCAGATTTATTTACATACAGAACATTACTAGTAAATGGTGCAATCGCTGAACTAAAAGTAGATGACGAAGGTATTAAATACGTTCAAATGATTTATAATAATTAATTAAAAAGAGCCAAAACTTAACAATGTTTGGCTCTTTTTTTATCTATTAATTTAAATGTGTAATTTTAATTAATCGTAGTCTTTATTTAGCATTTCATTCATTTGATTAAATGCTTCTTCTTTTAGCTGTCGAGCTAAATCTCGTTTTCTAAGATTAGCATTAGGGTAAATCGGATCACCTGTAATAACTAATGTTTTACGCTTTCTAAAGCCTTTTTCCTTTTTAACGAATTTAATAACAATCGGTAAAATCGGTGAGTCATTATCAGCTGCTAGAGTGAAGGCTCCGTTTTTAAATGGTCTTAGGTGATCACATTCTTTAATTAAATGACCTTCTGGATAAAAATGAATTAGCTTACCTTTTCGCATTTCTTTAGCTAAAATATAGAAAAATATCTTTGTTTCACTTACAGTAGTAGGAATTGGAACACCATCTAATAATTTAACTAAAAATCCGTATTTACGATTAGTTAAGTTTTCAGGTAGTGTTGTATATATTTCTTTTTTAGGCCATGTCACATGGGCACTCATTGGTGCGTCTAAGTTGTGAACATGGTTTACAACTACAATCCCACCACGTTTTGATT
>FZPS01000195.1_pt133 | contig 28079 bp, 30 predicted proteins | sample 1817821 | NCBI WGS metagenome assembly FZPS01 (sample SAMEA104158645, study PRJEB21678) | metagenome | place: Germany | collected 2015-04-21
CGCGCTACGCCATCACCTGAATTATGATAGGAATGGGCGCGATCCGCGCGGAACTTGATGGCCTCCCCCGCTTTCAGAACATACTCTTCTGATCCTGCCATAATAGTGACCTCTCCCTCAAAGACCAGAACATATTCCACAGTTCGCGCGTTGTGGGCTTCGGAACAAGAATAAGCTCCTTTCTCGAGGACAATGGCCAAAATCTCAGATCTAGTCTCCCCATCAAAAGGAAAAACGGGATATACCCGAAATAGTCCGTTATCACTGACGATGGTAGAAATATCCTCTTTTGAGATAACCACCGTTTCTGACCTAGGAACCTCGGTAAGATCCGTGAGCGAGACTCGCAGTCCATTTGCTATTTTCCAAACTGTCTGGAGAGTGGGGTTTGATTCTCCGCGCTCGATTTGGCCCAACATACTCTTGCTCACGCCTGTCAGTTCCGATACCTTATCGAGGCTGAGCCTGCGCTCCTCTCTAATTCTTCGGAGATTAGAAGCCAAAATCAGTTGCATATTTTCCATCGACAACTCCCCTCATTCTGTTTATTATAACGATCAATATGTGCGTTATAACGGTTTATTAACCATACCACTCTATTGGTGTTTTAGTCAACCTAGACTCGTTCGTTATCGTAAATAATACCGATGCGTCATTGTGGCATGTTATAATATCTTAGTAGCAGATGAATTAATAATTTATAAAGGGGGATTGAGCCATGAAATCAATGAAAAGGGCAGTCTTTCTCCTTTTCTTGATAACTGCCTCGATGCTGTTTGTAAATTCTGCCTTCGCTGCCATGGGTGAAATACAAAGTTTTACTTTCAAAGGCACCGAAACGGACCTTCTGGGGACGAAGGAGACCTTGAAACCGGACGGCAAACCTGATGCTCATTTCATTGTTTCCATTAAAGGCGCCGGAGCTGTCACGGGGGTGGAGCTTAAAGCTCTAGGAACGGATAGGGCGTGGGACACGATTCCCGGCAACGAGAAATGGGGAATGATCGTACAAGACGGCAAGGGAGAGGATTTAACAACTGCCTCGGGGTCTTTTTCGACCAAACCATTTCTCGCCCTAATTACCCTTCATCTTTACGTTGCCGACGACGGTACTGCCTTTTCGGAAACACGGGAATATGAGGTCACCGTTTCATTCATGGACGGGAGCACCGCAACGGCGAAGACAACAGTCCCGGGGATGCCCGATATCTTTAAGCCCAAAGAAGCTGAAAAGGTCGAATTGCCCGAGTCCGAAGAACTATCGGCGGTCTTATTGGGAATTGGAGACAAAGACGTCGTAGGAAAGTCAGAGAAGATCAAAGGAGACGGCGTAAGAGACGCTCACTTTAAAATCCGATTTAACACCGTATCCGTAGTTGAAGAAATTTCGATAAGAAACGTGGATGGCACATCTTCTGCCTGGGATACCGTCCCCGGCAATGGAATATGGGCCATAGCGGTGTACACCGACGGCAAGCTGCGAAACAGGGAGGACGGAAGCGTAAAATTTGCCGTAGAGGGCGATACGACCTTGGACCTTTGGGTTGCCGACAACGGCTCCATTGCAGCCGGCGCTACGCGATATGAAGTGATCGTTAAGTTCAATGACGGCACGGTCTTGCGCAAAGTAGCAGAGCGTCAGGAAGTTGCAAAAACGGCCGTCGACAAAGGCATCCTCTCTGCTGTTTTGATTGAGCCTACAAGAGGAGATCTGACCTCAAGAAGCGAGGCACTAAAGGGCGACGGAAAGCCCGACTGGAAGATCGCCCTTGAACTGGTAGCCGAGGGAAAGATCATCAACTTCATCGTCCGCGGCGATGATGGAGCCTCGGAATGGGATACGATACCAGGAAACGGGAAATGGCTGGTGGCGGTGACGGATTCCTCCGGAAACGTCTTAAACGAAAGCAATGGCTCAGTTTCTTTAGATGTGTCCGGGAAGAAGGACTTCAACCTATGGCTCACCGATAACGGCACCATCACAGAAGGTGACGTGAAATATAAAGTCCTTGTAGTAATGAGCGACGGAAGCATCCTGGAAAAGGATGTTGTCCGCGTCATTGAAGGAGAGCAAGCTTCAAAAACTACTGCTCCTTCTGCCACTGCTCAGGTTTCAGACAAAATTCGGGCAACTTATGTCGGTAAGGGCCCGATGAACTACCTGAAAAAGGGCGAGGTTTCATCTCTTCTTGCTACGCCCGACGCAAATCCCGACGCTCACGTGCTGCTCAAGCTCATTAATACCAAAGGGACCATAGAAAGCATAACCATTAAGGCAAAAGACAGCAAAAGCGGAACCTGGGATACCATTCCGGGAAACGGCATATGGAATATAGTAGTTACCCGCGCGGCGTCTGGGGGAATACTGTCTAATACGGACGGGTCTTTCAATATGGAGGTCGAAGGAGACACGGAACTGCACCTCTGGCTGGCTGACAACGGCAATTTCGGCGCCGCACCAGAGAAGTTCGATGTTTATATTGCCTTTGAAGACGGGCGCTTGCTGAAAAACACCATAAAAAAGTAACCGCACAATTTATATGAAAGGGTCGCTATGCACATGAGCGACCCTTTTTTTTAATTTACGTTAAGCTATCTCGAAAAATCCGCGTTCAAGACATTAAAGCTCTAGCTCCAAGTCGATGAAGCTTACCAGCAATTTTACTGCGCCTTCCACGTCGTTTAAGCTTACCGTTTCGCTTGGCGAATGGACGTATCTCGTAGGTATAGAAAGCGTCGCCGAAGGAATGCCTTCCTTTGTCCTTTGAAGGACGGCAGCGTTAGTGCCGCCAAAGGTCAAAACTTCCTTTTGGTAAGGTACGCCTGCCTTTTGTGCTGCCTGCTCCAGCAGTTCGACGACCTTCCTGTGGCTTATCGAGGCTCGATCTTTGATCTTTATTGCAGGGCCTTTGCCCAAAGCCATGGCATGTCTTTTAAGCCCTTTGGGATAGTCTGCCGAGTCAGTCACGTCTACGGCAACGCAAAGCAGGGGAGAAAAATCGTATGCGGCCACTGATGCTCCAACAAGCCCAATTTCTTCCTGAACGGAAAAAGACCCTATAACCGTGTGCCTGGGGTCTTTTAAATTCTTGAAGACTTCAACTAAAACGGCACAGCCGATCCTGTCGTCCATGGATTTGGAAACAAGATATTTGCCGTTTTCGTAAAAATATGAATCATAGACGCCAAAGGTGCCTATGGGGACTATGCTTTCCGCTTCCTTTCGGTCACAGGCGCCGATGTCCACAAAAAGGTGATCGAAGGTCAGGTTCGATAAATTTTTCTTTTGCTCCTCGGGCGTTTCACCTTCGTAGTAAACTACGCCCGTGGCCTTGGGGAATCTGACCCTGTGGCCCACGTAGGTATAAGGAGAAACTCCGCCAACCGGTTCTATCCTCAGGAACCCTTTATCGTCGATGTTTGTGACTACAAGTCCGATTTCGTCTATATGGGCATCGAGCAGCACCTTTTTGTCACTTTTGCCTTTTTTCCAAACCAGCAAATTGCCCAAGGGGTCAAATCTATGGCCGTCTATGTGGCCTTCAAGGTGTTTTAAAACGACTTTTTGAACTTCCTCTTCCCTGCCGCTTGGACCGTAACTTTCGGTGAGTTCCTTTATCAGATCAATCATCTTGCAAAACCCTCTCCTTCTTCTAAGATCTTGCCCACCAGTGAAACCGTGTTTTTAAAATCATCCACGTCGATTACAGATAGGGGACTGTGAATGTAGCGAGCCGGAACGGAAATTACGCCGGCAGGCACTCCCCCGCCAGTCTTAGCGAGGCGCGCAGCGTCGGTCCCTCCTGCGGTCCTCCTTTTCGGCTGGTGTTTGATGTCGTATTTTTGAGCAACCTGCAGTATTGATTCGTAAATCTTTTTATTTACTACGTATCCTCTGTGCATGAAGGTGATGGCCGGACCGTCTCCCAGGTGAGTCGCCCACTGATGTTCGGGAAGCCCGGGATCGTCTCCTGCGGTCGTTCCCTCGATCACCAGGGCCAGGTTGGGTTGAAGCTGTTCAAATAACACCGCGCTTCCCCGCAGGCCTGTTTCTTCCTGCACCAAAAAGGCGAAGTAAAGATCGTCTTCGAAACGTTCACTTCTTTCTATTATCTCCATAAGTACTGCGCATCCTGCCCTGTCGTCGAAGGCCTTTCCGGTTGCGCGTGAATTTTCACACCTGAAGTCCGTCGCAAAGGAGACGTAATCGCCAATCTCTACTTTTTGGGTGGCCTCGTCTTTTGAACTTGCGCCGATATTTATGCGGAGATTTTCGTATTTAGGTGACTCCAGGATCTCGTTTCTCTTTTGAAGGTGTATGGCCTTGTAGCCAATGACGCCGGGCACTTCTCCCTTGATCCTGACGTGTTTTCCCACGATGACCCTGGGATCGACGCCCCCTACTGGAGCAAAGGACAAAGTCCCGTCGTCTTCGACGTTTGTCACCATGAAGCCAACCTCGTCCATGTGTGCAGCTAAGACGAACTTTCTGTTTGACTTAGTCCCTTTTTTGAAAGCAATTAAGTTGCCCAGCACATCCACCTTGACACTATCGACCTTGCTTTCTATTTTTTCTTTTATGAAATCCCTGACGCGCCCCTCGTCTCCCGAGACGCCGTCAAGCTCTGTCAATTCCTTCAGGTACAACGCCTTCACCTCTTTCCTTACACGCCTTATATGGTGCTTGCCAAGGCAATAAGTCTTGCCGTTTCTTCTATGTCACGGGGGTCTGCTACTTCAACGGGCGTGTGCATGTACATGAGCGGTATGGAAACGAGCGCCGTTTTGATGCCGGACCCGGTAATTTGCACTTCGTCCGTGTCCGTACCGGACCTTCCCGGCGTGGGTTCAAGCTGTACTTTTACGCCGTTACGCTTCGCCACATCTGAAAGGGCCTTGTAAAACTCCCTGTTTATGACGGGACCAACGGCTAAGGCTGGACCCTCAGAAATCTTTATTTGGGGAAATTGAGGGATCTTTTCATTGCCGTGAGTCACGTCTACCACTATGGCCTCATCCAGTCCCAGCTCGTAAGCCACGGAAACCGCTCCGGGACCTGCGATCTCCTCCTGGCTTGAAAATATGAAGTAAACGTCCGCCCTGTTTTTTATAGCCTGAAGATTTTGAGCCGCCAAGATCAAGGCGGCACAGCTTGCCCTGTTGTCCAGGGCTTTGCCGGAGACTTTGCTTCCAAGCTCAGTACATTCTCCTTCGATTACGCAAATATCTCCCACGCTCACATGTTCTCCCAAGGATGAACATGAAACATCTACGAAAATATCATCGAAGCTGGGGACTTTCCCTCTTTGGTCCTCCTTTTGAAGGTGCGGGGGAAGAAAGCCAACGACGCCTGAAACAACGCCTTGCTTCGTAAATATCTTTATCCGCTGGGACAAAACGACTTTGGGATCGACACCGCCGATGGGCTCAAGCCTTATAAAACCTCTTTCTTCTACTTTGGCGACGACAAAACCTAACTCATCGACGTGTGCGAATATCCCGAGTTTTTTTGTGCCCTCGCCGCGTTTTAGAGCTATTAAGGTATTAAGCCTGCTTGTTTTTAAAACGTCCGCGTAAGGTTTTATTTTTTCTTCGATGAGCTTTAGCGCCTCATCTTCGTACCCTGAGGGTCCGTCCACGCCTGAAAGACATTTAAGCAAAGAAACCGTCTCCAATGACATCACCCCTTTAAATGAGCTTAACAGATTCTGCTTTATTTTTGAACAGGCTCATATCAAGTATAATCAGTATCAGCTACAAAAGGGGGATGTGAGAGCAGATGATAAAAATTGCTGCCTCCTGTGGGATAAAAATCTATGCTCCGCGTCAAAGCAGGGTGTCTTTTTTCAACAGTCCTTACTTGGCGCATTTCGAGCATCGAGCTGTTGATATTTACCCTCTTTCTTCAAAAGCGCCTTCTCCAGTAGAGGGTAGGGTTAGATATATTTATGAATTTTCCGCTCCGAAGACGAAGCAATTTCAGATGCCTACGAAAGAATATCTGATCGCCATCGAAACACCGATCAGTTCCGAGTATCTCGTTCGCATACTTCACGTTAAACCCAGCGTTATGGTAGGCGATTACGTAAATGTGGGTGAGCCGCTAGGTGAAATGATAAGAAATGGCCACTTTGATACCTGGACGGATCGTCATTTGCACGTGGAAATAAGGCCGTGCGATAATCTGCTCAGGGCAAGAGGCGGCCTTCCAATTCACTTGATATTTGAAGGAAAATCAAACGACACGGATTCAACGTCAAAAAAGACGCGGTGTAGCATGTTTACCCACAACGAACGCACAAAACTATCTGCATTTATGGGAAAGGTTGTGGCCTTAAAACCACGATCCGTCTTAGCGGAAGGCCCAAACACATGCATTGGTCCTTTTGTCGGAATGCCGGTCTTCGTCGGTAATGGAATAGGAATTTTAGACGGAGGCGTGCCGCATTACGGCTTTGGCGGAGTATTATCGCTTGATGAAGTGAAAATCGGCGACCCCGTGTTTCTTGGCGGCGTAAAGATAGGACGTGTGGCAGAAAGGTTCGCCGACGGCTTTTCAAGGTTTGAAGCCCTGTCATTTTCGGTCAAATTGGAAGAACTTTCCATGAAGGGCATTTCAAGCTATATAAGTTTGGACGGCGCCTACAGATGGAAATTCATCCCCCAAGCCGGCAAGGAAATAAACTTAGAAGGCGAAATAGCAATTAATATCTGCCCGCAAGGCCGAGTTCATCTTTGATCGATTCGATCTCTCCTTCCGTAGGCTTTCTCGGATAGTTGTAGATGGGGCCCAGGGGCGATTCGTTATAAAAGGGCCTGTTACACCCGGGACATCCAGAAGTCATGAAGGGCGCGCCGCTATTTACCACAAGTTCTAACGTATTTTCGTCCACGCCAAAGCTGATTGCCCTGCCATTTTCAAACTTCATCTTTTCTGCCCTGACAAAGCCGTTTACGATCAAGTAATGGGCAAGCTGAACCCGCCTGTAAGCGGATACATCGGGGCTAGAGTTTTTGGCCAAAGGCGTCCCCTTTATTGGCGTAAAGGCGAAAAGCCCCACAGTTATACCTTGGTCGTGCAGGACTTGGATAGTACTTACCATCTCCTCTTCGCTTTCGCCCAGGCCGGCTACCAGGTGGGTGGTTGCCTTGTCAACTATCTTTTTTACCTCCTGGAGGGCGTGCAAATGAGTCCGCCAGGAATAAAAAGAATTTGCCCCCTTGCCTTTTATGGCTTCAAAAAGTTCTGGTGTGGCCGCGTCAAGGGCAATCCCGATGCGTTCTGCCCCGGCGTCTGCCAAGCGCTTTATATCTTGACTCGGAAGAGGATGACATGCAACGGATATGGGAAGGTCGCACCTCCCTTTTATCCTTGAAACTGTTTCTAGGAGATCTTCTACGACCCCCGCGTAATTAACTGACTGAACACATATCCTTTTAAAACCGTGATCGCTCATTCTTAGCGATTCGATGACTCCCTCAAGCTCGAGCTTTGGCCACTCTACCCTCGAGAGCATCTTTTGGTCCGAAAAACTTTCCCTCGCCTGGGGGCAAAACTTGCAATTGGCCAAACACTTTCCCTCAAAATAAGTGAGAAGATGAGCCGTAGTCGGGGCAACTTGAAGTTTAGCCTTGCAAAAACCCAAAAGGACACCCGTTCCGAGAGCTACTCTTATATACTTAACCATTTTTTATCCTCCAAACCCGAGCGGAACCGCACAACATCCTTCAACGCTTTGCACGATCAGACCAAGGCTCTTTGCGCCTTTGAGCGTTTCCTGTCTTGGCATCACGATCCCGTCAACACCGGCATTAAGGGCTGAAATTTCATACTCGAGCAGACGCGGCCTCATGCAGCCAAGCATTATGGGAATATCGGGCCTTTTAAGCCGGGCGGCAGAAATTAGTTTTCCAACTTCTTCTGCCACAGGAGGGAGGGCCTTTTCAAAGGCGGTACCGGCCGTCGGCACGAGCACTAAAAACACTAATGCGCTTATCGTTTTTGAGCTTGCGATTTCAAGCGCCCTTTCTTCGCCCAATAATTTGCCCCCGTGCAAGCCTATCGTGATGTGGGGCACAACGGATGAAACAGATGTGACCAAGGCATCCAGCGAGCGCTCATAATCCTCGACCCTTTTTTCGATTCCTATTACCTCTTTTATGGACTCGTCAGCTCCTATGAGATCAAAGGATATTACGTCTATGCCCGCCTTGCCGAGATCGCAGGCAAGCTCATCCGGCACGAGGCCGCAATGGACGTTTATCGCAAGGTTTGTTTCACGCTTGATGCGCGCCAAGACATCGACGAAGCTTTCCAAAGGCACCCACCCGTTACTGTTATAACCACCGCTTACAAGAACGCCTTTAAAGCCTTTTTTGTCAAAACCAAGGCATTTTCGGTAAAGCTCCTCTGGGCTGGGGCAGGAAACCATGTGTTTTAAATATTGCCGCCCGCAGTGTTTGCAGTTCATCGCGCAAGCTTTCCCGGTTACAGAAACCGAAGGAAACTTGGGGTAAGGATAGTAAGCATAGAACTTTTTGCTGCGGTTGAATTTTTTTAAAAACGCGTCTTTCGTTTGCATGGTATCATTCATCGCTTCATTAACCACTCGTAAGAGGCATATTTTTCTATCAGCTCTTTGGCCAAACTAATTTCTTCGGAAGACAGCTCTCCTTCCTCGAAACTAACACCAAAGGACTCCTCAAAGCCGAGCCTCATCGCTTCTTTTACCTCTTCAAAACTCGGTTTTTCGCCAAGTTCCCGTTTTATTGACGTCACCCGCTCGTAAGCGGAAGAGATGAACTTGTCCGTGATTTTTTCAGGGCTTACCCTTAAAAGCTCAAACATGAGCCTTATATCAGGATCTATGAGTATGGTGCCGTGTTGCAAGACGCATCTCCATTTCCTGGTCTGCGCGCTTCCTGAGATCTTTTTGCCTCCTACCGATATGTCGTTTAGGGGGCTAAAGCATGCGTCAAGGCCGAGACGTTTGAAGCCTCTTATGAGCCCTTCGCAAATTGCCTCAAAAGACTTTTCGATGTCCCTTGGGACGTCGTTTTGCCCACAAACGACGCTATAGGTAAGCTCGCCGTCTTGGTCGTGAAACACGGCTCCTCCGCCAGTGATGCGCCTTACAACTGCCACGCCGCGTTTTTTAGCTACTTCAAGGTCAACTTCGCGATCAACGCTCTGAAAATACCCAAGCGATACAGTTGATGGTTGCCACCTCCAAAATCTCAAGGTATTAGGCGACTTCCCGCCTGCCTTTAACCTTAAAATCGCCTCGTCTATGGCCATGCTGTAAAAAGGTTCGTCCATTCTTAATGGCAGCAATCTCCAGCTTTTCATATCTTATCCCCTCAAAGATCTCATTATCGCTTCAACGAAGTGTTTTGGTTCGATCATGGGCGTTTCAACCTTCGTCTCAGAGTAAAATTTCTCCAACGCTTCCAGCAAGCTTTCCCTATCGGCACTTATGCCGACGAGTCTTCCTTCAAGCTCGTCAAGCGCCTCTTCGGGATACATAAAAAAATCCCCGCTTATCCGAATTTCAGATATGCTGTCTCCGTCCAACTTTAAAGAAACCTTTATGATCCCTTTTGGGGCTTTGAATTCGCCGTAATACATCTTTTTCTCCCGTTAGAGAAAGATCTGCCCTGTGAAATCTCTCAAGGCAGCAAATATTCTTTTCCTAAAGCTGTGCCCGCCCGTTATTTGCAAACAAAATTATTATAGCAGCTGTGCTATAAAGTGGAATGACCAAAAGAGACACATCAAAAGGTAATGGTTCTTTCTTTTGTTATATGGTCGTAGTAGCGACGACGTTGAGAATTGTGTTTAGTATGAAAATATGATATTTTACAACTGACAATATTTGACCTTTACGGGAGGCGTTACATTGAAAATACGGGAATCAGCGGAAAACTATCTGGAAACCATTTTGATCTTAACTAAACGGCAGGGTTCCGTCCGTTCTATAGACATTGCAAAGGAGCTTGGTTTCAGCAAGGCCAGCGTGAGCGTTGCCATGAAAAAGTTGCGCGAAAACGGATGCATAAAAATGGACAGCGATGGTTACATCACGCTAACTGATAAGGGGCGCTCAATTGCAGAAGCCATTTATGAACGACACACCTTACTCTCGAACTGGCTCATGCAATTAGGCGTTGACAGGGAAAGGGCTGTAGAAGATGCCTGCCAAATCGAGCATGTCATCAGTGATGAAAGTTTTGATGCGCTCAAAGGGCATGTTGCTAAGTGTAAAGATTCTAAGTGCAAATCATAAAAAGCTGAGTGCCTTGTTGTAAGAATTAATGCCCTTCAGAGTAAGATTTGCGTTTCTTTTCTTCATTGCAAAAGCCACTGCAAAAGGCACATCCTTCGCGATTGACACAATTTTCGCACTCATGCAACTTCTTGAACTTACGTACAAACAGGCATAATGCCAGCAAGCCACTGACCGCAGCAATTACGGTTCCCCACATATGTTTCGGACTCCTCTATTAGGCTAACGAACCGGTAAATAATTTACTGACTTCCTCGTCTCCTGCAATCAGGCGGACGGCAAGCCACCGTAAGTCATAAGCCGATGCTCTTTCGTCGTCGGCCAAAGCTTCTTGCAGTACGTTGAGTGAACGATTGAGTTGAGGCCCGTAGTCAAGTCGAAAGTCATTGATATCTCCCGCCAACTGATAGGTATCGAGCAAAGCATCGCAAAGTTCTGCCTTGCCCACGCCCCTTTTTGCCATGGTCGGAACGACCTTTACCCCTAACTCTTCGCTCAGGCCATTGACATCTATCTTTATCCTTGCGCTTTCTGCCGCATCCATCATGTTGAGCACCACTACCATCGGTATCTTCATCTCTAGAAGCTGAAAGGTGAGCACGAGATTGCGCTCAAGATTTGACGCATCCACGACATCCAAGACAATATCAGGCCTTTCTTTGAGCAAAAAGTTTCTCGCAATCCTTTCTTCCAGGCTGTAAGAAGTCATGCTGTAAGTACCGGGAAGATCCACCAGCATAAATTTATATCCTTTGTAGTTCATCCGTCCTACCCGTTTTTCTACAGTCACCCCCGGGTAATTTGCCACAAATTGACGCATGCCTGTCAACATGTTGAAAAGCGTTGACTTGCCCGAGTTTGGCTGACCTGCCACTGCTACGACTATTTCTGTCATAAGAGAATCACCCCAATTTCTCTTGCCTCTGAATGGCGGATGCTAATGTGGTTATCCCTGACAAGCAATTGAACAGGGTCGACTAAAGGTGCATTTCGCACAACTTCTATTACAACTCCAGGGATAAGGCCCAAATCCATCAATCGTTGCCCGGTGATGCCTGTAGCCTTGATTTCCATGATGAGGCACTTGTCGCCGGGCTTCAGAGTATTCAATCGTACTGTATCAGTCATGTGATATCAATCCTCTCTGGCTACAAGTATTTTGTTCGCAATGCCCCTGCCCAGGGCAATAGTGCAGTCTTTTACCTGCAGTAGCACGGGGCCTGCCCGTGATGAATTTAACACTTTGACTTCTATGCCATCGTAAAGCCCCATGTTTGACACGCGCATTGCAAGGCCTTTGCCGTAGCTTCCGATATTGACTACACGTCCCTTGACGCCAGGTGGAAGCATTGTAAGCGGCACAACGGTTCTATCCTTGTTTTCCACGTAAAATTCCTCCTTGCAAAACTCTCTAATCATCCAAGTAGCTTCCAGGTCCTCTAATCATCGCGAGAACAAACATTAAAATGACAAAAATTGCATAAAAGCCGCCCATGGCTTGCACTCCCGTCAGACCTAGCGCATTTCCGCCCGTGAATATGGTGGTGGCCAACAAAAGGCCCAGCAAAACAGGATATAAGGCCGATACCAACATCCACAGCGTGCTTCCTGTCTCCATCTTTACAGCCAACAATGTTGGAATACAGGGCGGAAAAACTACCATGAAGACCATTAATGCTAGGGCATGCAAATCAGTCCAGCCAAGGGCGCCTTTGCCTACGCTTTCTTCCAATCTGTCACCAGTACCGAGACCAAAAATGCCTCCTAAAGTCGCAACGCTGCTTTCTTTGGCTGCGAAAGAACTGATGAGCGCTATATTAACTCTCCAATCAAACCCTGCATATTTGGTGACGGGCTCGACGACCTTCCCAACCATGCCCAATGCGCTGTGAACTATGACATCATCCCGCAATTGCGACCTTAGGATTTTTCTTTCCCTTTCAAAGGAACGGTATGCCTTGGAAACTCTCGCGGCTTCTTTGTCAATTTCCATCGCTCCTTTTGACTTAAATCGCCCTCTGTTAACCAGCTTGTAAAATTCAGAATTCTTGGCCTCAAAATTCCGGTGAACTCTTTCCAGTCCGGCTTCACTCCTTGCAGCTTTCTTCGCGGAATCGAACTTATTGCTGAAATTGATCAGCTCCACCAAACCTTCACCTGCCAGGATATGGGCGTAAGGTGAGTCCTCACCCACTGATGCGAGCAAATTTTCAACCATTTGGGCTGATTCCCGGGAATACGCATCTCTCTTGGCGGCATTCAGGCCTGGCAAATTGGTAAGAGCAAATACTATGATCATAACTAAAAGGACGACAGAAACGATCTTTCGAAAGAATAACCACAATCGTTCCCAACAGCGCTGAACTACTCCCGAAACAGTAGGAATCCGGTAGGGAGGCATTTCCATTACAAATGGAGCCACTTCCTTGGTTTTTAGCACTGTGAGGGACAGCACCTTGCTCACTGTTAAAGCTATTACTAAACTAATAGTAGATATAAAAGTGATCGCAAATCTTTTGTGCGCGCTATAAAACACCTCTATCAGGAGTATATGAAGAGGTGTCTTCGCCAGGCAATTCAGAAGTGGAATTATCAGAATTGTGGCATGTCGCGCTCGCTGATCCTTAATCCCTCGTGTGGCCATGATACCAGGAACAGCGCATCCACCAACTACGACTCCGCCCAATACCATGGGAAATACGGACTGCCCGTGCAGACCAAATTGGCGGAGCACCCTGTCCATGATGAAGGCCATTCTTGGCACGTATCCAATATCCTCTAGTATTGCAACGATACTGAAGAGCATTGCAAATATCGGGACATAGTTTATGACGGCTAAAAGCCCGTCAAGAACGCTTAAAATAATGGTTCTCAGCGTCGGGTCAAAAAGAATTCCCTCACCCGGCAATAGTTGAGCCACAAAATTCCGAAAAGCGGCAAGCAAAGGCCATGTGTAGTTAGTCAGCTGATAGCCTTTACCGATGCTCAAATAGTATAAAAGGTACAACACGCCGGCCAGGATGAGTGGTCCGAGAAAACGGTTAAGCACCACGCGATCTATTTTGACACTTAAACTTTCTTTCCAGCGACTTTCTCTAACTGCGCACTTATCGAACACCTCTACAGCCTTGCGATAGTAGGCTATAGTCACCAACTTGGCCGGTTCCGTTTGCGTCTCCTCTAAAAGTCTCTCCCGTTCATTATCGACAAGTCGCATTATATCCATATTGAGCCTCCTTCATATATGACCACCTCTAAATGGCAGGGGGCATCCTACAAAGAGAAGGATGCCCCGGCAAAGGCTTTAGCAATTACTCCATGTCATAAGCCCTTACCCAAATGACGGCACCAACCTCATGGTCTTTGCCATCTATCTTTTCGCCCTCCATGAGAGCGGCAAATCCCCACCATCCGGCCTTTGGAATCCCGTAAGTAAAAATTCCATTTTCATCTGCTTTAATAACTTGAGTCACATGCGCGGATGACGGATATCTTTGACCTGGGCATACAAGGTCACTGAAGGCTCCTGCGTTAAGTCTTTCCACTTCAATTTCAGCAAAGGGAACAGCTTTGCCTTTGTGCTTTACCATGCCCTGAAAGGCGTTGCCCGTCCAAAGGCCGTAGGGCTTGCAAAGCGGTACAATTTCAGCATCCAGGCCAAGCTCTGCGTCCCAGTCAGTGGGAAATCCTGCGTTATTCACAACAAGCTTGGTGTATTGGGTTATGTAAGTCTGTTCCATGTCTTCGTAATAGGGGCGCGGCACAAGATAAAACACGAAGTCGCCCCCACCCTTTGCCACAAATTTACTCTTCCAAGACTTTGCTCCATGAAACTCGAAATCCTTAAGCCCATCGGTGAGATCTTGTGTTTTCTTCTTGTGAAAAACCCCAAATTTAAGCGGTTTTTCCATGTTCATAGTGTAATGAGCCTCTGCAGGGTGAGTGAATATTATCTGGAGATCGATTTCGTTGCTTTCGCCCTCTTCTATGATGTCATCCGAAGGCAAGATCATTTGAAAATGTGCCATGGAAGAGGCGGAATACGCCAAAACAATCGCAAGACTCAACGATACAGCAAACAGAACTTTTTCAAAAAACCTGCATATTTTAGCCATTCACGTTCGTCTCCTTTGCCGCTTTATTTAAGATACTCTTTTTTTCCGCGCCTGTAAGCTCGGGGCCTTGTTTGACGACCACATGACCCGGGCCCGCATCGAAAACTACCAGATACTTGCCCTCGGGTTTGCTCAGAACCAGTTCGCCGTGTTCATCGAGCTGAGATTGGAATATAATGAGTTTTTTCTCAAATAATTCAGATTTCAAATCTGAATAGCTGAAATCCTTGCCGTGGCCATCAATTTTGCATCCAAGTTTTTCTAAGTAAGCTGCCCTTTCCGAAGGCTCACTCGCAAACAGGGCCTCCAAATACTCATCTCGAACTGAGGTGTTTCCCTCAAAGACAGAATCCTCCACCAGATAGATCCTTATGCCAGCAGCAGAGGATCCATCGGAAAACCCTCCTTCCACATAGATTGTTCCATCTTTCAGGTCTTCTACGTATAGTATCGGGGTATGTGCATACGCTGTTGCTGCAGAAAATAAAAAGACCGCCAAAATTGCCAATATCGCCTTCAATCGAATTTTCATCCACTTCCATCCTCCTTTACTACTATTTTTTCATCTACTCTTCTTCATGCTCGCCCAGAGGCTGTACAGGTACATTGTGAGTTAGCCATGACTAACCTCAAGGTTAGTCATTTCCTTTCCCGTAGGTGCTGAGTGTGTAGTTTAATCAAGAAAAGGGACCGCATAGAATTTATAGTTAGTGATGACTAACTCTTTGTGGTTGAATCTTATACAATTTTACTTTGGATGTCAAGGACTATTTCAACAAAAAGATTACCAATACCTATGCCGAAGGATGGAGCACGAATGCTAAAACGAATCTCCTTTGGCTTAAAAAACACAGAGGTCTATGTCAGAAAGATGATGTGTGAGTTCTCACCGCTTGAAGCTTTCCACACTATTTGAAATAAAGGTGCTTTCTAGTTGACAATGGAAACTATTGTTGGTAAAATTTTCTAAATAATGTAAACAATATTGCCGTGCAGGAGGAAAAATGTGAATAGAATAATGTTTGATATTTATAATTTAATCCAGGAGTTATCGTGGTGTTTCGGAAGTCAAGGCCTTGGCGGTAAATATTGCGGAGATTTATCATTTATTGAATTTATAGCATTGAAAAAATTATGTGAATACGATGATATCACAGTACTAGAAATGGCGAAAAAATTGAACATCACGAAAAGTGGAACAAGTAAAATCATAGATCGGTTGGAAAACAAAAGCTATGTTTTTAGAGAACCTTCACCGGTAGACGGTCGGGTTTGCTACATAAGAATTACCGATAAAGGTGTAAATGAGGTTTCAAAAATCATCAAACGTTACACCGATTATGTTAGTGAAATGCTCAAAGACTTAGACCCTATTGTCCTAGATCATATCAAGAAAGTTTTGGAACTTTTAGTAATCCTAGAAGCTAGGAGGGTCAGATCTTGAATCTTGAATTTCGGTGGATCAGATATTATATTGCCTAAAATGATCTATGAGCTTGCGCGATATGCTGATGCCTGATGGGATATCGGGCAACTCATCAGGGGCGAACCACCGGGCATCCAGGATCTCCCTACCATCCGGCTTTATTTCTCCCGAAGCCCACTGAGCGGTAAAACCAACCATGATCGTGTGAGGAAAGGGCCACGGTTGGCTTCCAAAATAACGGATGTTTTTTACTTCTACGGAAACTTCTTCTTTTACTTCTCGCCTGACCGCATCCTCAAAGCTTTCCCCAGGCTCGACGAACCCCGCGATTACGCTATATCGGCCGGGGGGAAAGTTGGCGTTTCTTGCAAGAAGTATTTTTCCTTCCCTTTCAACTGCCACTATAATGGCAGGCGTCACGGGAGGATAAAAGATTGCCCCACAGAAGGGACAAATTTTTCCGTTGTCAAATGGCGAAGGCTTTAGCCTACCGCCACAGGACATGCAAAATAAATGATGCCCGTACCACTTCATCAACTGAAATGCCCTTGCAGCTTTATAAAAGACTTCTTCGCCAAAAGTCGATCCCACTTCGCGCAATCCCATGGTAATCATGTTTCCCGGGACTGCAGCGTTATGGGCCATTTCTCCCCAAAATTCGTTGATGACCTTGCCTTTATCACGATCGCCTATTACGACAGTTCCTTTATTTATCAACAACCCAGAAAGTGCCCCAACATCGCAAGAGGTCAAAAGCCTTGGTTCAGAAGAACGACACAAAAGGAGTTTATCGTCCTTAAAAACATACCAAATTTCTTGCACTACATTTCCTCCTCGCAGGAACTACCTCCCTTAATCATTACATTATATTCTATAACAAAATTTTGGAAATTCTGATTAAACTCTTTTAGGATGCCTAAAATTAGCTTGGTTGTTATGATATTGTCAGTGAGGCCGCCTACGTCTTAGTAATTTTCGCTATTGCATGATAAAAGGGATAAAGTGGGGCCGATGGTCAATGAAGCAAAAATTTATATATTGGCAAGATGGCAATATGTGGGTCGGTTATTTCGAAGAGTTCCCCGATTACTGGGCTCAAGGAGAAGCGCTAAAAGAACTTAAAGAAAATTTGAAGGACCTTTGGGGGATTTGATAAGCGGAAATATCCCCAACGTTCAATGCTCAAAAATTAGCCCATCTGCTCTCTAAGAAATCAACTATGTGCAACCAAATGGCCTCATGAAAGTTTACAAGAACTCCTCCACTGGTTAGCCTTGAGAGGAACAACCTCGCTATTAGCGGAAACAAAGAAACTATCTTCATCTCGTTCTATTACCAATCTACCATTACAGCGAAACTATAACTTCTCGTAATGCTAGTTTCTTATGCTCGCTTAGGAAATCCCGATCGTTAATAATGTAATTTGCTATACATTCCGGTCCAAAACAATAACACTCGAAGGCCTATATAGCAAAGAAGCCCGATGTTAAGCCGCTTATTCTAAGTAGCCTACAGGCTTTCCAGCACTTTCTCGTGAACCTTGAGGTCAAAGTCACTGTGAAGTACAAATCGAATGAGCTTTACATGTTTGAGTGCTGGTATTACCTCTTTGACCGTTTTAAGGGCAACTTCTGCCGCCTCTTCGACCGGATAGCCAAATATGCCCGTGGAAATGGCCGGGAAGGCGATGGAATCTATTTCGTGTTCATCTGCCAATTTTAATGCATTTCTGTAGCAATCTGCCAAAAGCTTGTCTTCAGGTTTGTCTATCCCGTAACGTGGGCCAAGACAGTGAATGACGTATTTATTTGGAAGGTTGTGTCCTCCCGTAATTACCGCCTCTCCGGGTTTTATGGGCGCAAGTGGGCGGCATTCTTCTTCAAGACCGGGCCCGGCAGCCCTGTGAATGGCGCCTGCAACTCCCCCACCCATCCTTAACCAGGCATTGGCAGCATTGACGATAGCGGTTACGTCGGGTTGTTTCACTATATCTCCTTTTACGCATTCGATCGTCACGCCGGATATTTCCTTTTTCATTGTCTTAACCTCCTTCAGAAATGGCATATTTTACGCTTAAAGACCCTCGTTATGTCTTCCGCGATTTCTTTTTCAATATATAAAATATAAAAATTAAGGCAGGTATTTTAGGAATTTTAAGCGTTCTCTGCCTTTTTATTCATAGACAATAATATTATAACAGCTGTCTTTTTTTAGGGTTTAATACGTCCTGAGAATCGGCCTGCCTTTGGTCAAGTTTGTAATTTTTGTAACGCAGAAACCTATATCAGAACGATCAGCCCTGGCTCTTGCCACTTAAAATTTTCCACACTGGTTGAAATAAAGCCAAAAAACATTCTTGACATAGTTTCTTAAGCCTTGTAAAGTTATCCGGGGATTAGGTGTGACTTTTGTCTTCATAAATTAATCTTTAAAAACAGTAAGGAGGGTTTATCTTGAAAAGAAGCTTCATTGTGTCACTCGCGTTGATCTGCGTGTTTTTCACTTCTGTCGGTTTTGCTGATACGCCTTCCCAGCTTCGCTTTATGGCTGGACCTCCAGGCGGAAACTGGTTTGCTTTGGGCGGCGCCCTCGCTGACCTCTGGACTCAGACGGTTATCCCCACTACGAGCATAAGCGGCGGTGCTATTGCCAACATTATCAATGCAGATAAGGGAAAAGGCGATCTTGGTTTTTCCAATACTTCTATGGTTGCCGTTGCTCAAAAAGGTGGCATGCCTCCCTTTGAAACTCCCGTTGAGAACGCAACTATACTGGCAAACCTCTATACTCAGTACACTTATTTTATTGCCCGCAAAGATTTTGTGGAGAAACATAACATTAAGTCCCTTGACGATTTGGTTGCTCGTAAGATACCAACTCGTTTTGCAACACTGAAGACCGGAACTGGCTCCGAGTTCATGGTCAATGCCGTTTTTAAGTCCGGTTTTGGACTTGACTATCGTATTGCTCTGAAAGAATGGGGTGGCTCTGTAGAATACGCTTCCTACTCCGACGGTGCAGACCTGATTGCCGATAACCATCTTGACGTCTTTGCCTTCTCTGTGGGCAAAGTTGCCTCCATTGTAATGCAAATTGAAAGCCAGACAGACGTAGTTATCCTAGGAATGGAACAGGAAACCCTCGATAAGATTGGTGTTGATTACGGCACAGTAACCTTCACAGTAGATCCTGGCATTTACAAGTCTGTCAAAGATGAACCCGTAAAGGTAGTTGGAGATTATACCTGCATAGTAGTGCGCAATGACTTGGACGAAGACCTTGTATATAACCTATGCAAGGCAATGCATGAAAATCAAGATACTCTTGCCAAGGCCGTTGTTGACATGAAGGAATTAGATCCGGCCACGGCAATTCCAGGTGATCCCATTAAGAGTCACGCTGGAGCTGTTAAATACTGGACAGAAGCCGCTTCTAAGAAGTAGCTTATTGAGCGGTTGAACTTTCTTACTGCTCGAAAAAAGATTAAGGGCGGGCTTCTGAGCCTGCCCTTTGCTTTGCGATTTTTGTCAAGGAGGTGTTTCGTCTTATGAGAAAACTTGAAGGCGCTGTAGCAAAGGCTTTCTATGTCTATGTCCTTGCTCTGGGCTTATTTCATCTTTACACAGCTGTTTTTGGATCCTTTGAAGCATATTTACAGCGAGCAATTCACCTAACATGGGTGCTACCAATGGCATTCATTCTTTACCCCTTTGCCTCTTCGAAGAAAAGAGAACTCCCTGAGAACAAAGTCCCTTGGTACGACTGGATACTTGCCGTAGCTTCTACGGCACCTGGAATATACATCATAATGCACTACGACCAAATAATGATGCGTATCCAGGGCGTAGACGATATCACCATGATTCAGATGGTACTTGGCACTATGCTTATTCTACTGCTTTTAGAAGCTACTCGACGCGTCGTAGGGTTACCTCTTGTAATCGTAGCGTTGGCTTTTGTAATTTATACATATGTGTGCGACACTAGCTTACTTCCTGCCGTTCTCAGGGGTATTCCGACCGAATTCGATAGACTTATTGAGGGCATGTATCTTACAGACGAAGGTATTTTTTCGACGTCTTTAGGTGTATCTGCGACCTTTGTCATGATATTTTTAATTTTCGGCAGTTTCTTAGAAAAAAGTGGCATCGGAGAATATTTCATGGAGTTTGCACAAGCCTTTACCGGAACCGCAGCGGGAGGACCTGCCAAAATTGCAGTAGTAAGTTCTGCTCTATTTGGTTCTATTTCAGGATCAGCAGTTGCTAATGTTTACGGAACCGGCTCCTTTACCATTCCCTTAATGAAGCGCATTGGGTATAAGCCTCACTTTGCCGGAGCTGTAGAAGCGGTTGCCAGTGCAGGAGGGCAGCTCATGCCGCCAATAATGGGAGCGGGAGCCTTTGTTATGGCCGCTCTTTTAGGGGTTCCTTTTAAAGTAATAATGATAGCTGCCGTGCTCCCTTCTCTATTCTATTATGGCGCCGTTCTCTTAATGACTCATCTAGTCGCCCTCAGAGATGGTCTAAAAGGACTTCCACCGGATGAACTTCCATCTAAAAAGACCGTTCTTAAACGACTGTACTTGATGTCGCCCATTGCCCTGCTTGTCTTTATGCTGCTAGCCGGATACACACCTATGTATGGAGCTATTGCGGGAATTGTTTTATCTTGGAGCATGTCGCTCTTTGATCCTAAACATAGAATGGGGCCAAAGAAAGTAATTGAAGCTATCCATGACGGAGCCAGAAGTATTCCCATTATTTGCCTGGCTTGTGCCTCTGCCGGATTAGTTGTTGGGTCCGTTGCTCTTTCCGGCGTTGGTTTCAAATTTGTAAGCGCTGTGCTTAGCATAGCCCACGGCATTCCCTTATTAGCGCTGCTTTTAATAGCTATCGTTTCACTTATCCTGGGCATGGGGTTGCCAACAACCAGCGCCTACATTCTCGCCGCTGCTTTGGGTGTGCCTGCCCTTGTCAAAATAGGATTTAACCCGCTTGCTTCACACCTTTTTGTTTTTTACTACGCCATAGTGTCAAATATTACACCGCCAGTTGCACTGGCAGCCTATGCTGCTTCATCTATTGCAGGTTCAGATCCCAACAAAACAGGTTTCACGGCCTGTAGGCTTGGCGTCTTAGCATTCGTCGTGCCCTTTGCATTTTGCTATGATTTAGGACTTATTTTTCAAGGAACTCCGATACAAATTTTATTCTCTATTTTGAGCGGCATCGGAGCCCTCGCCGGCATTGCCTTTGCCATGACAGGCTATGCACGAGCTCCCCTATCTTCATGGCATCGAATAGCTTTTGCCGTTGCTGGCTTTGCAGCATTTTACCACCGACCTTTAGTTACCGTAATATGTGTAATGTCCGTTCTTGTCCTATTTATGACATCTGGGACTAAGGTGATGTCCAGCGTTAAGGCCGGATAAGGTCTTAACACAGTGAAACCATTAAGGTCTGTAGAAACAGGAAAAGTGATATCGTGCGTGATGGGGCCTTCCTTTCGATAGCATAAAGGAAGGCCCCTATTGTAACCGCTCTCTTTAAAATGACCCCCGTTATGCGCCCCTTTTATCTTCTTTGAGGCACTTTTTTAATCTTGAGCCATTGAACGAAGGATACAGGCTTCGGTTTTAATCCAGGTTTTAGATGAGACAATTTTGAGCACTTGACTTTTCTTATTTACTTATTATAATCATTGTTGGTCGACAGTAGACCACCAAGCATATGGAGGGATTCTTGTGAATCAAGAAGCAAAGGTTGTTTTACCAGAAAACCTGAATCACTATATTGCGGATTACCTACGCCGCAAGATTTTTTGTGGTGATTCGTACAGAAAGGGGGACCAGATAGTCGAACGTGATATAGCAGAAGAGTTGAATGTAAGCAGATCTCCTGTGCGAGAGGCACTTAAAGAGCTTGAACATCAAGGTATTGTTGTAGCGAAGCCACGAGTAGGTTGGTTCGTAGCGAAGCATACAGAAAAAGAACTGAGAGAAATTATGGAAGTTCGCACAATGCTTGAATTGAGAATGTTTGAAGATTTGATTACGGGAGATAGGCTTAACAAGGAAGATTTCGCGCTTTTGGATAGGCATATGAAAAAAGAAAAAAGGATGATTGCCGAAAAGGATTCATGGCTTAGAACTGTTGGATTTGCAGATTTGGATATGGAATTTCACATGTTTTTGCTTGAGAAAACAGATTTTTCCCTTATTAAAAATATTCTACGTTCCCTCTATTATCAAATTCGACTCTCGCTTCTCAATAATATGTGTAGCGATGACCAAGTCGAACTCTTTCACAGACGTCACGCTATTATTCTCGATGGTCTCAAAAATAAGGATTTTTCAGAAATAGAAAAGGTTTTATCAATAAGGCGGCAGTGGTACAAATAGTTTTAACCTTAAAAGTCGCTAATATACTAAGCTCTGGAGGGAGATAATTGAAAAAGATATTTGCAATGTCATTGGTAGCTTTAGTGATAGTGTTTTGTTCAACTGTTTTTCCAGCAGAGGCCAAATATCCAGAAAGCGCGGTAAGTTTTATCGTTGCATACTCTCCTGGAGGCGGCACTGACATTTCTGCCCGAAATCTCAAACCTTACGTGGACAAGTATTTGGGTGGAACCCTCGCTATAGTCAATAAGCCAGGTGGTAACGGAGAAATAGGTTTTTCAACAATAGCCCGCGCTAAACCAGACGGATATACAGTAGGCATGATTAATATCCCCGTGTTCTTCATTAACATTTACACTCGAAAGACAAGTTATGCCTATGAAGATTTTGAGATGATTGCCCCCGCTGGTGGTAGTGAGCACTGTATTGGTGTAAATGCAAACTCTGAAATTAAAACCCTAGATGACCTTATTTCCATGGCCAAAGAGAACCCTGGTGTTCTTACAATAGGATCTAGTGGACAGTTTTCTGATGACTATCTTGCAGCTCTGCTCTTTATGAAGGAAGTCGGCATCAGCCTAAACCATGTTCCCTTTAAGGGAGCAGGCCCTGCCCGTACTGCCGTTTTAGGAAACCACGTCAAACTCATTGCCTTCAATGTTGATGAAGCCATTCCATTCGTACAGTCAGGTCAGATTCGTCTTCTTGGAATAATGGCTGAAAAGCGCCACGAACAACTGCCCGAAGTTCCGACCTTCAAAGAACAAGGTTACGGGGTTATCTCAAGTTCAAGCAGGGCAATCGTCGCCCCCAAGGGATTAGATCCCGAGATCCTCACTACTTTGCGCGAAGCCTTTAAAAAAGCTCTTACCGACGAAGATTACTTGAAAACTGTTAAAAATATGGGGCAAACCTTTGAATACATAGACCCCAATGCTTACGCTAAAGAGCTGGCAGAAGAGAGCGAAGTCATCCGCCAACTTCTTGAAAGTGCAGATTAGCAATAGGGTATCAATATTCAAAAGTGTAAATTACCCGAATATATGATGGTGTCTAAAAAATGCGAAGCTCTGTAATTACAAAAATTGAAATTAAAAATATAAGAGGAGTTTGTCATGTCTTTCAATTTTGATGTTCTGCTTGCGATGTTTTTTGCCGGCACCTCAATTGCATTATACGTTCACACACTCGGATTTCCAGAAGTATCAGCATATTTTCCACAACGGATCCTTATGTTTATTTTCGTACTTTCAGTTTTGTGGGGAATAGAATCCTGGCGTAAAAAAGAAGGAGCATCTGTTTCTCTCTCGATCAAGCCAGTGATAATCTTTGTTTTATCGGCAATATATTTAGCTATAATCCCCAGGCTAGGATATGTGGTATCTACTTTTATTTACACAAGCGCAAGCATGGCAGTGTTAGGAGTGCGGCGAATTGCAACAATTGCCGCAATATCAGTAGGGGCATCTGCGGTCATATTTATACTTTTTGCCTATGTTTTAGGGGTGCCCCTGCCCCGTTTCCCTTTCTCTCTTTAGTGATTATGGAGGAATATTAATATGGGTATAAATCTTCTTCAAAATATAGCTCTAGGTGTTGTTAGCTTTTTTAGCTTAACAAACTTGTTACTTATAGGTATCGGTACCTTTTGCGGCATCATCATAGGTGCAATGCCGGGATTGTCTACCACAATGGGCATAGCCCTTTTTGTTCCCTTTACATTTTCTTTGTCTCCTATAGCAGGTCTCGCCATGTTAGGTGGCTTATATAATGGGTCTGTTTATGGAGGATCTATTTCTGCCATACTTTTGAGAACCCCTGGCACAGCTGCATCTTGCGCAACTGTATTTGACGGATATCCTATGACGCAAAAAGGACAGGGAGCAAAAGCGCTAGGGATAGCTCTTGTTTCTTCCTTTATTGGTGGCATCTTCGGCGCAGTGATCCTTCTCTCTCTCGCTCCACCTCTAGCATCCTTTGCTCTGTCCTTTGGACCTCCAGAATATTTTATGGTAGCCGTTCTCGGCCTTACAATCATAATCTCTCTTTCCGATGATAAAAGCCTCATTAAAGGCTTCCTCGCTGGTGCTTTTGGGTTATTAATTGCAACGGTTGGTTTTGACACAATAGAAGGTTTTCCAAGATTTACTTTTGGCAATGTTGGCCTCTATGATGGCGTTTCTCTTGTTCCGGCGCTTATTGGATTATTCTCTTTCTCTCAGGCTCTGCGGCTTTGCCTTAAGCCGGATAGTAAAAATGCTGTTCCTGCAAAGTCGAACCTTATAGGAAACGCGCTTCCTTCATGGACGGAACTCCATTCGATTCGCAAGACTCTTTTGCGCTCGTCTATCATTGGAACTATTGTTGGAATTCTTCCTGGAGCAGGGGCTGATATTGCCTCTTTTGTAAGTTATAGTGAAGCAAAGCGAAAATCTGACCGTCCAGAAACTTTCGGAACAGGTATTATCGAAGGGGTTGCTGCATCTGAAGCAAGCAATAATGCCGTTGTTGGCGGATCCCTTGTGCCTCTTCTGACTCTTGGTATTCCGGGAAACTCGGCTTCCGCAGTACTTCTTGGCGGGCTCCTCATCCATGGTCTCAACCCTGGTCCCATGCTCTTTACCGGGAGGCCGGATGTTGTCTATGGATTTATAATGAGCCTCCTTGTCGCTAACGTCATCATGTTTGTCATGGGGCTGGCTGGACTCAAAATCTTTCCTCAGGTTTTGCGTGTTCCTAATAAAATTTTAGTACCTCTCATAATCGTGTTCAGCGTTGCAGGTTCATACGCTATCCAGAATAGCTTTATGGATGTCTCGCTCATGCTGGTCTTCGGAGTGATAGGTGTCGTTCTAGAGCATTTTAATTTTCCCCTCGCCCCGATTGTACTGGGAATTATACTTGGCCCGATTGCAGAAGACGCCCTATGGCAGTCGTTAATTATTTCAAATGGAAGCTACGCGATCTTCTTCACTAGACCCATCTCTCTCGTACTTTTTGTTCTTAGTGTGGCTTCAATTCTCTATGCTCTTTTTAACAAATATAAACAACAACTATTAAGGAGGAATGCATAATGAAACGCAAGGGAGTTCCGTACCTCTACGAAAAAAAAGCAAAGGGAGAAAAAATGCCTCGTACCGCTCTTTACGATTATCCGATGGCATGCATCGCCGAAGAGGCTGGCATTGATATTATAAACGTGGGTGACTCCATATCCATGATTACCTTTGGAAATGAAGATACTCTTGGGGCAAAGCTTGATATAATGATTGAGCATGCGATTGCTGTCCGCAAGGGAGCTCCCACCGCTTTTATCATGGGGGACATGCCTTTTGGAAGCTACCAAGTTTCTGGGGAAGAGGCTGTTAGAAATGCTATTCGGTACCTCAAAGAGGCAGGAACGGATAGCGTAAAGATCGAGGGCGGTGCAGAGATAGTTCCACTCATTCGCCGTCTTACTGAGGCATCTATTCCGGTCGTTGCTCATACGGGACTCACTCCCCAGTCCATAAATATGCTTGGAGGATATAAAACCCAAGGAAGAGATGCCGAAGCAGCCTACCAACTCATCAAGAACGTAATTGAATTTGAAAAGGCAGGAGCGGTAGCCGTCGTCGTAGAGTCTGTTCCCCAAGAAGTGGCCAGAATTATATATGAAAAGCTCTCTATCCCATTCTTAGGAACCGGAGCTGGCCCTTACAGCGACTCTCCCATGATCAACCTTTATGACCTTCTTGGCTTTTTTGAAAGGACGCCACGTTTTGCTAAACGGTACGCGAACCTTAAAGAAATAGCCGTGGCAGCTGCCAAAACCTTCGTTAGCGAAGTCCGCAAACAGATATATCCAGGGCCTGAACACTGCTACAACATGCACGAAGGCGAATATGATAAACTCGTATCCCTTTGCCAGGATCTTTAACGGTGGAGGCGGTATTATGAATTTTGCAGTATTAGATGTGGATCGAAGGCCAGAAGTTATGGCTATTCTGAGACTCCTTAATGAGTGGGGCACCGTTAGATATTTTTCACCAGATGAGGAAGAGGCCTTTATAGCATGGCTTCCCGAAGTGGACGTTCTCCTAATACGCCTCTATAAGGTAGATGAAACACTGCTTTTGAAGGGTAGAAAGTTAAAAGCTATCATTAAAGCCGGAGTGGGAGTGGACCATATTGATGTAGAAGCCGCAACCAAAATGGGAATCAAAGTGATTATTTCTCCAGGCAACCATATCTCAGTGGCAGAATCGGCTGTGTTGCTCATGTTGGCCTTATCGCGTCACCTTATAACACTGAATAAGAACGTACATGCAGCGGAGCACATGCACGCTTTGGGCACAGAAATGTATGGCAAGATTCTAGGTCTCGTGGGATTTGGACGTATTGGCCGTCATGTAGCTCGAATTGCAAAGGGACTAGGTATGAAAATCAACGTTTATGACCCTTACATAGATTCATCAAAAATTAATGAGATAGGCATAACTTGTATAGACTTCAAGAACATGCTTAAATACTCCGATTACATCAGCATTCACTGTCCTCTAACCGCTGGAACACGCCACCTTTTCAGTACAGAAGCCTTTAAACTTATGAAGCCATCAGCCTTTATTATAAACACTGCCCGCGGTGCGATTATCGATGAAGTGGCTCTCTACCAGGCCTTAAAGAATTGTGAGATTGCTGGAGCTGGGCTCGATGTCTTTGAGCAGGAACCGTTGCAGGCGGATAATCCATTGCTTGAACTGGACAATGTTATAGCTACACCTCACAGACTCATTCAGACCAAAGAAAGCATTATGCGCCAGACTCAAAGCATGGTTGATTCTGCCATATTGCTCGCTAGAGGAGAGCCGACCCCAAACGCAATAAACTAACAATACTAAGTTTTGAAACATACGATTGTATCAAAAGAGCACAAAGGAGAACTGCTTTAAAATAGTTCTCCTTTTTTAATGATGAATCACAACTAGTTAAACTTCCGTATCGCACTTCTCTCTCCTTCAATGCCACTTCTTTGTCTTCCTCTTCCCAATTTTCCCTACACATGTCTCCAAAGGGATGATTTCGCTTTGATTTTATTTAAGTGATGCAATTTCACGTATTGACATTACGAATCGTCATCCTTATAATTTGTAATACACTTGACGTTTTATGAAGTCGCCGCCCCCGAATTTAAAAGAAGGGGGTAGATAAAAAATGAAAAAAACAATTTTAATACTTTTTGTTTTGACAATAATATGTGCACCGTTGATCGCTTTTGCTGCATTGACACAGAAGGACTTCATCGGTTGTTCTTCCTACGGTTGCACCTATAATATAGTTTGGGATGGATGGAAAGGATATCTGACATTGGGATCTGACGGAAAAACGGGGTATTTATCACAAACGCTACCAACTGGCGGAGCTAAGCGCTATGACGTTCGATATATGGTAGCTCTTAACCCGCAGGATTCCGTCGAAGGCATGCAAGGCCCCGGCAATCAAAAAGCAAGCTCGCTTGGGCACAGGATAGTATTTTGGGTTGACTTCAATAACACTCCCAAGAACCTAAAGGATGACCAACGATTTGACGGCTATATGATGACACAGACAAAAGATGCCATTGCAGGGGTAACTTGGTGGAATGGCATTCCATTTGGATTCTACGCCTATAATAAGACTGCTCCTTTAATATAAACAACCAATATGCAAGCTGCTCCAAAGTGTGATAAGTAATAAATAATGGGGGCGGCTATATTTTTTTTCTTTACCCAGAATTATGAGAAATTGAAAAACGATAGGCGAGATAAGCCGTTCTTTCAAGTCAGGGTATCTATATATGTTATGACTAAAGGCTGTGTCGATTCCTGCGC
>FZPS01000184.1_pt8 | contig 28046 bp, 29 predicted proteins | sample 1817821 | NCBI WGS metagenome assembly FZPS01 (sample SAMEA104158645, study PRJEB21678) | metagenome | place: Germany | collected 2015-04-21
ATATTAAACTGAGCCATGGTTCATCCTCCTCGGTTTGGTATTTGGTGGTACTTATATTCTAACCGAGGTATGAGCTTTGGCTCAACTTCTTTTTACACCATTATATAGACTTAATCAGCCGGTTAACCCGGCTTTATAAATAAATTCATATTGTTTTGTTAACTGACCTTGTGTACTCCACTATGAGATCGTCTAAATCCCTGCTCAGTTTAAGAACATCCTCACTGGTGATATCTTCCCTGTTAGCTGCAATTCTCCCTAAATCTTTCTGTAATTTGAGGATGCGGGATTTTAGCGACTCCGTTTCTATAACCATTGCTGAATAGCCCCCCCTTTTATATATATACAAACCACCTGAAGTATAATACAATAAATTCCAATCTTTGTCAATAAACTTGCGTATAATTTTATCTATTTCTTCCATATTATTCAAAATCTACATCAGTTCGCTTTCTACTTCTTTTTCGGGATTAAGCCAGTTTGTATGGAAGGTGCCTTGCTTATCTGCTCTGTTGTATGTATGGGCGCCAAAATAATCCCTTTGTGCCTGAATCATATTGGCAGATAAGGTTGCCCTGCGGTAACTGTCAAAGTAGGAAAGGGCGGAGCTGAAAGCAGGTACCGGCAAGCCAAGATTAACAGATGTACTTACTACCAGGCGCCAATTATCCTGCGCTTTTTCCGAAGCATCAGTAAAGTAAGGTGCCATTAAGAGATTGGGCAGTTTGGGGTTTTCGTCATAAGCTTCCTTAATTTTATCCAAAAACTGAGCCCTTATGATACACCCTTCCCTCCACATCAGGGCTATGTCTCCAAAATTCAAATTCCAGTCATATTCTTTTGAAGCTTCAGCCATTAGCGCAAAACCCTGGGCGTAAGAGCAGATCTTAGATGCAAAAAGAGCCTGCCGTATGGCTTCTATAAACTTTTCCTTATCTGCTTCAAATTTTGCATCAGGACCGCTGAATACCTTGGAAGCGGCAACCCTTTCTTCCTTGATTGAAGATATAAAGCGGGCAAATACCGCTTCAGTTATGGTTGGTGTGGCAACTCCCAAATCCAGTGCTGCCTGGCTTGTCCATTTGCCTGTGCCCTTCTGGCCTGCGGTATCCAGAATTACCTCCACCATGGGCTTTCCTGTTTCCTTATCTATTTTGGACAGGATATCGCTGGTGATTTCTATTAAGTAGCTGTTAAGCTCTCCTTTATTCCACTCTGCAAATACTTGGCTCATTTCCTCAGCTGTCATTCCCAGGGCATGTTTTAAGATGTAATAAGCTTCGCTTATAAGCTGCATATCCCCGTATTCTATGCCGTTATGCACCATCTTTACAAAATGCCCTGCTCCATCGCTGCCCACCCATTCACAGCAGGGGGTTCCGTCTTCAACCTTGGCAGCTATGGCCTTAAATATGGGTTCAATATGAGGCCAGGCATTTTCAGATCCTCCGGGCATAATGCTGGGGCCTTTAAGGGCGCCTTCCTCACCGCCGGATACTCCGGCTCCTACAAAGAGCAGGCCTTTTTCCTCCAGTTCCCTGGTTCTTCTCATAGTATCGAAGTAGTGGGAATTTCCGCCGTCTATGATGATATCACCCTTATCTAGCAGGGGTATCAGCTTTTCTAAAAAAACATCCACCGGTTTGCCGGCCTTTACCATGAGCATAATTTTCCGGGGCTTTTTTAGGCTGCCAACCAGTTCCTCCAGGGAATAGGTGCCTATTATGTTCTTATTCTTAGCCTTACCCTCAATGAAGGCAGTTACCTTCTCAACCGTTCTGTTAAATACGGCTACGGTAAAGCCCTTGCTTTCCATGTTGAGTACCAGGTTTTCACCCATAACCGCCAAACCTATAAGGCCAATATCTGCCTTTTTCAACTTTTATCCCTCCAATTTAATCCGAATTTTGCCGCTTGCCTGCTCTCCTGGTTTCAGATAAAGGGTTCCAGTATCTTGAATACCCATTTCTGCCATATTAAAACCATTGTTGCAATTGGTAACCGGTTCTATGGCAAAGAAAGATTCCTCTAAAGGAGTGTAAAATACAATGTTTTCAAATATTTCATCAGCTTCCATGGTTAAACTTACGCCGCTGCCGGGCCATTTGATCACCGTGCTGCCCAGCCTTGCCCGGAAACAGTTATCTATAAACTGATCTGGATTTAAAGCCCGCTCCTTGGAAAAATCCAATTCAGTGGGAAGTTCCAGCCAGTGGCCTGTAGGTATCTGGGTATCTCCAGGGTATAGGCCTTTTACAGGAAGTTTTACATATACCTGGTCATCTTCTTCAGTCAGCTTTTTGGAAAAGTAAGGATGGGTTCCAAAACCGGCAGGCATAATTTTATGGCCTTCATTTTTAATGGATATGTATATTATTAATTCATTTGCCTCTAATGAAAAGGTGATGGTGCTGGAGAAAGGAAAGGGCCAGTTTATTTTATCATATTCCCGGCTGTTGAAACTTACGGTTAACTTCTCTTTATTTTGATTTAATACCTTCCATGGATGTTCCCATCCCACTCCGTGGATGGCATGGCCGTCGGAATTGTTTATCTTAAGCTTGTACTCTTTGCCCTTAAAGCGAAGAAGTCCGTTTTCAATCCGGTTTGAATATGGAACTAAATGAAAGCAGGAAAAACCGCCCGGGTCTTTGTTATCTGCGGCAGACTCAGGCGTAGGCCGCATTACATTAACCCATCTTCCTTTTAAGCTGTACCTGAAAGCTTCTATGGATGCACCAACTTCGGGGCAGATAACAGCTTCCAAATAGTTATTCTTAAGTACCAGCCTTTCCATAACCATATCTCCCATTTTATAAGTTTCACCCCTTTATAGTGTCTACCAGGTGAGCCTTATGAATACAATGTAGTGGAGGTGCAGATATATGAAACACCTAAAGGTGCTGGTTCTGGCTGCAGTAATGGTTTTTCTCTATATAGGAAGCTTCATATCCTTTGAATACATGGCAGCCAGGCAAATCCAGGCGTTCAATCCTTCCAGCAGCCCAGCCAGGCATTTTGGCTATATACAGCCCCAGGTAATAGACGGATTTTCTGAAGAGCCCATTGAAGGGGCTGTTGTTGTAATTCCGGAAACAGATCAGCAGTTTGTAACTGCCGAAGACGGCTTAACCGCTGTTATCAAGGTGCCCATCAAAGAAGATCTGCATTTTGCGGATATCTCTCCAAAACCCTGGAGTGAAATTACCCTGATAGTTTATAAGAAAGATTATGTGGAATATGTGCTTTTCCACACCCATGTATGGGAAGGCCAGACCAGGAAGGGGCCGAAAATCATGATCTTTCCCCAGCCGGAAGGTGAAAAGCATGAGCCCTTTTCAGTAGTGGAAGGGCCTCACAGGATATGGGTAAAGGAGCTGGTTGAAAAGTACAGGCCTAGAAACCTTCGCCCATAACCTCCCTTACATCGGCCACCAGAACAAAGGCTTTTGGGTCGATTTCATTTATCAAATCCTTCAGCTGGGTTATCTGCGTTCTTCTTATAACACAAAGTATCACATTCTTTTCATTTCCGGTGTAAGCCCCCCTGCCGTCCAGCATGGTTACACCCCTGTCCATTTCTTCCATTATGCGCTTTGAAATCTCTTCTGCATGGTCGGAAATAATAAAAAAGGCTTTGGCAGCATTCAGGCCCTCCTGCACCAGGTCCATCACCCTGGCACTGACAGCCAGGGCAACTATGGCATAAAGGCCCTTGCTGGGGCCAAGTAAAATGGCTGCCATCACTACTACAATAAAATCTACGGCAAATAGTACCCAGGCAACAGATATGGAAGGAAAATACTTATGTATTATTTTTGCGAACAGGTCGGTGCCTCCTGTGGTGGCATTCATGCGGAAAATTATGCCCAGGCCCAGCCCCATTAAAAAACCGCCATAGATGGAAGCCAGCAGGCTGTCGTCGGTTAACACAGGCACTTTTACAATATCTATAAATACCGAGAGCAGTATGGTGGCAAGCAGGGTTCTAATTCCGAAATGGCCCCCAAGCTGGCGGATGCCGGCAATAAAGAGGGGTACGTTTAATACAAGGGTAGTTGCGCCTACAGGAAACCTGAAGATGTGGTATAGAACCGTGGCTATGCCGCTTAAGCCTCCGGGTGCAATTTTATTGGGAATAAAAAAGAAATTAAAGGAAAGGGCGGTAAGTAAGCTCCCTATAACTATCAAAAGGTATTCATTGATGATTTTTCTGCGTGTCATTGGAAAAAAAGCTCCTTTGTTTTCTCAATTCCTATGATAGTTTGTGTTTCATATAATTGTCAATATGCTTAAGAATAGTGCTTGTCCGGTAAAATAAAAAAAGGAACCGTAAGCGCTTTTCCTTACAATTCCCGTGTGTTACAGGTCTATCAGCCCGAAGCTTATTTGCAGGGCCTCATCCACTTTCTTCATAATTTCAGGAGATAAGTAGCCTATTTTTTCCTTCAGCCTTTTTTTGTCTATTGTGCGCACCTGCTCCAGCAAAATTACCGAATCCTTAGGCAGCCCATAATCCTCAGCACTTATTTCCACATGAGTAGGCAGCTTGCCCTTGTTGATCTGGGATGTAATTGCAGCTATAATAACAGTTGGGCTGTACTTGTTGCCGATATCATTTTGCACAATCAGCACCGGGCGCACACCGCCTTGTTCCGAGCCCACTACCGGGCTTAAATCGGCGTAATAAATATCCCCTCGCTTAATCATGATATTATTCACACTCCGCCAGAATGGCTTCATACACTTCCAGAGACACTACATCGGACTTCAGCCCCATCTCTGTCAGCTCTGCATTGATTTTGGCCATCTCTTCGTACCCTTTTTTCATCTTCTCTCTGATTTCAAGCCTTTGGCGTTCCCTAATGTATAGTTTCATGGCTTCTCTAATAAATTCACTCCTGTTCTTCTTTTCGATGGCTACAATTTCGTCTACCTCTCTTAAGAGGCTGTCGGGTAAGCTCACCAGAATCTTTTTAAGCTCAGCCACAAGGGGCACCTCCTTAAAGATAATTCCAATAAGGCAGAATTACCAACTTAATATATTCTATCAAGGATAAAGAAATCCTTTATGTAAATATTTCCATTTTTATTTGGTTAACTCATATAGCCCCTTAAAGGCATGGGGAATGGCATTTAGAATATCTTCCGCTGTCATGCCGGTTTCGCCCAAGTATCTGGCAGCCTGCTCCCCTGCCCTGCCGTGAATGAAGCACCCTAGAACTGCTGCATCAAAGGCATCATAGCCCTGTGCTATGAGTGATGCTATCATTCCGGTTAAAATATCGCCGCTGCCCCCCTTGGCCATGCCCGAAGTTCCGGAAGCATTTATGTATACCCTGCCGCCAGGCTCTGCCACCACGGATGCTGCGCCTTTTAAAAGCATAATGCAGCCGTATTCCTTGGCCATTTGAGCCGCAATCTCCACCGGCCGGCTTACAATATCCTCTACCTTAAGGCCTGTGAGCCTGGCCATCTCCCCCGGATGGGGGGTTAATACAACAGGAGCTTTGTGCCTGCGGATCATGTTCATATCCCTTGATATATGATTCAGGCCATCTGCATCTATTACTATGGGTATATTAAAAGAGCCTAAAATATTCCTCAATATTTCAAGCACCCCTGAATTTTTCCCGCAGCCCGGCCCAAAGGCCAGTGCCTCCTTATCTTTCAACAGCTTTTCTGCATCCTGATAGGATTCTGGCACCAAGTGGCCTGACCCCTTATCTTCCAAAGGCCAGGTCATAACCTCGGTGAGTTTTTGCTCCATTATTGGGTTCAGGGAAGAGGGAATGCCCAAAGTGACCAGCCCTGCCCCTGAACGCATGGCTGCCTGGGCGGTAAGATGGGCTGCCCCCGTCATGCCTGTAGAGCCTGCTATAACTGCAACCCGGCCAAAGGTTCCCTTATGGCTGTTGCGGGGCCTTATTTTCAGCATGCCAGCAGCTTCTTCATCGCTTAGGGTAAACATGTCGGCCTGTACATATTCGGCACTGTCACCTGGGAGGCTGATGGGCACCACATGGAGCCTGCCTGCATAATCTCTTCCGGGAAACAGAAGATGCCCCGGCTTTGCATAGCCGTAAGCTGCGGTATGATCTGCCCTCAAGGCTGTACCCATAACTTTTCCGCTTTCGCCGTTTATGCCTGATGGTATGTCCACAGCCACCACCGGAACAGCCTTTCGGCTGCCATTTTGTTTTTCATTTATTAAATCTATTACAGCAGCATACAGGCCATCCACAGGCCTGTCCAGGCCGGTGCCGAATAAAGCGTCGATTATAAGATGGGTTTTGTTAAGTGCAGCCTGCAGCGCAAAAAGATCTTTTCTTTTTTCTATCCAACGTATCTGAAGTGCATCTGAATCAGCATAACTCTCTTGAAGTGAAAGCAGGGCATTCAGGTTAATTCCTGCATCCCCTTTTGGTTTTCTACCGCCTTCACTTACAATGAAAACGGCTGCATTATAGCCTGCCAGAAAGAGATGCCTGGCAATGGCAAGGCCGTCGCCCCCATTGTTGCCGCATCCGGCAACCACCAGTACATTGCTTATTTTTTCAGCCTGCACTAGCGTGTTTTCTCCCGAATCTTCCTTATAGTTTTTGTTTAAACTTGTGCTGCCATACGGGTAGTTCCAATTATAATGAGGATAGTATTTAAAAATAAGTTCTACGGTTTTAAGCGCGGCGTTTTCCATAAGCACAATACCTGGAATGCCAAACTCTTCTATGGCTCTTTGGTCAATCCGCCTCATCTGAAAAGGAGTAACCACATGCATATTACCTGCCTCCTCCGTCAATTACAGCCTGTGCGGCAGCCAAATCCTTTATATGGGTAATGGAAACCAGGACCTGTTTTCCGCCCATTTCCTGTAGTTTCATAAGGGCCCTGCCTGTAAGCCTTACAGAAGGTTTCCCGTTTTCATCCCATACTATTTCCACTTCCTGAAAACTTATGGGGCCGAAGCCGGTTCCCAATGCCTTGGATACGGCTTCCTTGGCAGCAAATATTCCGGCGGCTGATTGAGCGTTGCCTTTGCGTTTAGCCAAATATTCCTGTTCTCCTTCAGTGTATACTTTTTTTAAGAATACGGGGTTTTGAAGTGCCTTCTCTACTCTGGCTGTTTCAATTATATCCAGCCCGATTCCAAGTATCAACTGTATTCAGCCTCTTTCATTTTATCACTTAGTCAATTATTTGAACTGTAAATTTCGCAATCCTAATAAATTCTTCTGCATAAACCAACATATCTATAACAAATTGTCTTTTGTTATCGACATTAAGAATTTTACAAAATTGAATATGTATATTATACCACGTGCAAAATTTATTTGCAGAAGTAATGTTGTTTTTTACTTTTTTAATATAGCATAACCCACTTAAAACCTTGCAAGGCCATGCCCTGCATGCTACAATTTGAAAAAGTAAGATTTTGGAGGAAAAGCTATGTCCGGTTCCATTTTTGGCAAGAACTTTTGCATATCCACCTGGGGAGAATCCCACGGAAAGGCTTTAGGAGTTGTGGTTGACGGCTGTCCTGCCGGCATACCCTTGTCTGAGGAAGACATACAAAAAGATCTGGACAGGAGAAAGCCCGGCCGGTCGCCCTTTTCTTCGCCACGGAAGGAAAGCGACCGGGTGGAGATTCTATCCGGCGTATTTGATGGCCGCACCACCGGCACCCCGGTTTCCCTTATTCTATACAACACCAACCAAAGGCCTTATGATTACTCTGATATTTCAAAGATCTACAGGCCAGGCCATGCAGATTATACCTATGACCAAAAATACGGCTTCAGGGACTACCGGGGAGGCGGCAGGTCTTCCGGGCGCGAAACCGCAGCCAGGGTTGCGGCAGGAGCTATAGCAAAGAAAATTCTAAAAGAGCTGGGCGTTACAGTAACTGCCTATACCTTATCCATTGGAGATGTGGAAATAGATAAAGAAAAGTTTGACAGAGAAGAGATATACAATAATTTCCTGGCCATGCCGGATAAGGATGCTGCCAAAAGAGCTGAGGAACTTTTATACAAGCGCAAGGAAGAGAATGATTCCACAGGCGGCGTAATTGAGTGCATGGTGGAAGGCCTGCCCGGCGGAGTTGGAGAGCCGGTTTTCGAAAAACTGGATGCCATGCTGGCAAGGGCTGTTTTTTCCATAGGGGCGGTTAAAGGCTTTGAGATAGGCAGCGGCTTTAAGGCTGCCAAAATGAAAGGATCTGAACATAATGATGAATACCATTATGATGAAAACGGAAGATTAATTAAGCTTACCAACAATGCGGGCGGAATTGTGGGGGGAATCAGCGACGGTTATCCCATAATATTCAGGGCAGCCTTTAAGCCTACCCCCTCCATATATGCAAAGCAAAAAAGCGTAAACAAGGAAGGGGAAAACGTAGAGATACAAATTGAAGGCAGGCATGATCCCATTATCGTGCCCAGGGCCGTAATAGTGGTGGAAGCCATGACGGCAATAACTTTGGTGGATTACTTGTTCCAGCGCATATTATCCAGAATGGATTTAATAAAAAAAGTGTTCAATAATTGAACACTATTGCCGAGGCACATTTTTCGGCGGAAGGTTTAGGATAAAATCACACAAGTCCTTGGATGCATTGGGCCGGGCTAATTCCTTTATCCGGCCTGTCATTGCATCCACCTTTTCCTGGTTGGTTAACAGCTGGCCTACCGCTTCATCCAAGGGATAGGTTTTGGTAATCTTCACTGCCAGGCCGTTGTTCAGGAGAAATTCTGCATTTCTGTCTTCCTGCCCCGGTATGGGGTTTACAACAATCATGGGAAGCTCCTTGGCCATGCATTCCGAAACGGTAAGGCCGCCCGGCTTGGTGATGATGCAGCTGGCTGCATCCATCATGATATCAACATTATCTACAAATCCGAAATTGTAAATCTTTTTATTTAACGGAATTTCATCTATCTTATCCTGCAGCGTTTTATTATTCCCGCACACCGATAATATCTGAAAATCCATGTCCATCTTGTCCAGCTGCTTAATTATTTTGGCAACATTGCCGTGACCCATGCTGCCGCTCATAACAAGAACCGTATCCTTATCCTCAATATTAAGGACAGCCCTGGCCTCCTGTGCAGGCAGTTTTTTTGCAAACTTTTGAAAAATAGGGATGCCTATGGGCATAAGCTTATCCTTGGGCAAGCCCTTTTTCACGGCCTGGTGAGTCAGCAGCTCATTGGCAATTATGTAATAATCCAGATGGGTTTCCTCCCAGAAGGGATGGATGGTATAGTCGGTAACAATGCCAATGGTATGAACCGATATTCCGGATTCTATAACCTGGGTCATTATCTGGGCGGAGAAAATATGGGTGCATACAATAACGTCAGGCTGGTATTCTTCTATGTAGGTTATAAGCTTTCTGGCAAAGATGGAGTTGGTAAACTTGCTGACAGACATTTTTATATTGTTTCTCTCCAGCCTCTCAGCCAGCCGGTACATTCTTCCGTAAAGGCTGGGAGAGAACTTGGTGGATATAAGGTAACCCTGGGAGATAGATTCTTTGAGGAAGGGGTTTATGTATTCAAAGGTATCCAGCATTACACATTCTACATTATTATCACGAAGGCATTCCATGGCAGCTTTGGCAGTCTGATTATGACCCTGTCCAGCTGTTACGGATAAAAAAAGCACCTTCATAGTTACTCTCCTTTAGTTTATTTCCTGTATTCATATTCTATCCTATATTCTCAATTTCTTCCACCGTTTTTTTTGTCAGAAAAGCGGACAAAAAGAAGAAGCCACTTAATAAGTTAAGTGACTTCTCTTTCCATATTCAGCTTGTTATCTAATTTATATTCAGTTCCGATACTACCTCTCCCCTATGCATCCGTTACTCCAAAGTTGCGGAACAAGGAGCCTCCGCCAAAGAGGATCACCAGGATGAGGAAGAAGAAAAGCAGTTCTGAGCCGGAACGGAACAATCCGCAGTTGCAGAAGAAAATTACAAGGAGCAAAAAGAAGAATAACAAGCTTTCATCATCATTTCTGCCACCGAATAACGACATATATTAACCCCCTTTACTTATGGTAAGGTTTGAGCACAGGGAAGCAATGCTTCCCCATACTCTTACACTTCCATTATATGAAGGAGTTAACAATGTGTTATTCAGAAGCTTCTGGTTTTATTTATTAAAGCCGTACAGAGGACCGTAAGTCTGGCATGCTCTGTAGTCAGCTCCCTGGGGATCCAATGTGCCGAAACGGGCCCAGGCAGCAGGACGGAATATTCTCTCTTCGGGAACATTGTGCATGTCTACCGGGATTCTCAGCATTGAAGCCAGGGTAATCAGTTCAGCACCGATATGGCCGTAGCTGGCTGCTGCATGGTTGGCTCCCCAGAAGTTCATTACTGAATATACATCCTTGAAGGGGCCTTTGCCTGTGAGGATGGGTGCAAACCAGGTGGTCGGCCAGGTTGGGTCAGTTCTCTTATCCAGAATTGCATGTACTTCCGGATCCAGGTCTACTGAATAACCTTCTGCAATCTGCAGAACCGGGCCTAAACCTTTAACCAGGTTAATTCTGAACATGGTCATGGGCATGCCGCCTCTGGTCAGGAAGTTGGCAGAATAGCCTCCGCCGGGGAAGTATTCATTATGGGCAGGCCTCCACTTGGTGGCATCCAGACATTTGGCCACTTCTTCAGGAGTAATCTCCCAATAGGGCTTCATAGCCGGCTTGCCGTCGATTTCCTGCTGTCCGGTGGCATCCAGTGTGCAGGAACCGGAGTTGATCAGGTGGATAACGCCGTTTTCTGCCAGGCCGGTCAATTCCTTGCCGGTTACCCTCTTAACTGCTTCAGGGCTCCAGAAGGTGCGTACGTCGGCAAATATCTGTGCTGTATTGGTGAGCAGGTGTCCGAATATCATGGAAGCTGCGTTCAGGGTGTCGTTTTCTGTTGCAACGATAAAGGGCTGGCGAATTCCGTTCCAGTCAAAGGATGAGTTCAGGATACTCTCCATGAAGTCACCGGTGGCCATGTAGTCTGTCCACTGTCTCTGGCCCTGGAATCCGGCTGCAAGAGCATTCTTGCCATGGGATTCCTCTTCATAACCCATTTCAGCCAGCTTGGGATTGCCTATCATCAGGTCCCTGGCGATCATGGTCATCTTAACTACGGTTTCCCAATCCTTGTCCTTTTCCTCACGGCTCTTTTGTACAGGATTGAGGTCTTCGCCTTCCTTGCAGTTTTCCCTGGTCCACTTAATGGCTCTTTCAAATTCTTCGTGGTCATAAATCTCATATTTGAGACGTCTTGAGAATTCAGACATATCGATTTCTTCTACCCGCATTCCCAGGTAGCTTTCAAAGAAATCATGGGGGGTCATTGAACCGGCAATACCCATTGAGGTGCCGCCCATTGCCAGGTAAGATTTATTGCGCATGGTGGCAACAGCCAGTCCGGCTTTTGCAAACTGAAGCAGTTTCTGCTGTACATCTTCAGGAATGGTGGTGTCGCCTGCATCCTGTACGTCGCGGCCATAGATGCCGAAAGCAGGCAGGCCCTTCTGGGCATGAGCTGCCAGTACAGCTGCCAGGTATACTGCACCAGGTCTTTCTGTTCCGTTAAAGCCCCATACTGCCTTGGGAATCAAGGGATCCATGTCCATGGTTTCAGAACCATAGCACCAGCAGGGGGTAACAGAGATGGAAACTCCAACGCCTTCTCTCTTGAACTGCTCAGCTACCTGAGCCGCTTCCTTAACGCCGCCGATAGTGGTTTCAGCTATTACTACTTCTACCGGCTGCCCGTTGGGATGACGCAGGTTTTCCTCCAAAAATTTGGCTGCGGCCTTAGCCATGTTCATTGTTTGTTCTTCCAGGGATCCCCTGGCCTGTCCTCTGCCGTCTATTATGGGACGAATTCCGATTTTAGGCAGGGCTTCCTGGTAACGATTTACGGGGGGGTTAACCTTCATGCCGCTTACATTTGCCATATGTATATCCTCCTTTTATGTTTTATGTTTTTTCTGCAAATCGCAGGATGCGAATTCGCACATAAAATATATAAACTTAACATTTTCAAAACAATCAATTCTTATACCTTGACTATTTGCAGGCATATTTGAACCGGTTCATTTTTGTTGTATGCTCTCCTACAATGAGTATACCTTTATTTTTCTAATTTATCCAGTATTTCCTTCCAATCATTTTAGTTTTCTCACAGAATCCTTAAGAATCATTTTGGTGTTTACTCGAAGATGCACCGGAAAATCACTGTAATCCCCTTTAACCCGGCGCAGCACGGTTTTGGCTGCCAGCTGGCCCAGTCTGTCGGTGGGCTGTTCCACCACGGTAAGGGGAGGATTTATAACATCGGACAGCTCAAAATGGTCAAAACCGATAAAGGATATATCATCCGGCACTTTGATTTTTGCTTCATTTAAGGCTATGATTGCACCAAAGGTCATGTAGTAGTTGGTGGTATAGATGGCTGTTGGAGGCTTTGGCAGGGAAATAAGCTTTTTTGCCGCCTCATATCCTCCACGGTTTGAAAAGTAGCCGTAGGTTATATACTCTTCCCGGGGCTCAATGTTATAGGTCTGCAGGGCTTCTAGGTAACCCTTGTATCTTTCCCGCCCGGTATAGGTATTCTGATCACCGTTTATAATGGCTATATCCCTGTGGTTCTGGTGAATCAGGTATTCCACCGCCCGAAAGGATGCATTGCTGTTGTCTATGGTCACCTTATCGGTATTGATATCGGGCATATCATCATTTACTATTACAATGGGAATTCCGGCATCCATATATTCCTGAAGCACTTCTGAAGAAGCGCAGCTTCCTGGGAAGAGAATGAGCCCGTCTACAAACCGATCCTTTAAAAAGCGAAGCTTCTGATCGAGGTTTTCCTGTTTGGAATTAAAATCGCACACAACAATGCTATAGTTTTCTCCAGCCAGGTAATTTTCGGCTGCAGTTATGATGCTGGTGGCAAAAAAATCGGTCAGGCTGGCTAAAACCACCCCTATGGTCATGGTACGGTTGGTTTTAAGCCCTTTGGCTATCAGGTTTTCACGATAGCCCAACTCCCGAATCGCCTGTTCAACACGAATTCGATTGGCTTCTTTCAATTTGTAGCCGTTAAGATATCTGGAAACCGTGCCAAGAGAAACGTTTGCTTTTTTGGCTACATCCCGAATGGTAACCGACATTTGCTGTCCTCCATAAGCATGGGTGAGAAAAATTGAACCAGTTCAATTTTATGATTCCATTTTATATTCCGGGAGAAGAATTGTCAACCAATTTGTTTCTGTTTTTTAAGGGACTTAAGAATATCCATTCCATCCCCTTCCAGCCCAAACCTGCCCATGAATACTGAGGGTTTGGTTTTTCCGTGAAAATCACTGCCGCCGGTAATCAAAAGGCGGTATTCCTCAGCTTTCCGGGCAAAAAAGCTATTCTGCTCCGGGGTATGATAGCTGCTGTATGCTTCTATGCCCTGTATTCCTAAATTTACGATATCCTCCAAAAGCTCCATTCTTCCCTTTAAACTGTTGCCAGGGTGAGCCAGCACAGGAATTCCACCTGTTTCAGCAATCAGGGATATGGCTTCCTGCAATGACATATACTCTATATGCACATATGCAGGCTTTCCTTGGGCGCAAAAATCCCAGTAAAAGTTTACATAAGGGTTATCTGAACGGGATCCTCCGGGAAGATAGGGCCGGAGCAATGGATTTTCCCGGCTTTCCGGCTTATTCAATACAGCCTCAGCAATCAGCTCGCCCTGAATGGCACCATCTTTAGAGAGGGCCAGTACTTCCTCATATTCAACCTCAATGCCTATTCTATTGACCAATTCAACCCTGCGCCTGGAAGCAGCAATATTCTGCTCCAATACTTCCTTTTCCACCTGAAAATACTTCTCATATTTATAATCTATGTAATAGCCTAAAACATGAAAGACCAAATCATTAAACAGGCAGTCCAGCTCAACTGCAGGCACAACCTCAATGCCCAGGGCTTTGCCCGCCTCAACAGCCTCATCTACACCCCTGGTGGAATTATGATCAGTTACGGCTATAGCCTTAAGCCCTGCTTTGCTTGCCAAGGAAACCAGTTCTTCAGGGCTGTAATCACCATCATCGCTGTATGAAGAATGCATGTGCAAATCAACTTTGGCCATTAAACGCTGCTCCTTTTTAAATTTTCTTCAGATCATTAAACATATGAATACATTAGAATTGTTTCAATTATATCGGTTCTATCTGGCCTATTCAAGTTTACTTTGCAACAGTTAAATCTATGAAACTAAAATCATCTGCTGAAATTTTGTTCTACAGATAAGTAGTAAAATGGGTATTAAGTCACTCATACTCTTTTTTCTCATGATTCCATTTCTTAAATAATTCTTCTTCATGAATCAACGCTTCAAACGGCGGTTGAAGAAAATCAATAATTAATTTGATAACATTTCTAAAGTCAAGTTTATATTGCAGAATTTTTTTTACAAAAATTGCTCCATCTTTTTATAATATTAGAGTCATCAGCTAATCTGGAAAGTATAATGACAGAATCTTTTTCATAAGGCGTTCCTCGGTTAGTAAGGGTTTCATAAATTGCTTCCTGCAACTTTCTCCCATCAAAATCAAAAGTCGATGCCAAATAGTATATATCAAAGAAGTCTTTCATCCTGCTTGTAGCTTCCATTAGAGATATAATAGCGTCTAATTTTTCAGCCACTGTAGATTCCAATGAATAAGTCAGAATCTTAGGTTCCTCAAAGCCCGTAAGTATTACCGGTAAAACTCGCTCAACTGGTGAGGGTATCACAACATCACCAACCCCAAAATCGATACTAAAAGGAACCTTAACCTTACCAATAACTCCCATGAGATGAATTCTAATTCCATGATACTTACTTATCTCTCTGATAGTTTCAGACTTTCTAATTTCAAACTGTATAAAATTATTCTGGCTGGGTGAAGAAATAATACGTTTCACAAGTTTCTCCACTGTGTCTATATCGTTAGGGTAATTTCTTAATAGATAATCTGCATCCACAGTCGATCTTGCGGCAAACCCGCTGATTGAGTATAATAAATAACCCCCTTTAAGTATAACTTTATCTTTAAAAACACTTACTGAAAGCCTTCGTATAAACTCTTCCTGACAAAACAAATTTAACAGTTGTTGTAATGAGATGCTTTGTTCTTTTGACTTATTCTTTAGCCTTGCAACAACCGAAGCTTCAATATTTTCCATTACAACCACATCCCTATATATGTTTGAACCTTGTTCTTTATATTGAATAGTTCTGCATACTCAAACAATTTTCGTATGTTTTTTTTTGGGTCCTCTATATATCGGTTAATAGCGTTATTAAATACTTCTTTCTCCAGCTTTTTCTCATAACGAAGGACATCGCATAATGTGCGCTCTCTGTCATATATCCTAACTCTTACACCGTCTATCTTTATTGTGCTTACACCAATATTTATAAACTTTGGTTCAAGGTAGAAAGGTTCAATTAGAGGATATTCAATATTATATTTAGTTGCTTCACTATATTTGTTTACAGCAATTTGCCAAGCTGACGGTATACGATCCGTATAACCATAATAGAATAGGGCACTTTCTAAAAATATGACTGCTTGTGGAAATAGCCGAGCGATAATTACTTCATCTCTGACTATATAATCCTTTAGTTCATAAAAACCACGTTTAATTTTTGTAATAATGCCATCATCCAAAAGGCGTTTTATCTGGCGGCTTGAAAGTCCAAGATCTTTAAGTTCTGCAGTTTTTAATACTCCTCCCCGCTTTATAAACTCCATTTCTACCATGCTAATTATTACCATTTTGCACCTCCTTACCTGCTTTTATTTTTGAAAGCAGGTATCTAAGTGCATATTACCATATTATAACATATAAATCAAACAATTTTGTATGCATATCGATATGCTTTTTCCATCATAAAAACCACCTACGGCTCTTAAGAGCTTTCGGTGGTTTTTGTATTAAGCATAGAATTTACTTTTTATGCCTGCACATTTCTCCGCAGTCATATTTGGAGTAGAGATAATTCAGCTTCTGTGCATGTTTTTGTTCATCGGTTATAATCTCTACCAGCATATTAATATGCTTTCTGTTTTGCATAGCGTATAGTATCCGCCTGTATTTCTCCACCGCCATTAGTTCATCAAAAATTGCCTCCTGGAGCCCTTCGCAGCATGATTTGGGAGCATTAACCTTATCTGCATGCGCTTCCGGCAGCACATGGCCGGTTATTTCACAGTAGATGGTTCTGAAAAGCTGTGCATGCTTGTGTTCATCTGCTATAATGCCCTCAAATATTTTCATATCATCCTTGCCGCACATTTTTTCACATATTTTCATAAGAGCCTCGTAGAATTTTACATCGCTCGCTTCCCCCATCACTGCTTCTTCTATCATCCTGAGGGCTTCATTTAAGTTTTCAGGATATGTGTAATAATCCATGTCAGGCTGAGGGCATTTCACAGGGGGCGGATGGGGCATGGGCGGAGGATGGGGCATGGGCATTTCTCTCATAGTATCATAGGGATAAGGATTCGGGTTATACCCATTCCAGTATTCCATACATCCATAGGGGGATATATCGGGGATGTAGGGATAGCTATAGTAATCCATAGATGGCAGCCTCCTTTACAGAGATATATTCTCCTATCATAGTATGCAAGGCTAAACCCTGCTGACACATATAATTCAGGCTGCACATAAATGGACTTGGAAGGCTGCCTAAAACTTAAGGCAAAGATATTTTATCCAGTATGCCTGAAAGATAAGCGATGACAACTCCATAGTTGGTCATGGGCACCTTGGCTGCCCGTGCTTTTTCTACCCGGGAGAGCACATGCTTTTTGTTGAACATGCAGGAACCGCAGTGGATTATAAGATCATAACCGGTTAGGTTTTCCGGGAAATCAGCTCCTGCAACCACGTCAATTTTAAGGCCCTGCCCAGCTTTTTTACGAAGCATGGCAGGTATCTTAACTCTGCCGATGTCTTCCTCCAAAGGTGCGTGGGTACAGGCCTCTGCTATTAAAACCCTGGAGTTTTCCGTTAAATTTTCAATTGCCCGGGCGCTTTCTGCGAAGTATTTAAGATCTCCCTTGTACCCTGCCAGCAGTACGGAAAAGGAAGTAAGCATGCTCTCCTTTGGCTTTTTATCATAAACTATCTTGAATGCTTGGGAGTCGGTAATTATAAGCTTTGGAGGATCAGCCAGGGCAGATAAGCCTTCCTCCAGCTTATCGGTGGTAACGCATTGCACAATGCATTTTTTATCCAGAAGCTCCCTTATTACCTGCACCTGGGGCAGAATCAGCCTGCCTTTGGGTGCCTGTATATCCTGGGGCATAACCAGGAGCACCACATCCCCTTCCCGGGCCAGGCTGCCGGTTATGCTCTCGCTCTCAAAGTCTTCCGGCAGGGAGCGGGTCAGCTGTTCCCGAAGAGAATCAAGACCCCGGCGGGTTAGGGTGCATACAGGAACAACAGGAATACTGCAGGCTTTTTCAATGGCATCGGCAATATCATTTGCATTATTATCCTGATACAAATCTATTTTATTAAGAACCCCTATAACCGGTATTCTTTTCTTTTTCAAGGCCTTTAGCCAATGCAGTTCCTGATTGCTCAGCAAATTTTCCGCTTTGCCCGGCTGCAGCTCCTTTTTGCCGGGGTTTTTATTTCTTTTTAAAAAATTTGATCCGTCAAAAACCAAAATGGCTATATCGGTTTTGTCCACAACACGCTGGGTCTGCTCTATGCGGAGCTTTCCTATGCCTCCTGTATCATCAAAGCCGGCTGTGTCTATAAAAACACAGGGGCCGATCCCGTGTATTTCCATGGATTTATACACAGGATCGGTGGTAGTGCCCGGCACATCGGACACTATGGCAATATTCTGCCCGGTCAGGGCGTTAATCAAAGAAGATTTGCCGCTGTTTCTCAAGCCGAATACGGCTATATGAACCCGGTTTGCCCGGGGAGTTGCCTGCAATGACATTAAATCACTCTCTTTCAGAATCTGAAATCCCGTTGGCCTTGCTTTATTTTCTCAAGGTAATCTATTGTAAGCCTGCGCACCTTATCATGAGGAATGTTTTTAAGCTCTTCCTGAATCAGCTTCTCCCCATGCATTATGGTTTCAGGAGAAGCATAGTCTGCCAGGTACTCCATTAAGGTTAACAAGGCATTGGGCTGGCATATGTTTGCTATCTGGCCTGCTTTGACCAGGGACATGAACCTGTCTCCTGTTCTGCCTTCCCGGTAGCAGGCAGTGCAAAAGCTGGGTATATAGCCAAGCTGCAAAAGCCAGCTGACTACCTGGTCCAGGGTACGCCTGTCTTCCACATCGAATTGCTCGGTATGTTCCTCTTCTGTTACTTCTTCATCTGCATAACCACCTACGCTGGTTTTTGAGCCGCCGCTTATCTGGGTTACCCCAAGCTCTAAAACCCTTTCCCGGGTTTTGGGAGATTCCCTGGTGGATACAATCATGCCGGTATAGGGTACGGCTATGCGGAGTACCGCCACTATTTTTTCAAAGATTTCATCTGAAACAGCATTGGAAAAAGCATTTACATCTATATCATCAGCCGGCCTGATTCTTGGAACGCTGATGGTGTGGGGGCCTACCCCGTATACTGCTTCCAAGTGCTCGGCATGCATTAAAAGGCCTGTCAGTTCATAACGGTAGTGGTTGAGCCCGAATAAAACGCCCAGGCCCACATCATCTATGCCGCCTTCCATAGCCCTGTCCATGGCCTCGGTATGCCAGGCATAGTTATGCTTGGGGCCTTTGGGATGCAGTTTTTCATAGTTTTCCTTATGATAGGTTTCCTGAAAGAGTATATAGGTGCCTATTCCTGCTTCTTTCAGCATGCGGTACTCTTCCACCGTGGTGGCTGCAATGTTTACATTTACCCGGCGGATGGCGCCGTTTTTATGCTTTATGGAATAGATGGTTTCAATGCTTTCAAGAATATATTCTATGGGATTGTTCACCGGATCCTCCCCGGCTTCCAGGGCCAGGCGCTTATGGCCCATATCCTGAAGGGCTATAACTTCCTTTTTAATCTCTTCCTGGGTCAGCTTCTTTCTGCATATACTTTTATTCTGATAGTGGTAAGGGCAGTATACGCAGCCGTTTACACAGTAGTTGGAAAGGTATAAGGGTGCAAACATCACTATACGGTTGCCATACAGCTTCTGCTTTATTTCCCTGGCCAGGCTGTACATCTCCTGGTTCAGCTCTTCGATTTCGCATTCCAGGAGCAGAGCCCCTTCCCTGTGGGAAACCCCTTTCATTTCCCTGGCCTTATCGATAATGTCTTTTATAAGGTCATAGTTGTTTTTGTTTTCATGGGCCCATTTCAGGGTTTCCATTATCTCCTGGTGGTTTATAAACTCCTCTGCCTTTTTTGATTTAACATCATACAATTAAAAGACCCCCTTCTTGTAATCCCCGCGGTCCACCACGATTTCATAGCCTATACTTTCCATGCGCCGCTTCATGCAGGCAATGCATTCAGCGGCCTCGTCGCCGGTGCAGATCTTGTTGTCATACAGCATATATTTATCCCTCACATAAACCGGAGAAAGATTGGGCATTACCACATTGGCTCCTGCCAGTATTCCCAGCTCCCTGCCCTTGGGGTGTATGGTTCCCAGGGCAGTGGTTGATGGAAGCAGCACATCGGGCATCATAATGCGCAAAAGGGCAAGCAGGAATAAGGTTTTTTCAAGGCTGCCCTGCTCTTTGCCTGCAAATATGGTATCGCTGTGGGGTATAAAGGGCCCGATGCCTACCATGGCAGGAGAAAGCTCACGTATGTATAACAAATCTTCCGCCAGATGTTCGTTGGTCTGCCATGGGGAACCTACCATAAAGCCGGTACCGGTCTGATAGCCTATCTCCTTAAGCGCTTTTAGACACTCTTTTCTGTTTTTCAGGCTCTGGTTTTCAGGATGCAGCTTTCTGTAGTGGGCTTCGTTTGCCGTTTCGTGGCGCAAAAGATACCTGTCTGCCCCTGCATCAAAAAGCCGCTTATAGGACTCTCTGCTTCTCTCGCCCAAGGACAGGGTAACCGCACAATCGGGATATCTTTTCTTAATTTCAGATATAATGTCTGAAAGGATATCATCGGTGAAATACGGATCTTCCCCGCCCTGCAGCACGAAGGTGCGAAAGCCCAGGTCATAGCCCAGCCTGCAGCAGCTCAGAATCTCTTCCTTGCTGAGCCGGTACCTTCGGGCATTACGGTTTGATTTCCGAATGCCGCAATAATAGCAGTCATTTTTACAGTAGTTTGATATTTCAATCAAGCCCCTTATGTATATCCGGTTTCCGAAATATGCAAGGGATTTCTTTCTGGCTTTTTCAATGGCATACCGGGAAAGGGAGTCTGACATATTGTTAAGCAGATACACAAACTCTTCCTTGTTAAGTTTTCCATCAGCTTCCAGCTTGTCTATGGTTTCATAAAGCTTTAACATGCTTCCTCCATTTTTCTTCACTAATTTTGCTTAATTCTTTAATGGTTTACTTAAGCCTTACTTGTCAATTTTAGAGTACATGGTTTGTACGCTCACACCGGGCAGCATTCCGATTTTTCCTGACAGAGCGCTTATTACATCCTGCGGTGCATCAATCACAATGCTGATAACCGACAGCCCTTTCCTGGCGTTGGGAATGCCCATTCTCCCAACTATGTATTCACCGTATTCATGCAAGAGTTCTTGCAGCCGAGGTGTGGAATCTCTGTCCTCCACAAATATCCCAAGCAGAGCGATTCTGGTATCCATAAATCCACCATCCTTTTTCAAAGTTTATGAAAAATAAAATCCCTGTGCTGAAGCACAGGGACAGCCAGTGGGTAAAGGCAAAACAGGAAGCATAAATGAAGGAAGCATCCTTTTGCCTGTATATTTTGTACCAGTCTGTCGCCTTCTTGCTCGGGACTAACCCTCGCCTTCAGCACGATTGTTTGATAATTATTTAACTATCTTAAGTATAGCATACCATTTTCGGAACCGCAATAGGCAGATTGATAATTCCGCAACATTTATTGCTCTTTCAATGCTATTCCTATGAGTTTATCGGTATAATCTGCCATAAATAGGGGAATATTTAGTAGATCCCCGTCCAACCGTAAGTTATTTAATGAAAAACGTATGCGGAGTTTCACCCTGTCATTGTATTTTTCCTTGAATTTGGCCAGGCTTCTGCTTCTTACATTGCTTTCCGCTTTTACCTCTACCGGGAATATATCATTTCTTCTTTGAATCAGAAAAACAACTTCATACTTTGGATTATTCATTGCCCAATACCTGGGCAGGGCTTCAAATTGATTCCGCAATGCCTGAAACACGTAGTTTTCAGTGAGTGCACCTTTGAATTCAGTAAATAAGCGGCTTCCTTCGGCGAATGCTGATGGATCCAGGAGGGACAGGCGCCTGAGCAGCCCTACATCCACCAGGTAAAGCTTGAAAGCAGATAAATCATCATAGGCTGAAATAGGCAGCCCTGGAGCACTGCTCCTATAGATCTTATAAGCCAGATTGGCATCGCAAAGCCATTGCAGGGCAGCTTCATATTCTCTGGCACGTGCACCTTCCTTTACAACCCTGTATATAAACTTCTTGTTTTCCTTGGCCAATTGTGAAGGTATTGACTTCCAAATCAATGATATTTTAGGATAATCTTTCGGATCCGGATGCTTGGCAAAGTCCCGCTCATATGCCTCCAGTATGTTGTATAGCACATGCTGTACCAGTTCTACATCCCTTTCCTCTGTCCAGGAACGAACTGCCTCCGGCATGCCGCCGGTAATAAAATACATTTTCAGTTTTTCATACAAGGGGTTGAAAAAAACATCAGGAATAGGTTCTATTCTGTCTATGTTGTTAAGATAAATAACAAGGTTTTCATCGCCGTTGGCTGATAAGAATTCTGTAAAGGTCATAGGTTCCACATTCATAAAGTCTACTTTGCCTACAGGAAAGGAAGCAGGTTTTGAAAGGGCAATGCCAAGCAGAGAACCGGCGCAAGCCACATGATAATGAGGCTTGTTTTCATAAAAATACTTTAATGTATTCAATGCATTATAGCATTCCTGGATCTCATCAAAAACAATGAGTACAGACTCAGGTTTATCAGGATTTATGGCTTGCCCGCTGGCCATCATAAGGTTTTGGAGAATTCTGTCTATATCTTTGGTATGTTCAAAAAACTGCTTGTATTCCGGATGCTCGTCAAAATTGAAATATGCTATATTCTCATAATAGCGGCTGGCTAACTCCTTAAGCAGCCATGTTTTGCCTACTTGCCGAACCCCTTTTAAAATGAGGGGCTTGCGATGCCTGGAGTTCTTCCACTGTACCAGATCCTTCATTATCGAACGTTCCATAATAACACCTCCTCACATTATTATATATAATTTTGTGATATTTGTCACACTTTTATGCATATTTTATGGCATATAATCACATTATTTTAAGTAATTTAGTTTAATATCTCACACTTTTGTATTCTTTACTAATATTCTAATAATCATATTCCAATAACTGAATCAGCATGGTATTGAATCATCATCTGCCAGGGATCGGCACATTCTTGAATTTAGTGAAAATAAAGTGTATGTTTATATATAGCACAGTTCTTGTAAACAATTCTTGTGAGGGGTTTCAGGGCATGAGTTATGCTGTAAAAAAGTTTGGACAGATAGTAGGAAGCAATATAGAAAAATATCCAAACAGGGCATTAAAACTGTTAAAGCTGGGCTATGCATTCAGCGGCCTGCAGATGAAGTATTTACCTCAAAATAATCTGCTTCCCAATCAAATATACTCTTCGGTTATATGCAACAGACTGATCCGTTACCCTTTGTCCAATCCTGAAAATTCAGCAGTTGTAAACCTGTTTTTCCCCTGTGAGCTGCTGCATGCAGCCGGCATAATCCCTGAATTTGTAGAAGGTTTTTCCGGCTATTTGAATGGCGCCCGCTGTGAACGTTACTTCATTGACTTCATAGAAAACGCCGGAATGCCCAAGACCATGTGTTCATACCATAAAGCCCTGCTGGGGGCGGCTTTTTCCGGTGTTTTGCCCAGGCCCAGGTTTATAATGTTTACTACCATGGTTTGCGATGCCAATATGATAACCTTCAGAGCCTTGGCTGACTATTGGCAAATACCCATATTTACGGTTGATATTCCAAACAGCAGCGATGAGGGTACTGTTTCCTATGTGGAGGATCAGCTGAAAGAGGCAGTATCATTTATAGAAGAGAATACAGGTAAGAAATTTGACTTTGAAAAGCTTAAAGAAGTGGTAAGAAGAGAAAACCGGTCCATGAAGCTTTATAAAGAATTCTTAAGAGAACTTTCAGTTAAGAATATACCCAATGATTTCACCTCTGAGATGTATAAGCTGTTTTTTACCCATATTCTGAACGGAACCGAAGAAGCTGAAAAATACTTTGAAATGCTTTTGAATGATGCCAAAAAGATAAACGAAAACCGCAGCGGCATCAGGATTCTCTGGTGCCACACCATTCCTTACTGGCAGAGGTCTGTAAGGGAGATTTTTGAAGACAACAATAGATACCATCTTTTATGTTCAGATTTAAATTTTGATTCCATAACAGAGCTGGATGAAAACAGGCCCTTAAGATCACTGGCAATTAAGCTGTTGAACAACCACGTGAGGGGTCCGGCAAAAAGGCGGGCCGGCAAGATACTTGATATGGCCAAATATTTAAATGCCCATGGAGTTGTATACTTTAACCACTGGGGCTGCAAGAAAACCCTGGGCGGCGCAGGGATAAGCAAGAAAACTATTGAAGACGGCGGAATACCTGTGCTGGTATTAGACGGAGACGGCTGTGACAGGGAGAATATAAACGACGGGCAGATGAAAACCAGGCTGCAGGCCTTCCTGGAGATTCTGGAGGGGAAACAATGAAGTATGTTTGCAAATATACTCCTGTGGAATTGCTGGCAGGGTTTGGAATAGAAGCAGAGCTGTTAAACCCTGCCGCCGAGAGTTTTGAACTGAGCGATCAGCACATACACAGCAATGTATGCAGTTTTTCCCGCTCAATAACGGAAGTAAGGTTAAGAAACAGCGGCGGCCCCTTGATTCTGACCACCTGCTGCGACTCTATAGAAAGTACAGGGGAAGTGTTAAAAAGCCTGGGCCAGGAAATATATATTCTGGATCTACCAAACTGCAATGACAACTGCTGCAGCAGGCTTCTCTACAAAAAAGAGCTTTTGAAGCTTATGGATGAACTATCCAAAGCTTTGAATAAGGAGTTTGACACTGAAAGATTTTTTGCCGCCTTTGATTCAAGTTCAAAATATGTCTCCGGCCCCTATGTTTCGGTAATGGGAGCAAGGCTTAATTCAGATCTTTTGGAACTTATAGAGAAAGAATCGCCTCTGCCTGTAAAGAATAACACCTGCACCGGGATCCGCTTTGTAGAAAGGCCGCCTGAATCAGATAATTTGGATGAACTCATGGAATGGTATGCAGATGCATTACTGAAGCAAGTTCCATGCATGAGGATGAGCAATGTATCAAAAAGGCGGGATTTAATAGAAGACCCCAATTTATGCGGTATCATATATAACACGGTTAATTTCTGCGATTTTTATACCTACGAGTATTCCAGGCTGAAATCAGAGCTGAAGGTTCCTGTTTTGAAAATAGAAACTGATTATACTTTTCTTGCAACAGAGCAGATAAAAACCAGGCTGGGGGCTTTTTATGAAAATCTGGCTGCGGAGCCGGGAAAGGATAAAGGAAAAGTTTCAAACGCTCATTCCTATTATGCCGGTATAGACATAGGCTCCACATCCACCAATGCGGTGATTATAGATAATAAGAGAAACATTGTATCCTTTGCCATAGTTCCCACGGGGGTTAAGATGGAAGAAAGCGCTCAAAAGGCCTTGGATGAGGCTTTAAACAAAGCCGGCTTTAAGATTGGGAATATAAGAGGAATAGTCACTACCGGCTATGGCAGGGCAAGGATTGATTTCAGAAACAAGGATGTTACAGAAATCACCTGCCATGCAAAGGGTGCATATTTTCTGAATCCCAGGGTGAGGACTATAATAGATATTGGAGGGCAGGACAGCAAGGTCATAAGGCTGGATGATGAGGGCAATGTTACCGATTTTGTAATGAATGATAAATGTGCGGCCGGCACAGGCCGTTTTATTGAAATGATGGCCCAGTCGCTGCAGTTAAGCCTGGAAGAGATGAGCACATACGGGCTTAAGTGGGATGAGGATATAGCCATTTCCAGCATGTGTTCGGTATTTGCCCAATCGGAAGTTGTATCGCTTATAGCTTCCGGCAAAAAACTGGAAGATATAGTTCACGGCATCAACAATTCAATAGCTTCCAAGGTTGTTTCCTTAGGCAAGCGCGGAAAGTTAAAAAAAGAGTTTATGATGACCGGAGGCGTGGCAAGAAACATTGGGGTGGTTCGGGCGATAGAAGATAAGCTGGAAGCAGAAGTTATAGTTCCACAAGAGCCGGATATATGCGGAGCCTTGGGCGCAGCCTTAATTGCTGCTGAATCGTAAAAGACCATAAAAAAACAAGGCACCTAAAATCGCAGGGTGCCTTGCTTTTTTACCTCATCACAGCTGTTTTAGTATTTGATAAACTTAGATCCGGCAGTATTGCAAATATGGCATTTTTCAGGTACGCTCTTTTCAATATTGCCGCAAACCGGACACAGATAATAGAATACCTCTTCTGTTTCATCAATGTTTTCCAAGGCTTCCTTGTAAAGCTTTGCATGTACCTTTTCTGCTTCCATGGCATAGGTATAGGTCTTAATTGCCTCTTTATTGCCTTCCGCTTCGGCATTTTTTATGAATTCAGGATACATGGTTTCAAATTCGTAGGTTTCACCATTTACTGCATCCTGAAGGTTTTCAGCTGTAGATAAAAGCTTTCCGGCTGCTTTCAAATGCCTTTGAGCATGCAGGGTTTCTGCTTCGGATGCTGCTCTGAACAGCTTGGCTGCATTCTTCCTGCCTTCTGCTTCAGCCTTTTTTGCATAAGCCCAATACTTTCTGCTTGCCTGGGATTCACCGGCAAAAGCTTCCATTAAATTTTGCATAACTTTATCTGACATAATGATACCTCCTGTGATTTTTTATCATATATTAAATTAAAATTAATGGCTCATTGAATTGTAGTAAACAGAAGAAGTTCAGCTTATGTGTTTTTGTTGCTGCACTTAGGGCAAATGCCGAAAAAATAGAGATCCTTACTGAATATCCTGAAGCCTTCCAAATCTTTTACAGCAACCTTATCCATATCAACTTCAAAATCATATATCTCTTCACATTTTTTGCATTTAAAATGCCCATGCTCATCGGTTCTGATATCATAACGCGCTTCATTATCTTCAATGTTTAAGCTTTTTACTATTCCGGCTTCTGAAAGCGTATTTAAGGTATTGTAGATGGTAGTTTTGGATAAAGTGGGAATTTCATCATGCAGGGCGTTATAAATCTGCTCCACTGTAGGATGAATTCTGTTCTCATCCAGGTACTCCAGTACCTTAAGCCTTTGATGGGAAAGGCGGATTTTATTGTTTTTCAGTTTTTCTGTTATAACTCCCAAATTTGATTTCATATTGCTCATACCTTCTATTATTTAAATTTGTTCTTATATTTGAGTTATTTTTATCTTGTAATAATTACAATATAATAATAATTATAAATATTCCTTTTGTCAAGGGTAAATTTAAAAAAATAAAAAAGCTTTCCCTTTTTATCGGGAAAGCCGGAATACAGATTAAAATGCTATTCCATTTGTCTGTTTATTTCATCTTCGCTGGCAGCCATGGCCTGAAGGGTTATGGTAAGAAGCTTGTCCAGTTCCCATCCGAGCATTTCCGCGCCCTGCTCGATGATTTCCCTGGAACAGCCGGCTGCAAAGCTTTTGCTCTTGTATTTTTTCTTAAGAGATTTCAGGTTCATATCCTTGGTGCTTTTGGAAGGCCGCATAAGGGCTGCAGCCCAGATAAGGCCTGTCAATTCATCAACAGCATAGAGCACCTTTTCCATCTCATGTTCGGGAGAAACATCGGTAGTAATTCCATAGCCATGGGATACAACACTGCGTATCAGGTCTTCTCCAACACCGGCTTCCCTTAATAACTCCGGCGCCTTAAGGCAGTGTTCATCCGGGTACATTTCAAAATCGATGTCATGCAGCAAACCGACAATGCCCCAGTATTCCTCTTCGTTCTCATAGCCCAGTTCCCTGGCAAACCACTTCATAACAGCTTCAACCGTAAGTGCATGCCTGATGTGAAAAGGATCTTTGTTGTATTTCCCTAATAAAGCCAAAGCTTCATCTCTTGTTATAGAGCCCATAGCTGAGACCTTACCTCCTATACTTCCATTATTTTCATATGTACATACGTAAATTATTTTGAATTTAAATTCATTATAACTCTTTTTATCATATAAAAAATACTTAGAAACTTCAACGAAATATGTTAAAAGCCCTCCTCTTAGAATTGGAGAAGGGCTTAGCCGTGAGTCTCCAATTATACTTCAGCTGATGATGCGCTTTCTTCCTGCCTGGCTTCCTGCTTCCTGGATATAATGGCATCAACCAGGAAGAAGACTGCAAATACCAGGCAAACTGCTCCCCATATTTTAAGATCTGCATAAATACCTTGTGATGCTACTCCCAGTATGCCTGCCAGCGCATATATGATGGTGCAGGCTATACTTCCACCCCTACTGTTTCTGGCAGCTATGGCAACAATTCCTGCTACAAGCATCAGGATAGCAACCAAAATTCCTGAAGCACCACTGGTTCCTCCTTCCTCCATCAAAGCATCACCAATTGATGCTGCACATGACTGGAAGAAAATTACCAGGGTTAGTACAATGCTAATAATGCCGATAACCAGTTTTGCAACCTTCATCACATCATCCCCCTTATTTTATTTATTTAATAAAATATATTC
>FZPS01000068.1_pt33 | contig 28042 bp, 16 predicted proteins | sample 1817821 | NCBI WGS metagenome assembly FZPS01 (sample SAMEA104158645, study PRJEB21678) | metagenome | place: Germany | collected 2015-04-21
GCGGAATTTTTAGGATACAACAACATAAACGAAGCGGTATTAGTTGGCGTAGGGAATTTAGGTCATGCGTTGCTCAGCTATTCTGGATTTAAAGATTATGGTTTGGATATTGTAGGGGCGTTTGATATAAATCCAAACATTAAACTAGTTCATGGGCATAAAATATATAACCTTAGCAAACTAGAAAGCTTTATAAAACGCTTTAATATACTTATTGGCATTATAGCAGTACCAAAAGACAGCGCCCAAGATATTTGCGATTTGATGATAGGAGCAGGCATAAAAGCTATATGGAACTTTTCTCCTTGCAACCTAGTTATTCCTGAAAACATCGCAATAATAAATGAAGATATGGCATCGTCATTGGCTTTACTTAGTCAAAGACTATCAAAAATATTAAAAAAAGAAAAAAACCAATAAAGGAGTATACATATGGTTACAGATTACATTGTAAGAGATGAAGAAACTCTGAACCGCAAGCTTGCTGAAATTAAAAAAGCGCAGCAAGAATTTGCGAAATTCACTCAAGAGCAAGTAGATAAGATTTTTCTAGCTGCTGCAACCGCTGCAAACCAAGCTAGAGTGCCGCTTGCTAAAATGGCAGTTGAAGAAACTGGCATGGGGATTGCGGAAGACAAAGTCATTAAAAACCACTTTGCGTCTGAGTATATTTATAATGCCTACAAAAACACAAAAACTTGTGGTATAGTAGAAAGAGATGATGCGTATGGTATAGTAAAAATTGCTGAGCCAGTTGGCGTTATAGCAGCAGTTATTCCTACTACCAACCCCACTTCTACGGCAATTTTTAAGAGCTTGCTTGCTCTAAAGACAAGAAACGGACTTATCATAAGTCCTCACCCAAGAGCAAAAAAATGCACTATAGCTGCTACAAAAATTGTACTAGAAGCTGCCGTTAAGGCAGGCGCTCCTCAAAATATTTTAGCTTGGATTGATGAGCCTACTGTTGCTTTGTCGGCGCAAGTTATGAAAGCATCTGACTTGATTCTTGCAACGGGCGGACCTGGCATGGTGCAAGCTGCATACAGTTCTGGCAAGCCAGCAGTTGGCGTTGGCGCAGGCAATGTCCCTGCTATCGTCGACTCTTCTGCCGACATCAAACTTGCAGTAAGCTCTATATTGCTGTCCAAAACTTTTGATAACGGAATGATTTGCGCAAGCGAACAATCTGTTATAGTAATGAAAGACATCTATGAAGAATTCAAAAAAGAAATGGCCTATCGCGGCGCATACTTTTTAGATAAAGAGCAAACGGAAAAGGTGCGTAAAACCATTTTAATAAACGGCGCATTAAATGCTAAAATAGTGGGACAAAAAGCCACAACTATTGCAAAACTTTCTGGCTTTGAAGTACCCTATTATGCTAAGGTACTTGTGGGCGAAGTAGAGAGCGTGGATATCTCTGAAGAATTTGCTCACGAAAAACTTAGTCCTGTACTTGCCATGTATAAAGCTGAAACCTTTGAAGACGCGGTAGAAAAAGCTGAAAGATTAATTGAAGACGGCGGATATGGACATACAGCGTCTATCTTTGTTGACACAGTTTATGGCAGAGATAAAATTACTTACTGGCAAGAAAGAATGAAAACTTGCCGTTGCGTTGTTAATACTCCATCTTCCCATGGCGGAATTGGAGACTTGTATAACTTTATGTTAGCTCCATCGTTAACCCTTGGTTGTGGAAGCTGGGGTGGCAATAGCGTAAGCGAAAATGTAGGCGTAAAGCACTTATTAAATATAAAAACAGTAGCGGAAAGGAGAGAAAATATGTTGTGGTTTAGAGCGCCTGAAAAGGTTTATCTAAAGAAAGGTTGCTTGCCAGTAGCTCTTGATGAGTTGAAAAATGTGCTCGGCAAGAAAAATGTGTTTATAGTTACCGATAACTTCCTTTATTCCAATGGCTATACCAAGCCTATCACCGATAGATTGGACGCAATGGGCATAAGACATACTACATTTTTCAATGTCGAACCAGACCCCACATTAGGTTGCGCTAAGGAAGGCGCTAAGGCAATGGAAGCATTTAAACCTGACTGCATTATAGCGGTAGGCGGCGGCTCTCCTATGGACGCGGCAAAAATTATGTGGGTTATGTATGAACATCCAGAAGTTGATTTTGCTGACCTAGCTATGCGCTTTATGGATATTAGAAAGAGAGTTTACAGCTTCCCCAAAATGGGACAAAAAGCTTACTTTATAGCTATTCCTACTACGGCAGGCACAGGCAGTGAAGTTACGCCCTTTGCCGTAATAACTGACGAAAACACCAACATAAAGTATCCTTTGGCTGACTATGAACTTATGCCTAATATGGCAATTGTGGACGCTGATATGATGATGAATGCACCTAAAGGACTTACAAGCGCATCAGGAATTGATGTGGTTACACACGCTATTGAAGCATATGTATCAATGCTTGCTACCGACTTTACCGATGGACCTGCATTACGCGCGCTAAAATTAGCATTTGAATACTTGCCAAGAGCATACGACAATGGTCCAAACGACCCTGTCGCGCGTGAAAAAATGGCAAACGCGGCAACTTTAGCAGGTATGGCTTTTGCAAATGCTTTCTTAGGAATATGCCACTCTTTAGCGCATAAATTAGGAGCATTCCATAATTTGCCCCACGGTATTGCAAATGCGCTTATGCTAAATCATGTTATTTTATTCAATGCAGAAGAAGCGCCTGTCAAGATGGGTACATTTTCACAATACAGTCACCCCCATACCCTGGCGCGCTATGCTGAAATAGCTGACCATCTAGGGATTAAGGGTAAAAACGATACCGAAAAACTGCATAACCTTGTAAAAGCTATTGAAGAGTTAAAGGCAAAGATTGGTATAAAGAAAACCATAAAAGACTATGGTGTTGACGAAAAGGTATTTTTAGAGACATTAGATGATATGGTAGAGCAAGCTTTTGACGACCAATGCACAGGAGCAAATCCAAGGTATCCGCTAATGAGTGAACTTAAGCAATTATATTTGACAGCCTACTATGGCAAATAAGGAGGAATTATGACTCAGCAAGTAATCGCTACAAGAAGCACTAAGACCATTTATCGCCAAGGCGACCAGGTGGTAAAACTGTTTGACAACAATTTTTCAAAGTCAGACATATTGAACGAAGCATTGAATCAAGCAAGAGTGGAAGAAACCGACCTTAAAATTCCAAAATTGCTAGAAGTTACAAAAATCGATGGGAAATGGGCAATTGTGCTAGAGTATATTGAAGGCAAGACACTAGAACAGCTTATGCAAGAAAATCCCGATAAAATCGATGAGTATTTGGAAACATTTGTAGATTTACAAATGGAAGTACACTCCAAAAAAGCGCCCTTGCTTAACAAACTGCGCGACAAAATGGACCGCAAAATTGAAGAGACAGGACTTGACGCAACCACAAGGTATGAACTTCACGCAAGACTGGACTCTATGCCAAAGCACAACAAAGTATGCCATGGCGACTTTAACCCAAGCAATATAATTGTATCTCCTAAAGGCGATATGTATATTATTGACTGGTCACACGCTACCCAAGGCAATGCTTCTGGCGATGTTGCAAGAACATATCTATTGTTTTACTTAACAGGACAAGAAGAGCTTGCAGAAAAATACCTAAACTTGTTCTGCAAAAAAAGCGACACTGCTAAACAGTATGTGCAAAAATGGATACCAATCGTTGCCGCGTCCCAAATGGTAAAAGGAAAAAAAGAAGAACGCGCATTCCTAATGCGTTGGGTAAATGTAGCTGAATACCAATAAAAGATTACGACAGTATTAATTAAAAAGGCAAAAAGACTACACTAAAATGGTGTAGTCTTTTTTATTTCATAAAGTACAATATTCCAGCTTGAGCAAATAAAGATACAAAAACTACGGAAATATCTATGATAACACCTGCTATCATAGGCTTTACGCCAACGCCTGCTACTTCTTTTAGGCTAGTTTTTAATCCTATTGCAGCTAATGCCATAGCTAAAAGAAATTTTGATATAAAGGATATTACCGATACTACATTATCTGGTACTATTCCTGTGCTTCTTATGCCAACAACGGCAAGAAAACCAAGAATAAACCAAGGAAATATTTTAGCTACATTAACTTTTTTTGCTAATTGTGGCTGTTTATTTTCTCTTCTTGAATATATCCAAGAAAAAATAAGCACAATAGGCACTATAAAAAGAGTTCTTGTAAGCTTTACAATTGTTGCAAGAGAGCCAGCCGCATCTGAAAACGCATAGCCAGCTGCCACAACTGATGATGTGTCATTTACTGAAGTGCCAATCCAAAGTCCGTATCCAGTATCATCAAGACCTATCAGTCTGCCTATTGCTGGAAAGGCAATGACTGTTATAATGTCAAAAATAAAGGTTGCTGATATTGCATAGGCGATATCACGATTTTTTGCTTCAATAGTTGGACCTAGCGTTGCTACCGCTGTTCCTCCACAAATAGCAGTGCTAACGGAAAGTAGACTAGTCAGTTTCCAGTTTATTTTGAAAATTTTCTTACATAAAATTCCCACGCCAAAAGCAGTTGTGAGTGTAAATACCATTAGAATTAGCGCATATTTTCCTGCTTGAAATACCTGCGCAAAGCTTAGCGTTATTCCGCCAAGGATAATCCCTAGACGCAAAATAATTTTTGAAGTCCAGTTTATTCCTGCATCAAAAATATCAGTACGGCTAACTAGCGGATTTAATAACATTCCTATAATTAGCGCAAGTAACGCAGCTCCCAAAATACCAGCCGGGATAAACAAACTAATTACATAAGCAACAGCGGCGATAGCGCCAGATAATAAAATACCTAAAAAGTGTCTTTTTACATTATTCATTATTGTATTCTTCCTTACTTTTTCATTAACATTATGTGGTTCTTGTATTGATATTATCATTATTTTGTGATAAAGTAAAATTATAGATTGTTATACATCTATTAGATAAACTTATAGCAAGGAGATATTATGCTTGATTTTAGACACCAAACATTTCTTGCTCTATGCTCTAGTAACAGCTTTACAAAAGCTGCTGAGCTTTTGCACATAACGCAGCCTGCTGTATCGCAACATATTAAGTATCTTGAAGAGTATTATGGTTGCAAGCTTTTTGACACGACCAATAGAAAAATAACACTTACGCATCAAGGCAAGCTATTAAGAGAGTTTGCAATGACTGTTTCTTCAGACTGCAAGAATTTTAAAGAAAATATTAGTTCGGTCAGCACAGACACAATGCAATTTTCCTTTGGGGCAACCTTATCTATTGGCGAATATGTCATGCCCAAGATTTTATCCCATTTGCTTATAGAGTATCCTAAAATGCACATTCATATGTCGGTGGCAAATACTCATATTCTGCTTGAAAAACTTAACAACGGCGAACTAGACTTTATTGTTGTGGAAGGACTTTTTGACAAATCAAATTATGAAACCACGCTTTTTAGTATGGAAAATTTCATTCCGATATGCTCTCCGCAATCAGAATTTGCAAATAAAAAAGTTAGCTTTAATGACATTACAAAAAGCCGTCTAATTTTAAGGGAACAAGGTTCAGGCACAAGGGAAATATTTGAAAACATACTGCAAAAAAACAATTATTCTCTTGAAGCGTTTGAACAAATTATTGAAATAGGAAATATGGCGGCCATAAAGAAAATGGTTTCTAATGGACTTGGCATTACTTTTTTATTTGAAACAGTGGCAAAAAAAGAAATACAAGAAAATAATTTTTCAACCATAAACATAACTGGGTTTAACGAACAGCGCGAATTTAACTTTGTCATGTTAAAAAACAGCTTTTTTAGAGAGCGGTATATGACAATTTACAAGCTAATGAAACAAGCTTTTATTAAGCACTGTTAATGCTTATTATATTTTTAAGCTCTGTTTTATCTTGTGATAATCTTTCCAAGGGTGAGGTTTTGCCAGCCTTTTTATAGCTTCCTGCATGGTAATTGCGTCAGGCGCAACGCTATCAAGCTCTTCCCATGATATAGGCATTGCTACCTTTGCCCCTACTCTTGCTCTTATAGAGTATGGCGCAATGCTTGTTGCTCCTCTGCCATTACGCACCCAATCAATAAAAATCTTTCCTTCTCTCTTGTTTTTTCTTATATTGCTGGTATAACGATTTGGCCACTTGTTTTCCATAAGCTGAGCAACACGCTTGGCAAAAGTGCTAAAAGTTTCCCAATCAACTGAAGGCACAAAAGGAACTACAACATGATAACCTTTTCCTCCGCTTACCTTTAGAAAAGCAATCAAAGACAGTTTTTCCAGCACTCTTTTTAAATCCTTTACCCCTTGCCTTATCTTATCTAATTCCATTTTTTCGTCGGGGTCTAAGTCAAATACCATCATATCAGGTTTTTCAATACTGTCTACCTTACTGCCCCATGTATGAAATTCCAAAGTTCCCATTTGCGCTTCATATACAAAACCTTTTGGGTTGTCGATATAAAAATAATCTTCTGCTCCTGATTTGGTTTCAACTGGTGTCACCACAATATTTTTACTACCTTTACCTGGGTGTTTTTTAAAAAAGCAAGGCTCATTTACCCCTTTTGGACATCTAATTGTACTAAGAATTCTACCGCCTGTAAACTCCAGCATTTGTTCACTGACTTTTGCATAATACTCCACAATTTCAGCTTTGGTAGTGGGAGGATTATCAAAAACAACTCTATCTGGGTTAGTAACCTTGACGCCATAAATTTCTATTTCACCATTTTCTTTTTTCTTTGCCACAATATTGTCAGCAGTATTTGTCAACTCTTTAATTTGTGCCACTTCTTTTTTAACATCTTTAGCAACTTTATCAATCCTAAGTCCCTTAAAACTTGCCTGCCTCAGCAAATTATCTTTAGTCCACTCAGCAAACTTTATCTCAGCCACTATTTCAGGCTTTAGCCAAAAGATTTGTTCGTTGCTCCTTTTATCTTTTACTTCCACAAAAGGCATATTATCAATAATTAAACTAGAAAAATTTTTAGACAATTCTTTTCTGTCCTTTTCTGTAAAACCTGTTCCTGCCCGTCCAGCGTAAATTAATTTGCCGTTATCAAAATAACCTACAAGCACAGAGCTTAAACCGTTAGTTTGCTTATCAGAAACAGTATAACCTCCCACTACAAACTCTTGACGCCTGTCGCACTTTAGCTTTATCCAGTCGCCATTTCTACTGCCTGTGTACTGAGAATTGGCTTTTTTGCCTATTATGCCCTCTAAATTATGCTCACAAGCCGAAACAAAGCTAGACTTGCCCTTACCTTTTATATGCTTGCTAAAGTATAAATTAGCAGGCGCATTTTTCATAAGTTCTTGCAAAATTTCTTTTCTTTCTATCAAAGGCTTATCTCTTAAATCCTTGCCATCTAAAGCAAGAATATCAAACACCACATAAGTTATTTGGTCACTGTTTGCATTCTTGATATAGTTTTGTAAAGCTTGAAAATCGCTTTTTCCCTCATCGTCTACAATTATGGCTTCGCCGTCTAGTATCATTGCTCTATTTTTTGCAAAACTCTCTAAAGATATAGCTATTTCCTTAAAGTTCTTGGTGTAATCTTTGCCGTTGCGTGTCATAAGCCTAGCTTTTTGGTTTTCAACAAAAGCAACTATTCTATAACCGTCATATTTTGGCTCAAAAACCCAGTTGTCACCTTGTGGCGCAACATCTACCAGCTTTGCAAGCTGTACATCAACACTATCAATTGGATTTTTTGTCGCCTCTTTTTGCTGATTTGATTCAATTTCATTCATAGTGCGCCCAGTCACAACACTTGTTTGATATTGTGAAATGCTTTCACTGTCTTTAGCAAACTCATCTTTATCTTTAACAAGTAGCCAATTATCTTTAGTTTCCCCTTGTTTTTTGTCTAGTCTAATTAACGCCCAACGCCCTTTAAGACGCTTTCCGTGCAAGATAAATTTTATTACGCCATCTTTTAGAGCTTTATCCACATCTTCATAAACTGGCTCCCAATATCCATTATCCCACAGCATTACCGTTCCCCCGCCATACTCTCCTTTAGGGATTGTGCCTTCAAAGTCCTTATAGTCAAATGGATGCGGTTCAACTTCAATAGCTAAACGCTTGTCGCTAGGACTATAAGACGGACCTTTAGGAACTGCCCAACTTAAAAGCACGCCTTGCCACTCTAGACGCAAGTCATAGTGGTCACGCCTTGCTAGGTGGTGTTGTATAACATAGTGCAGGGTTTTGGTTTTTTTAGATGTCTTTATTGCGCCAGTTGGCTCTTTTGTCTTAGAGAAATCTCTTTTTTCTTTATATTCTGTAAGTGTGGACATATTTTAGCTCCCTACCGCTGTTTTTCTAGTGGTCTTAGTTTTACTTGTTTTGGAAGCAGTGCTTTTTTTAGATGAAACAGACTTTCTTACAGGCTGTTTTGTAGATGCTCTTGTTTTAGTTTCTTTTTTATCTTCGTCATTACTTTGTTTGCTAAACTCTATACTCTTTATTAGCGCATCCATTAAGCTTCCCACATGGCGCTGTTCTGTTTCTTTAGGAAGTTCTAGTGTCTTACCGCTTATTTTGGAATCAATTAGGCTCATAAGTTTTTCTCTATATTCATCTTTGTAGCTGGATATATCAAAATCATCTATCATATTTTCAATAAGGTTTTGCGCAAGCTCAAGCTCTTTTCCGCTTGTCACAGGTTTTATGCTTTTTGCTGGCGACTCTTGCACTTCATCATCAAAATATAAGGTATTAAGAAGCATTTTGCCATCTTTAACCCGCAACAATATAAGTGTGTCTTTTGTTCCAAGCACAGCCTTTGCTATGCCTGCCATACCTTTACTTTCCATAGCGCCCATCAAAAGACTATATGCTTGCTCTGCCCCTGTTGGCACAACATAGTAAGTCTTATTAAAATAAACAGGGTCGATAGACTTTATGTCCACAAATTGCTTTATGGCAATAGTCTTATCTTTCTTACTCTTAATCTTTTCAAAATCTTGGTCTTCCAAAACAACATAACTATCATCTTGATACTGATAGCCTTTTACAATGTCTTCATTTTTTACTTCTCTGCCATCACAATCGACGCAGGTTTTTTTATACCTTATTCTTGACATGGTATTTTTATCTATAAGATTAAACGATATATCGTTGTTTTTTATGCAAGCGCGCAAAGTTACGGGAATATAAACTAGCCCAAAACTAATACTGCTTTTATATGAATAAGCCATAACAAATTAATTCTCCTAAATTTATTATGTAGTTTTGCGCTTTTAAATATAAATGGTTAATATTAGAATTTAATAAAAGTTGCCATAAAAAACAACTTGCCTCACTAAAACAAGAAGTTTTGCTAAAAATCATTATATGTCTTTGTTAACTTATTCAAAATAAATAGGATTAGTTATGGCAAATATAAGCTTAGGTATCTTTTTAAACAAACCTTTTTGCTTTGTAACATACCTTACTCCAAACTCAGCCAGCCTTGATGCTAAATTAGGTTTGCGCCATATTTCGGCTTGAATAAATCCTTTTTCTGTTATATCAAATTCCTTTTCAAAGGGCGCTGTTTTTTTAGCTTTATATTTAAACACCTGACCGTGCTGATTGTTTACAATAAGCGTATGCCCTTTTTTTAATTTGTCTACTTTAACGTGCGCTTTTGTGTTTTCTGTCAACTTGACAGTATCGCCTACCACATTATGCCCAGAGCTTAAATAAATCATAGATGACTTTGCAGAATCGGTAATTACGCATCTACCTTTTTTTATGGCGTCTAAAATATCTTCTTTAGTGTTGGCTTTTGCGTATACTCTTGTGGTAGGTCTTGCAAAAAAATTAAAAATCTTAAAAAAGGTAAAGTGATAATCGCTTCCGCCTATTATCGTTGTTTTTTTACCGCTTAAGAGTTCACTTCGCCACCACTCTATTGTTTTCATATTATCAAGGCGCATTGGTCCATTCCAAACTTCAATAGCGTCGCGGTAAAAATCAAGATCCCACCGCCAAGGACATAGAGAGCAATAAGGGTGGTTAAGAGAAACAATAGCGCCGCTTTGGCGTGCTTCTTCTATAAGAGATTTAAAATCATCAAAGCTATTTACTGCAAAACTTCCTTTGTAAGGCAATTTTTTACCCCAAAGATTGACATGGCCATAATAATGAGTAAGCTCTACTCCAGGTATAATATTAAGGTGAGGAATATCAGGCAAATGCTCATTGTGAATAGCGCTGTTATGGTCCGTCATTATCATAAAATCAAGTCCTTGTTTTCTTGCCATAACGCCTAGCTCTTGCATTGTTTTTACACCATCAGAATAGATGCTGTGCAAATGCGTATCACCTTTTAGGTAGCGGTATTTCTTGAATTTGAAAGTTATGGTGTAAGTTACCGTTAAAGACTGATCTTTAATCATATACACACCGCAAAGAATGTGCCATTTACCTTCAGTTATTGGTAATTTTTTATAGCCAGGAGATGAATAGCTTTCCGATAAAGTAATTTGTCTTACGCTTGAGCCTGACGCGCCTACATCGTTGCCATTTTGGTCTAAAAGGGCAAGGTCTATTACATTCTTTTTTTCAGATGGTATAGAGTCGGCTTGGTCACCAGAATATGAATAAGCAATTTCTAGCGCTTCTACATCTTTAGGAACATCAAAAGGCACCTTAAAGTACTGTCTGTGTTGTTCTTTACTTATATTAAAACTAATTACTACTTTTTTTTCCATAAATCCACCTTTGATGAAGCTAAAATGCTATACGCCTATATTTTACTATAACACGAATAAATTTTTTATACAATATGGTTTTTTATTGGCTTATTTAAAATAAATTGTGTATAATCTTATTATGAAAAAAATACATCTGATAAGCAAAACGCATCTAGACCTTGGCTTTACCGACTATGCCAAAAACATTATAGAGCGCTATCGCAATGAGTTTATACCGCAAGCTGTAAGCTTGGCGCAAGAATTAAATAGTGACACTTCAGACAAAAATTTTATTTGGACAACAGGCTCTTTTCTAATTAATGACAGCTTGGAAAACGCGTCAGAAGAAAACAAAAAACAGCTTGATGACGCCCTCAAAAAAGGTTATATTACTTGGCACGCAATGCCCTTTACCACCCATACAGAACTTTTAGACCAAGACATTTTAGAGTATGGACTGAGTTTATCAAAATCTCTAGACGCAAAATATGGCAAACAGACCATTGCCGCTAAAATGACAGATGTACCTGGGCACACAAAAGCAATGATTTCTACTTTGCAAGCTTATGGTGTCAAGCTTTTGCATATAGGCGTTAATGAAGCGTCTGCAATTCCCGATATCCCGCAAGCTTTTTTATGGAAGCAGGGCGCAAGCGAAATTATGGTTATTTATGAAAGCACTTATGGCAGTATATATAAAAATGAGCATATAGACGACATACTGTATTTTATCCATTCTAGTGACAACTATGGTCCTTCCAGCAAAGAAAAAATAAATAACATATTTACGCAACTGCAAAATGACTACCCTGACTATGAAATTGCTTTTTCCACTTTAGACAACTACACAAATGAGCTTTATAAAGTTAAGGATAAATTACCTGTAATAACTTCAGAAATTGGCGACACTTGGATTCATGGCGTTGCTTCAGACCCATATAAAACAGGCGCGTATAGGAATTTATTAAAACTAAAAGACAAATGGCTATTAGAAGGCAAGTTAAATAAAGAAAGCTCAGAGTACAAAAACTTTGCTAAAAATTTGTTGCAAGTTGCAGAACACACTTGGGGAATGGATATAAAAAGGCATTTTAGCGACTATAACTATCTAAAAGATGACTTTAATGCGGCGCGAAAAAAAGATGTCGTAGACACTCATCTTTCCTTAAAAAACTTTTATCAAAAGTCTGTGGTGTTAAAATATCAAAAAAAGGGCATTTATGCTAAGGGTAGCTTTAAGGCTATGGAAAATTCATGGCAAGAGCAACGCCAGTATATAGATAATGCCATAGAGAGTTTGCCAGAGCTATTAAAAGAGCAAGCTAAGAGCATAATATCCACTTTTCGCCCTGAAACGGCATTTGATAAAACGGCTTATCAAGAAGTTGATGTATACTCTAAATATCAAATAGATGGCTTTTCAGTTTCTTTTGGCAGTAAAGGTTTGAGAAAACTCAAATATAATGACACTTTGATTATGTCAATTGATGAACAAAGCACAATCAATTATCATTCTTATGGTCATCAAGACTATGAATTTTGGCGCAAGCACTATACAAGAAACTATGCCGCCACAAAAGAGTGGTCAGCGCCCGATTTTTTACGGCCTGGCTTAAAGTATGTTGACAAGCGCTATTTGCAAGGAGTATTCCCTTATACATTGCAAAAACTTTACTATGACGGCGACAAGTCTTTTATTGCGGAATTTACCACAAGCTGTAAAATCTGCTGGGAAAACGGAGCGCCTAAAACTTGCGAAATAAAATATAGCTTTGGCAAACAAAATGTAAATATGGAAATGATTTGGATAAAAAAAGAAGCCAATCGTCTTCCTGAAGCTATGTTTATAAACTTTCCTATAAAAATTGAAAAAGATTCTTTACGCTATACAAAGCTTGGACAAGAAATAAATCCTTATGATGTTGTGGAAAACGGCGGACGCAATTTATCTTGCGTGGAAAATATCTATGGCAAAGCAGGGGACTTCATAGTTAAAATAGAAAATATTCATGCCCCACTTGTATCTATGGGCGGTGGCAAAATTTTGCGTTTTGACAATGAATATGAAGACATAGAAAATAAGGGTATATCCTTTAATTTGCACAATAACATTTGGGGTACAAACTTTCCGCTATGGTATTTAGATAATGCTTACTTTAAGTTTGTAATCAGCCTTGAAAATGCCTAACTAAGACTTTTTATAATGTGAATAGCATATGCTTTTGCTACATTTACATTAGTCACTTCTTCTATCTTGCCCCAAAAGGCGTTTGAATTGACTTCGCAAATTAATGGTTTATCATCTTTGCCTATTAATATATCAATACCGCAATAATCAAGCCCTAAAACCTTGCTTACCTTTTCACATAAACTAGCATAAGAATGGGGTAATGTATACTTATACGCTTTACCGCCAAGCTCTGCGTTAGAGCGAAAGTCCCCTTGTGATACTCTTAGCATACTTGCGCATACCTTGTTTCCAATCACTATAACCCTTACATCTTTGCCATAACTTTCTTTTATAAACTCTTGAAACAAGTGAGGAGTAAGTTTTACTTTTTCCATTATGGCTTTAAGCTCTTTTTCATTATTTGCTTTGTATACACCTTTGCCAAGTGAGCCGTAAGCTTGCTTTATTACTATGGGAAAACTAAGATTAGATTTTATTTTGTCTATGGTATGGTCTTTTATATAACTTTCGCTATTATAGCATAAAAGTCCAGGTAAGGTTATGGGCATTGACGCCACCTTAGCTAGCTTTATACAAGTTGTCATTTTGTCGTCGCAAATCTCCATGCTGTCCGTTGTGTTAAACATTCTAACACCGCTATCTTCCAACATTCTAGATACATATTTATCTTTATCTAAAAATACGCAAAACTCATACTCTTTAGCTAAAAGTTTTATACCGCCATCAGCAATTATGGCAGGGAAAAAATCATTTTGCCTTATGTCGACTGCAACTTTTAGCTTGTCAAGCTCTTGCTTAAGCCTTATAGACTGATTAAGGTAGCTAGGCGATGTGTTATATGCGTTTGTTAAAATTAATCCTTTCATTTTTTTCTTTTTTTGCTATATCATTTTGTTTATTTGAACTATTTTATCAAATTGTTCTTTTGTCAAATAACCTAAATCTATGCAAGCTTGCTTTAAAGTTATGTTTTCTCTATAAGCTTTATTTGCAATTTCTGAAGCCTTGTCATAGCCTATATGCGGACTTAAAATTGTAGACAGCATTAAAGAATTTTGCACATTATAATACATTTTTTCTTTGTTTGGCTTTAGGCCTTGCAAACAGTTTTCATTAAAGGATTTTATGCCGTCAGAAAGTAAGGTAATAGACTGTAAAAAATTATATGCAATAAGGGGCGTAAATACATTTAGCTGAAAATTCCCTTGCGAAGAAGCAAAAGATATTGCATTATCGTTTGCCATAACTTGTACCGCTATCATAGTTATGGCTTCACATTGAGTAGGGTTTACTTTGCCAGGCATTATGGAACTGCCAGGCTCATTTTCAGGAATGGTTATTTCGCCAAGTCCGCACCTTGGTCCGCTAGCTAACCATCTTATATCGTTTGCTATTTTCATTAAGTCTAAGGCTAAAGATTTTATAGCGCCGTGCGCAAAAACCAAAGCGTCTTTTGATGACAAAGCATAAAACTTGTTTTTTGCGCTTATAAATTCTTTATTAAGCATTAGGTTTATTTCTTTTGCAACCAGCTCTCCAAAACCTTTAGGGGCATTAATTCCCGTCCCTATTGCTGTTCCGCCAATAGCCAATTCACTAAGTCCATTTTTGCTAGTCTTTATCATTTCAAGGCTTTTTTCCACCATAGTTTTCCAACCGCTTATCTCTTGGCTAAATGTCATAGGCGTTGCGTCTTGCAAGTGCGTTCTGCCGCACTTTATTATACCTTTATAATCTTTTTCCAGCTTTTCAAATGTGCTAATTAATCTAATAATTTGTTCAATTAGTTTATCTTCTAGCATAACAAGAGCAGATATATGCAAAGCTGAAGAAAATACATCGTTAGAACTTTGGCTCATATTTACTTGGTCGTTAGGGTGAATATCTTTTTGACAATCCTTAGAAGCCAGATTAGCAATGACTTCATTTACATTCATATTGGTTTGAGTGCCGCTGCCAGTTTGCCACACAACTAGCGGAAAATGCTCACTATACTTGCCTTGCAATATTTTATCACAAGCATTAAGTATTGCTTGGAATCTAGCTTTATCAAGCAAGCCAAGCCTATTATTTACAACAGCGCACGCTTTTTTTATTATTGTAATTGCCATAATGATTTCTTTTGGCATAAGCTCATTTCCTATGGCAAAATTTTGCAAACTTCTTTGCGTCTGCGCTCCCCAATATTTATCCGTAGGCACTTTAACTGCGCCTAAGGCGTCCCTTTCTAAGCGGTATTCCATATATATACTTTTTCCTTATGGTGATTGATTATGCTAAATTATAGCTTATATATAGCTAATTCTCAAATTAATTTGCAGGTTTAGCAAAAATTATATGAGCATGAGATTCAAAACCTTGCGATGACTTGTAGACATCTACTAAATGTTCTTCCACATAAATTTTTGTAAGGCTTGTATTCTTAAAGGCATCTCTTCCAAGCTGTGGCGGCAAACCGTATATTGTTAATTCTTTAAGGAGCGCGCAACCATTAAACGCTAAAGTTTCTATTATACTTGCACTTAAAATTTCAACGCTTTCCAAAGCTGTACAATACTCAAAAGCACCGTTTCCGACAATCTTTACAGCAGAGGGCAAAATTATGCTAGTTAGGTTTGCAAGGTACTTAAAAGCATGTGGGCCAATGCCAATGGTAGTACTTTTCAAATTTATTTCCGCCACCGTTTTATCCTCAACATATATCAGCCAGTCACCTAAATATTTTAGATTGTCATCAACAATTTCATACTGCAAACTGCTGCACCCTTCAAATGACCACTGCCCTATCTTTTGCACGCTATCAGGAATATTGATGCTAGTTAGGTTACTGCAACCATAAAAAGCATATGCGCCAATAGCGCTTAGCATACTGTTATTGCCAAAATCCACTTTAGATAAATTATTACAACCCCTAAAGGCATGGTCTTGTAAGGTAGTGAGCTTGCTTTGATTACTAAATACAATGCTAATTAGATTATTACAGCCTTTAAAGGCATAAGGCAAAATTCTTTTAACATTATCAGGCACTACAAATACAGCGTCTTTTTTATTGGAAGGATAATGTATCAAATCATCGCCATCCTTGTTATAAAGTATACCGTCTTTAGTCATATAGTTAGCATTATTAGAGTTTACATCAACGCTAGCTAAATTGTTGCAGTTATAAAATGCATTGTCGCCAATTTCCATTACGCTTTGAGGTATATTGACCTTTGCGACATATCCATTTCCGCTAAAAGCTGATTGATAAATTTGCGTTACAGACAAAGGTACATTAAAAGTGTCATCTTTTTTACCCACAGGATATTGCAAAAGGTTAGTTACTTCTCTATTATAAAGAACGCCATCTATTGAAGTATAATTATCATTATTAATCAGTATTTTAGTAAGGTTTTGGCAATTTGCAAATGCGCTTTGCTCAATTTGAGATACACTGTCAGGCAATTCTAGTTGCTCTCCCTTGTAGCCATAAAACACCAAACTGCTTATTATGCTTAAAGAGCTATCAGACTCAAACACAAGATTTGCGCTAGTATCTATAAAAGCATACGCTCCTATACTGCTGACATTTTTAGATATAGTTATATTTTCAAGCATATTTTGCGCAAAAGAATATGAATATAGACTTGAAACAGACTCAGGTATAACAAACTCATTTGCTTCTCTTTTTACAGGATACTGTACTAGTGCCGTTATGTCACTATTATAAAGAACGCCATCTATTGTGGTAAACCACGGGTTATCACTTTCCACTTTTAAATGAGCAAGATTGGTACAGCCGTAAAAAACTCTTTCTCCTATTTGTCTTACGCTAGCTGGTATAGTTAGGCTTGTGCCTTTATAGTCGGTAAAAGCACCTGCACCAAGCGTTGTAATGCCGATATCTTTAGCAAAAGCAATTGAAGCTATGACATTGCTAAACGCCTTATCCCCGATACTTACAACACTGCTTGGAATGGTTATGCCAGTTAGATTAGTACAGTTTGAAAAGGCCGCCGCGCCAAGCGCGATAACGGTGTTTGGGATAATTAGTTCAGCGCCTCTATAATTTGCAAAAGCGCCGCTTGAAATAGCATTTATTTCTGTATCTTCGCTAAAGCTTACCTTGCCTGTCACAAAGCTAAAGGCCAATGAGCCTAGGTTGACAACATTTTTTGGTATGGTCAGCTCAAAGATATTGGTGCAATTATAAAAAGCTCTATCGCCAATGTAAGTCAAGCTATCGGGTAGATTTATGTTTAACAAATTACTACAACTATAAAAGGCCGATGACTGTATTTCCATTATGCTGTCAGATAGCGTTATTTGCTCTCCTTTATAATGGGAAAATGCGCCGCTACCTATGGATTTTATAACGCTGTCCAATGCAAAATCAATTTTTGCCGATACATTGGTGAACACATTTGTGCCTATGGTAACTACATTCTTAGGAATGGTAATTTCCGTCAAGCCAATACAGTTATAAAATGCGTAAGAGCCAATATTTTGCAAGCTATCAGGCATTGTAATGCTTGTTAGGCTAGTGCAATTATAAAAAGCATAGCTGCTAATTATTGCTACACCTTGGGGAATTATTACACTTTTTAAATTATCACACCCGCTAAAAGCATAGGCATCTATACTTACAACGCTAGACGGTATACTAATTTGGTCGCCTTTATAATTTTCAAATGCATAGGTATTAATTGCAGTTATACCGCTGTTTTGGTCAAATACAATGTTTCCTTTTGAATAAGAAAAAGCTCCTTCGCCTATTTGCTCTACGCTTGATGGTATTACAAAATTGCTTAAACTAGGACAATTGGCAAAAGATGCTTTGCCTAAAGTTTTTACGCTACTTGGCAAAGTTATTGAATATCCGCGGTAATTGTTAAAAGCATTGTTATCTATTTTTGCAATTTTCGTATTTTGACTAAAAGCCACATTTACAACAGCGTGGCTAAAAGCATATGCGCCTATTTTGGTTACGGAGGAGGGCACAACAAAAGTGTTTGTTTCATCAGTTTCTTTTTGTATAGGGTATTGCAAAAGCTCAGTGCCTGTCTTATCGTAAAGCACACCATCTATTTCCTTAAAGGACTTATTGTCTTGAGCTACTTCAAAGGCTTTTAATTTAGCGCAATTATAAAAAGTATTGTCATAAATTTTAGTTACACTGGAGGGAATTTTTATACCGCTTCCTTTATAATTTGCAAAAGCATAATCTGACAGTTCTTTTATTTGGGTATCAACAGCAAACTGCACACTTCCTACAACATTGCTAAATGCATATTTTTCTATGTTTACTACACTTTTAGGAATTTCTAAATAATATATGCTTGCGCAACCGCTAAAAGCATACTCCCCTATCTCTTTTAAGCCTTTTGGCAAGGTAATATCAGATAACTCTGTACAGTTATAAAAGGCGTAAGAGCCGATATATTCAAGATTGGTTGGCAAAACAACTGTTTCAAGGTTTACAGCGTTATAAAAAGCGTATGGGTCAATGGTTGTGACGCTATCAGGTATGACTATCTTTTGTCCTTTATAGTTATCAAAAGCATAACTGCCTATGTCTTTAAGGTTGCCGTCATTGGAAAACTCTATTGTAGCTACCAGTCTATTAAACGCTGACGGGCTTATTTTAGATACGCTAGGCGGTATTATTATCGTCCTAATTCTACTAAGCCCGCTAAATGCTTCTTGCCCTATGGCTGTTACTTTTTTACCGTTATGCTGGGCAGGAATAACAATGTCCAATCCATCACCGATATAACCTGTTACTTCATATGTATCATCGCCAAGCAGCTCATACTTTAGTCCTATTGTTTCTAGCACAATCCACCTTGCGTAAGCTGTCATGCTGCTAGTTATTTTATTTTCTTTTAAGTAGTTGTCATTAAAAGCCGTTTCAAACTCAGTTTCTTCTAAATACCAATCGTCAAAACGACAGCTTTCTTTTTTGGGCGGTTTAGGGAATTTTACGCTTTCCCCTTCTCTTACATATGTAGTATGATAAATTTGTCCATCTACAACAAAGTCAATTGTATACAAGGAAGAAGAGCATGCCGCAAGGCACACTAGAAGAAAGATAAGCATTGATAAACAAATGATATGCTTGACTCTTTTCATGTGAAATATATCCCCACTATCAATATATCATTATTACCAATAATTGACAATATCTAGCTTTAAATATTTTATTTAAAATACCATTATATGTATGTATATATGGTACTAACAATTTATTGACTTTATGCTATGATGTGCCTTATAATCTAGTTATAATAATATTATTATTAACTTATAAAACTAGGCTTGGAGATAGCAATGAAAGGAAAAAACATCATCGTAATAATGCTTATAGCTTGCCTGCTTTGTCTAGGCTTAGCTTCTTGCAGCGGTGAAAAATATACAGTTAATTTTGAAACAAACGGCGGAGAAGAAATTCCAGCTATTATGCTAGATAAAAAGAATATAGATTCATTTTCTCTTCCCGACACTGCTCCTAATAAAGAAAGCAGTATTTTTGTGGGCTGGTATTTTGACAACGACACATTTTTAATGCCTGCAACCGCCAAAGAGATAATAGAGAAATTTAACTCCAAGCTTAAAGATATTACCATTTATGCAAAATGGAAAGAAGTATCTATTGAAGAAGGCACTTATCTTATAAACTTTGAAACAAACGGCGGCAATAACATTGCACCTATTACTATAAGTCAAAATAATGCTAGCTTTACTATGCCAGCATCTCCAACTAGAGAAGGATATACTTTTGATAACTGGTACTTTGACAATGGCACTTTTTCTCAAGTAGCAACTGTAAATGCTATAATTGCAAAATTATCGCCAAAATCCCCTTACATTACCATTTACGCAAAATGGTCAGAATTAATAGAAGATAATACAAATGCGCTTAGCTACCTTGCCACATCTTTAGAAGTTTTTTATAACGGATTAAACAAAGCCCCCCTTGCTCCGTCTCAATCGGATATAGATAGCATAATTGAATTGACTGGCAAACTTCAAAGATTTCTTAAACAAGGCAACAGCTTAAATGAAAATTACAAGCAAGCGTCTTTCTTTTTTCAAAGCTTTAACCACTCTGACTGGCAAAAATACAATACTTATGTAAGATATCGTGACCTTTTTGAAAAGACAGAATTAACAGAAGAAGAAGAAAACGAATTAAATAGCATAGTTGCAAATGATGAAAACCTAGACCCTAGTGACAGAGATGGCAACTACAACTATGTTCAAAACTGGATAAGCAATAACCAATGGCTTTACCAAATAACTCAAGAAGAATTAGATGATTTAAATGAATATGTAAAAAAAGCGGCTATCAGCTTGCAGTATGATGAGTACACCAAAAAGAAAAATGCCTTCTATAACAATATCAAGGAATTTGCAGCGTACTTAACTACAAACGATATAAGACCAATTAAAATTAATGACATAGCAACTTTTTTAGCTTCCTATGATTATTCATCTTTGCTTATGGAAGTAACTGTTGACCAAAACACATATATGACACTTGATTGGTCACGCTTTACGCAGTTCTTAATTGATATGCGCTCAGAATGCGGTCTTACAAAAGAAGATGTTGGAGTTTTTTACTATAAGGCGCTAATTGCCTATTTAAACAGCCAAGTTAAGATTATAGATGAAATAATTGCTGAAATTCTTGACGAAATAAACCTAGTTGGACAAAATCCACAAAACTATCCAATTGATTATCAAATACAACTAAATAACAAACTAGACGGGGAAGAAAAGACAAAACAGAGCATAATCTCTGTAAAAAATGAGCTAAGCCAAGACTACATAACAGAAACTTTAGACCTTGTTTTTGGCGTAGCAGAGATTGTAAACAGCAATAATATTATTGAGTATTTTACCACACCCCAAACAAAAGACGCTCCCCAACTTCAAGAGATAGCAACGCTAAGCGCATCTATAAAAACAGCTTGCGACCAGCTTATTGCAAAATTTAATTCTGGGGAGTATGCAAACTCTGTTAAATCGCTTACAGAGATTTTGACATCTTTAGCTGACAATGATTCTTACCTTAATCCTTTAGCAAACTTTGTTAAAGCGCTTTTGCCAAAAGACCCGTCCATAACTCTTAGTAAGATGTCAAATGTCCTTAGCTTGATTACTAAAAACAATTTAGAAATTTTCCTAAAAAGAGAATTTAATGAAGAAGAAAATATCTTCATACTAGCGCCAAACAGCGACCATCCATATTTTATGGAAAATATATCTATATTGGAATCAAAAATTGTTTCCGCTCTTATAACAGAGCCGTACAGCGCTCAAGCTATAAGCCAAGCTTATGATACATTAACTCGCTCTATAAGTGACTTTTTACCCTACGCTACAAACTACTACCGCATTAAAGATTATCAAGGGAATAACAAACTAGCGCTAAAAGCTCTGTCGGAAATGTTTTTTGATAAAGTAAAGTCAAGGCTGATAGTTGCAGATAGCGACTATAACAAGGTAGTTGAAATTGCAAACTATAATTTTATTAGTAGCAAAAATGACCCTATACCTAATAATTTAGATGTTTTGCCTATTGCAAAAGAATTTTATAACCTAACTGCCATAGTTAATTTAGTTCTTGATATTGAGCAAAGCTATATTACCATATTTAGCGACAGCAAGCTATCTCAAAATTTATTGCCAAACGCCATTACTTCGGCTGCTATGTTTTTTGCTCTTGATATAGACATTGAAAAGCTAAGCGCATATAGCCATTATATGACAGAGTTAGCTAGCGAATTCCCTGACAGGCAAGTAAATAGCAATAATGTTTTACTAGCATATGCTTTTGACGGATTGTATAAAGAAAACTGCTTTGATGAAGACGAAATAATCTCTATGGTACAATTCTTTTTTGAAAAAGGTGTAGAGTTTGTAGAGCAAAATCAACTTCTTGATATCGCAAGCCTAAGAGAAACTGCGCCAAATGAATTATCCTTTTTGCTGGTTAACTTTCTAAAGCTTTACTCTAGCCTTACCATTATCTCAAATGGCAACATCACTACCCTTGAGAGTTTGGCAAGTAGCTTTAGTTCCGCCACTCAAACATTAAATGAGTTTTATGATAATAGCACTCCATTAATGGATAATTGGACACAATCTGTTGACACTTTAAAAGCTATTTTAGATAGCTTAAAAGATGTGGACGGACTAGGCATTCACGCGCAATTTATTGATTATGTTATAACTTCGCCATTAAATGGTATAAAAAATCTAGCTGAAGTTGTGGCTCTGTTGAATGAAGATACGCTATACCACTTTGTAAAAGAAAGTGAAGGCAAGCTAGATATTAAATTAGGAGGAGAATTTTTCTGGGATAATCTAGCTATTTTAGAAAGTAAAATAATAACTACTTTAATTGATGAAAATAATTTAGATTCTCTGTCCAATCTATATGAGCGTTTTATAGAGTATCTAAACGACGACTCCAATGACCTTATAGCAAAAATTATTGGCGATATGGCGTTACAAGGTAAGGATTTGACTATAAAAGCCATCATTGACCTAATTTATCAAAACACACAAGATGATGTAGTAATAGATAATGCAAGGTATAACGCCATTGTTTTACTTAGCCAAAAAGATTATATAGTAAGCTCAGATTTTGCGCTAAGCCAGCAAGATTTTGATACTATTATTTTTGCCAATGCTTTTAAAAAGCTAGTTGAGTATAACGATTTAACAGACCAAGTATTGACAGTTATCAATGATTTGTATTTAACCGCCTGGGAAAAAGAAACGGGATACAAAGAACATTTTAGCGGTAAAATTTTTGCCACAATGCTAGCTACTATGTATATAAACAACATAGAGCAAGCTAAAATACAAAACTATCTAATATACTTAAATGACGCGCTAAATGAGTATGAGCAAGTGCCTTTTGGCAAAGATAATATTACTGTTTTCTATGCGTTGATGGCAGACGGGCTTATTGAGGCTAATTTTAGCGACCAAGAAATTTTGGACATAGTTAATAGTTTAGCCGCTATTGTGCTTGCGTACCTAAATGACGATGGCGATATAGAAAATAATCAGATAGATATAGGAAAAAATGCTTTTGGCGATGCTACACAAAGGCTTATAGGTATAGCAAGGCTTTTCCACAAGCATAATGTGCTAATCTTTGACCAAGAACAAAATTATCATATGCTTGATATGCAAGCCTTGATAGATATTAAAGACGATTGGCAAGGTAAACTAGACGATTTACTAAACCTTTATAATGAAGATTATGATAATTTAATGAGTTTTGTTAGCTGTGCATTAAGAGGTCTATTTAATTACATAATTGAAAATACCTATAATAATGTACTTCAAGATGAGCTAGAGAGCGCGCAATTAAAATTTGACTTAATCTTAGAACTTGTGTCTAAAGACTTTGACTTGCGAGGAGTAATTGCTAAAATTAAAGATGTATTTAATGAGTATGCGTTATTTACAAGTCAGGAAGAAAGTGAAAATAACGCAACTATTTATAAAGCAAAAGTGTTTGTGCATATCTTTGGTCAAGCGCCCGACAGCACATATAGTGACGCCATAGAGAAGGTAACTTCAGACACAGAATTTTATGATATGCTAAACGTGTTTTTAGATATATACGACGATATCAAAACGCTGGCAGGCTGTGATTATTATGATAGTAATCCCAATGAACAGGCGCTAAACAATGTAAATGAGTTTATAGATACTTATCTAAGTTAAAGCAGTCAGGATATAATTTTACCTAAGGAGCGCTTTAAGTGGTAATTTTATCGGCAACAAATATACAAAAATTTTATGGTAGCCAAGATACAAAAACTGCCGTAATAGACAAAATCAGCCTTGACATAAATCAAGGCGATTTTGTAGCTATAACTGGCCAATCAGGCTCTGGAAAAAGCACACTGTTATATTTGCTTAGCGGACTAGAGCAAGCCGATAGCGGACAAGTTATGTTTGAAGGTAAAGAACTAGGCAAGTTAAAAGATAGTTATTTGGCGCGTCTTAGACGAACAGAAATTAGTTTTTGTTACCAATACCACAATCTCATTCATAACCTTTCTATTTTAGATAACATTCTTTTGCCTAAAAAAATTGACGGCAAAATAACCAAAAGCGATAAAGAATTTTTGCAAAACTTAATAGAGATAAGCGACATAAAAGATACGCTTTACAAACTTCCTAGTCAAGTTTCGGGCGGACAACAGCAAAGAGCGGCAATAGTAAGAGCCCTTTTTACAAAGCCAAAGGTTATTTTTTTAGACGAACCTACTGGTAGCTTAGACAGCGCTAATGCTATAAAAGTAATGGAGCTATTAAAAGACATTAACACAACTTATAAAACAGCTATTGTTATGGCTACACATTCTGAAAAATTATCCCAATACGCAAAGAGAATAATAAACATAAAAGATGGGCGGATAGAAAATGCTTAAGCTGGCATACAAAAATTTTGCTGATAACAAATTCCGCACACTTGCTATAATTTTAACCATTGCAATAGCTGTAAGCATACTTTTTTTGGCTTTTTGTTATCAAAACATCGTAAAAACACAATTTTCCAAAGCGGTAAAAATAGAAGCTGAAAATGCCGATATTCGCATAGAATACTCAGCCGATGCAGACTCTAGAATAATAAACACTACTCACCTTTCCCCTTTGTTAGACAAAACAGCTATGGCAGTGGGCGTACTGGACCTTTATGGCAAAAGCTATATAAACAATAGCGTACAATATGTAAATTTGCGGGGTATTAAAGAACAAAGTTTCTATAAACTCAACAATCTAACAATAGTAAAAAGCGTAAACAGACCATTAAAAAGCGATGAGATTATTATAGACTCTAAGACAAGCGCTTTGTTAAACCTAAATTTAGATAGTATGGTGGAAATTACAGTTGGTTCTCTTACGCAAAGGTTTTTTGTAGCTACTATTGTGGAAACCCACCCTTGTTTTAACACTGACGGCGCTATTGTTATTTATTGTATGGAAAACACTGCTAGCAAGTTTGTAGGCGGTCACTTTGGCAATTTGTACAACAAGATTTTTATAAAGACGGCAAAAAATGTTGATAGGGACAATTTTATTTTAGAGATTAAAGACATTGATGAGTATAAATACTATAAGGTTCTAAAAGAAAATGACAAATCAGTAATTTTAGATAAGGCTTATAATGCATCATTGCCTATGATTATTGCTCTTTTGTCTTGCGCCGTTTTTGCGCTATTTATTGTTTACCTTATAGTAAATATAAGCTTAAAACGACGCACTCTCACTATTTCCCGCCTAAAATCTATTGGCGCAAGCAATCTTTATATTACAGCAGTGTTTTTATTAGAAAGCTTTATGTATGTACTTTTAGGCGCGCTAATAGGCAGTATACTCTGCTTTATTTTCATTAAAAGTAATTTTCTTAACCTTGCAAGCGTGAGCTTAAAAGATAGCTACTATATAAAAATGTTAGCATTATCAATACTAACGGCAACAGTTTTATTTATTTTAACAATTCTGGCTACTATATTAAAATTTAGCAAAGTTGCTGTCGTTGCGCAATACAAAGAGTCCAAAAACACTTTACGAAAAGACAATAGGTTCTTTGCCATAATATCTTTACTTGCGTTTATTGTGTCAATCTCTCTAGTACTGCCTAAATATCTTGACTCAACAAGGGGCATTATTGCTTTTGCGCTGTGTGTGATAAGCGTATTTTTGCTACTGCCATACTTGGCAAGCTTTTTCTTTGACATAACTAAAAATAGTCTTAACAAAAGTTCAGTTTATGTTGTAGCAAATAATTTAGCGCGTGAAAAACTTAGCACTAATAATATGCGTATTATCTTTTTTGCCATTGTTATTTGCACAGTGCTCGCAAGCTCTGCTTATCATACTCAAAATATTAAAAACAGCTTAATTGACGACATTAATTGTGACATAGTCATTGCCAATGTTAAAAGCGATACTAAAAAAACTCTTAACGAAATATCGTCAAATACTGAGTTATATAATATTCAGGCAATAAACATTAAAGACGGGTTTGTAAAAATAGATGGCAAACAAAAGGAAATTACTTTGCTTTCTCTAACACCAAGTCAGCTAGAAAATGTAGGTAAAATTACTTATATAACGCCAAAAGATAGCCTAAAGACAAATATAGATAAAGGCATTGCCTTAAACTATTCTTATCATAAGGTCTATAAACTGGATATTGGCGATAAGATTTCTCTTTCTTTATACGGAAAAAACTGTGTTGTGGAAATTACAGCATTTTTTAACTCCTATCAGTTTGGCGGAAAGCTAGGTATTGTGAGCAATGAATTCTTAAGCAAAAGTTTTGATATTCCCATTTATGATACCGTCATAGCAAAGACAACTGACAATGTAGATGCTACCATTACAAAGTTAAGAGCGGACTTTGGCGATACTAATATCGTTGTATTAAATTTTGAGTCGTTGTATTTATCTTACCTAGAAATTTTAACAATTACTGTTATGCTCGCTAAGTTGTTTACTATTGTGATTATAGCCGTTTGCATTCTTAGTGTTATATTCAATATCATAAATGCTAGGGAAGAAAAGAAACTAGAAATTTATAAGATATATTCGCTTGGCTTTAGCAAAAAACAAATAATGCTAATGGAACTTTGCCAAAACCTTGTTACAGTTATTTTTGCCCTTGTTGCCACCATTATTGTTTTACCAATACTAAGTAGCGCGCTTACCAACGCTTTTGCTTTAGGGTATTTGTATATTGCAAAACCGCTATCTTATATTGCTTGTATAATAATAGGCGCAAGCTTTTTGCTTGTGCTGACGCTAAATTCATTGACTTCTTATTTTATTGTCAATAACAAGAACTTAACAAAAACTCTCAAACAAGACTAAACTCTTTCTTGTTTTTTGGTAGTAGGCGCAGTTATGATATTGCCATGGATATCAAATCTTGAACCATGGCAAGGGCAATCCCATGTGCGCGCGTCAGGATTAAATTTTAATTGACAGCCTAAATGAGCGCAATAAGGACTAATAGCGTGAATTTTTTCGTCTTCATCTTTATATACAGCTGTTTTTACCCCTTTATAAAATACTACTTTTCCTTGGCCTGCCTTGATATTTTTAACGCACCTAAAAGGCGGAACAAGGGGCATTAGCACAAGATTTTTTAATGTGCAAAGCAGATTTTTGAAAAAACTCCAGTTGCATTGTCCTTTCCTTAAGGGGTCACATAGTTTTTTATATTTGTTTGGGATATCGTTTATCATGTCGCTGATAAGAATTGATGAAGCCATAGCTTTTGCCATTCCTAGTTTACCAAAGCCTGTTATGACATAAATATCTTTAGACCGCTTACTATAATAACCTACATAAGGCAAGTCGTCAAAAGTCACGCAGTCGTTAGCTGACCATTGATGCGTAAGAGTGCCGTCGTCTGTTAAGTGTTTGCCTTTTTCATAAAGTCTATCGAAACTTTGATATTTGTATGGTCTGCCTGACCTGTGGTCATAACCGCCCACAATAACGCTATCTATATGGTTACGGAAAGTAAGTCCGCTCTCATCGGCATTTAAATAACTGCCTTTTATGTCTTGCGCTTTGTCTATGGCGACTGCATAAGAATGCGATTTGTACATTCTTAAAAAATACCAGCCAGGGAAGTTGACAAAAGGAAAATTTGTAGCCACAATTATTTTGTTTGCTCTAAACTCATTTTTCGACGTATAGAGTGTCTTAGTTTTAAAATCTATATCAAGAACTCTAACACCTTCTATTATTTCAAAATTGACAGACAATCCGTTAAGAAACTTAATGGGGTCAAATATCGCTTGATTTTTTAACTTAAAAGCCATTGTGGCTTCCCCTACTGGCAAATTGGGGTTTTCTATAAATTCTACATCGGCGCCAATGTCTTTTAGTGAGTTGAACTCATCAATCAGTTCTTGTTGCTTATGCTGTGTGTAAAAGTAGCTGTCCACCTTAACAAAGTCACACTCTATCTTATATTCATTTATTAAATTTTCATATTCTTGTATAGCTTCTTGTTGAAAGAAATAAAAATCCTTGGTGGTCTCAAATGATTTGGTTATCATTTTGCCATATATAAAGCTTTCCATGCAGTCTATATG
>FZPS01000042.1_pt393 | contig 27998 bp, 25 predicted proteins | sample 1817821 | NCBI WGS metagenome assembly FZPS01 (sample SAMEA104158645, study PRJEB21678) | metagenome | place: Germany | collected 2015-04-21
ACGTATAACATTAAAAACACAAAAAAATGAAAACAGTAAAAAATCTTTTCATATTGGTTGCTTTCGCAATTTCAATTACAGCTAATGCACAAAAAGTAGCATTACATTCTAACGGAACAATACAGCATTTTAATGGTGCAAACGCCTTTATTAATGCGTATAACGCAAGTGTTTCTGGCGACACCATTTATCTGCCGGGAGGCTCTTTTAATCCACCTGTCGAATTTAATAAAACTCTTAGTATTATAGGAGCAGGGCACTATGTAGATTCAAGTCTTGTAACCGGAAAAACCTTTATCAGCGGGAACATTGTTCTAAAGGACAGTGCCGACAATTGTCTATTCGAAGGCGTTCACATAACAGGCACATTTTCTACTGCAAACAATGAAGCCGTAGATTATTTAACTGTAAAATCTTCTTCGATTGATGGCAATATAGTTTTTCAGGGAAATTTATCAAATCCTTCAAAAAATGCGAGTTTTATTAGATGTGTTGTGAGACATTGCAACTTGGAAAATGCACAAAATGCTTATTTTGCCAATTCTATATTTTCAAACAGTTTTATAAATAACTCATCCGGCAACTTGTTTGAGAATAATATTATAATGTTTAGTAGTTATTGGGATGGTTATTTATTCCGTTACGGAGTTAATAATATTATTAAAAACAATGTGATAAAAACAGTATCCACTTATCTCGGTAACATAAGCAACGGAAACGGAAACACTTATTACAACAATCTTTTTACATGTTCTAGTTCTTATCCTGAATTGGGAGCTAATCCGGTTGTTTCGGGCAATTATTTTGGTGTGAATTTGGATAGTATTTTTGTAAACCAAACAGGTGTAATCTTTGACTATTCGCATAATTATCATTTGAAACAACCTCAGGTTTGGATAGGTACCGACAATACGAAAATAGGTATTTACGGTGGCGTATTCCCTTATAAAGAAGGAGCTATCCCATCTAATCCGCATTTTCAAGAAGAAAACATTACACCCACGGCAACAGGCGGGCAACTGAATGTGAAAATTAAAGCGGCAGCACAAGATAATTAGTTAACTATAAAAAAGAACGATTATGAAACTGAAATTATTAATTGCTTTCACATTGCTTGTGAGCATAGTTTCAGCACAAAACAAATTGGTTTCTTACGAGTATTGGTTTAACAACGATTATACTAATGTGCAAAAAGTCGCTATTTCTCCAACGCAGACACATGTGCTGAACACTAATTTTGACATTTCGGCTTTGCCAAACAATGTAAACGTATTGAATATTCGTTACAAAGACGGAAACGGAAAGTACAGTAGCACTTTGAGCAAATTGTTTGTGAAACTACCCAATGCCATCAATGCAGACTCCAATAACTTAGTTTCGTATGAGTATTGGTTTAACAACGATTATGCCAACGCACAAACCATTACCATTTCCTCAACGCAAACACATGTATTGGACACCAATCTTAATATTTCGGCTTTGCCAAACAATGTAAACATATTGAATATTCGTTACAAAGACGAAAACGGAAAGTACAGCAGCACTTTGAGCAAATTGTTTGTTAAACTACCCTATGCCATCAATGCGGACTCCAATAACTTGGTTTCGTACGAATATTGGTTCAACAACGATTATGCCAACGCACAAACCGTTACTATTCCCCCAACACAAACACACGTATTGGACACCAATCTTGATATTTCGGCTTTGCCAAACAATGTAAACATATTGAATATTCGTTGTAAAGACGAAAACGGAAAGTACAGCAGCACTTTGAGTAAATTGTTTGTTAAACTACCCTATGCACAGACTATTGATAATAAGTTAACAGATTACATATATTGGTTTGATAATGATTTTGTAAATGCTACAATTGTAACTTTACAACAAAACGTACAAACTTACAATTGGGTTGAATTATTGACCTTACCAAGTAATATGGGAGGAGGAAATCATGAGATAAATATCCGTTTTAAAGATAGTTTGGATATATGGAGTGTTCCTTTTGCGAAAACATTTTTTAAAGAATATGAGCCAAGAGCAGAGTTTTACGGTATGGAAAGTGAATTGTGTTTAGGTACAATCTTAGGAATCACACCTAATGCAATAGATGCTGATAGTATTTATTGGAATTTTGGAGACGGAACAGAAATTGAGGGGAAAACTGCTACGAGTTTTATTCAACATTTTTATGACTCAGCCGGAACTTATACGATTACAGCAACAATGAAGCATGTAGCAAGTGGCGTTTCTAAAGACACAACTTTTGTAACTACTGTTCATCCTTCTTATGGCACTTTTGAAATAACTGAAAATTATATTGCAGAAAACTTTGAAACAATTGCTATAGGTAGCTTACCTGACGGTTGGACATTGAAATACGATGGGACAGGTGCTGCTAATCAAAAAGTGGTGGATTCACCGGTTAAGAATGGAGCAAAAGCTTTGCAACTAGAAGGTGCTGGAAGTTGGTCAGCTACATTATACACGGTTCCAGATTCGTTTCCAGAGATTTTCACTTTGGAAGCATGGATGCAAGCTGAAAAAATATTGGGAGGAATTACAGGAGGGTTATCTATAACCAATCATATAGCTGGATCCTGGGGAACTTATTTGGTTAGTGTAGCTTTTAACAATGGAAATATTATATATGATAATACAATGAGCTCGACTTATGTTTTACAACCCTACGTCATAAATCAATGGTATCACATTAAAATGATTAATGACTTTGGAAATATGACCTGTAAATTGTTTATTGATGGTCAGCAAATGTCTTATGATGATGGTTCAGGAAATATTATTTTTGATTTCCCTATTAGCAATGCTGCTACTCCTCGTGATATAACTTTGTTTGCAGGTAATGCATCTACGGTGAAAATATATTTTGATGATGTAAAAATGTATGCTAATGATACTATCAGCAATTTTCTTGAAGTTGATTTATCGGTTTGTGAATCAGAATTACCCTATAGCTTTGGAACACAAAGTTTGACAACCGATGGTACTTACACCGAAACTTTCCAAACAATTCATGGCTGCGATAGTACAGTAACTATGAATTTTAGTGTGTTGCCTATGAGTTATGGGACAGATGTGCAAACGGCTTGTAAATCTTTCAAATGGATAGATGGAAATACTTATACCGCTTCTAATAATACCGCAACTTACACACTTATAGGTCAAGCAGCCAATGGCTGTGATAGTATTGCAACCTTGAATTTAACAATCAACACTGTTAATGTTTCTGTAACTCAAAATGATATCGTACTCTCTGCAAATGCGACAGGTGCAAAATACCAATGGTTAGATTGTAACAATGAATATGCTATGATCAGTGGAAAAACAAGTCGGTCGTTTACCGCAACTCAAAATGGAAGCTATGCCGTTGAAGTAACTCAAAATAACTGCATAGATACTTCGACTTGCTATGCTGTAACAACTGTTGGAATTGTAGAAAACACTTTTGAGAACAACATAAACGTTTATCCAAATCCAACCGATGGTCATGTTACAATTGATATGGGTAAATCCCTCTCTGAAGTTACTGTCAGTATAACGGATGTAAGCGGAAAATTGCTAAAACAATCAACTTATAAGAATACTCAAATGCTTGAACTGAACTTGAATGTACAGACGGGTATTTATTTAATAACAATTAATTCCGACAACAAAAGAGCAACTATAAGATTGGTGAAAAACCGCAATTAATGCAATAAACAACCCTATTATAGCGATATTAAAAGTATACCCAACAGAATATACCTTAATAACAGAAAAATCATGACAATTAATGATTTACAGAATTTACACGACAAAAAAGAATGGGATTTTATTTTAAAAGAGACCAAAAAAGGTTATAAAGAAAACCGTATTAAACGTGAAATTTTATTTACTTTACAATTAGAATTATCTAAACCAAAACCAAATATGAATTTTTATAAGGAAATGAAGGAAAAATATTTGAGTTTAAAAGATTAAATTTTTCACATTAACAAACAATATATTATAATATCTACAAAGAAATTAGTGGTCATTGCAAACAAATTTTTAGTACTTTTGTAATAGTTAAATTTTTAGTAGGAAATAAGAGAAATGACAAAACAATTGATTACAGAATTAAAGCACAAAAGCTGTTTAGAAATAGCTAATTTAATTAATAATCAACGAGATATTGGGTCAATTAATTTTATCCTTGAAAATTTAGGACAATTACCAAAGCACTTTGAAGGCAACTTTCTATACGATTTATTGAAACATGCACACCCACAAGTGCGATTGAATGCAGTAAAAAATATTGGAAAACTCAATGGAAATCTAAATATTAGTAAATTAATAGAACTTTACAAAACAGAAAAAGATACAACTGTTCGACGGGAGATAATTTCTGCTATCGGGCGTCAACGAAAACCGGAAAACAAGTCGCTTTTATTTGATTTTTTAGAAGACGAAGATCCGAAAATAGTCTGTCAAGCCATTCGTGGATTGCTCGTTTTTGACCAAGACAAAGAGGTGGAAAACCATTTACGCCCATTAATAAACCACCCTAACGAAATGGTGCGAACAGTGATTTATAAAGAATATTTTGCCAAAGAAACCACCGCAAAATCAACACTACCACACGCCGAAACTTATGATTTTCTAAAAAACATAGTTGTAAATGCCGATGTTCGTCAAGTATTGAAACTTGTACCCGACGAAAGCATACATTTAACATTCACCTCGCCACCGTATTACAATGCTCGCGATTATTCCATTTATCCAAGTTATCAAGCATATTTAGAGTTTTTGAACGAAGTGTTTCGAGAAACGCACCGCATAACCAAAGAAGGACGTTTTTTGATTGTAAACACTTCACCGATAATTATCCCTCGTGTAAGTCGTTCTCATTCAAGTAAAAGATATGGAATACCTTTCGATTTACACCCCTATTTGGTGCAAAACGGTTGGGAATTTATTGACGATATTATTTGGCTCAAACCCGAAGCCAGCGTGAAAAATCGCATTGGCGGATTTATGCAACACCGTAAACCGCTTGGCTACAAACCCAATGCCGTTACCGAATATTTAATGGTTTATCGAAAGCAAACAGAAAAGCTATTAGATTGGAATATTAGAAGTTACACTTACGAAACAGTAGAAGAAAGCAAAGTAGCCGACGGTTACGAAACTACAAATGTTTGGAAAATTGACCCTTGTTTTGACAAAGTACATTCAGCTATTTTTCCTGTTGAATTATGCAAACGTGTCATTCAATATTATTCATACAAAGGAGATTTGATTTTTGACCCATTCGGTGGAAGTGGAACTGTTGGGCGAACGGCAAAAGCCTTAGATAGATTGTTTTTTTTGACAGAACAAGAACCGAAATATTTTGAATACATGCAGTTAAAACAAAAAAACCCAACTCTATTCAAAGAACGAAAAACAAGATTTTTAACTTTGGAACAATTTAAAAAAATAGCAAAATGACATTAACCGACCAAATTGTAAAAAACATAATCAGACGAGTAATAAAATCTCAGGATTACAGAATTGAAATAGTAAATCTAATAAACGCTGAGTTTCTTCAATTTGCAGTAGATTTCTTTAAAAAAATTGTGCTTGCGAAACTTGAAAATAAAGATGTTACTATTGAATGGTACAGGAAAGCATTTATGAACGAGGCTTTACCTGCCGATGATATTGCGATAAATTCAGGATTGAATAAAAAAACAATCAGTAATATGTACGGAACAGCTACAAAAACAATTGTAATAGAAGCAGCTAACGAACATTTTGAGAGTTTATATCAAAACATTCAATCGCTTGTTGAAATGGAAAATGAGATTGATTTAACATTGACAATCAAAATGAAAGGCGTTTCTGTTGATTTGAATGTATCAGAAAGTTTGATTGTTATCAATACTTTGGCGGTTAAACGTGCCGCTTTGCGTGGCGGTTTGTGGAGTACTGCAGGCAAAAGTGCTGAAAAATATCTAATGCTTACCTTGTGTAAACTTTATCAAGTACCTGAAATCAATTACAATGCTTCTCATTTTGTTAAAGATAAAGGGAAAAAAGTAGATAGGGAAATTGATTTTTATTTGCTTAATAACGGAAAAGAATATCTATGCGAAGTCAAATTAATGGGCAAAGGGAATCCCGAAAGTGCCGATGCTATTATAGCCCGTAATAGCGATATTTTTGTCGCAGATACGCTTTCGCAACAAAATAAAAATCAATGCGAGCAATTAGGCGTAAAATGGGTGGCATTAAGAGATAAGGAGGGTTACAAACGTTTCGGAAAGGCACTCAAAGAACTTAATATCCCTCATACCGAATTTACTGATAACCTTGATACACATTTAGACAAAATAGTAAGCGAAATTTTTGACGAATAAAACGACAATGCTAAAATCAACATTCAAATTAACATTTTCACTACTAGGATTTCTATTGGAAAGTTTCCAACCGTTTGTAGCTCAAGTTGACAATTACAAAAAAAACAAAAAGATTTCAGAAAAAGCGAAAGCTGCCTATAATAAAGACCTTAAAAATAAAGTAAACAAACTATATCCCATATCCGAAAAAAATCTAATTTATAAATTCTAATTTTATAAAAATGAAAACACATCTATTGACAATTTTTATTGCGGCTTGGGGACTTTTAGTCTCGGGACAAAACTTACCGACCATAAAGCCGAAAATTCATGCACCTAATAACTACACAAAAGCAGAGCAAGCAATTTGGCAAAAAACACTTGACTTATATGAAAAAACCAGTTCGGGAGAGATTGATTACGAAGAACTTCCTGAACAAGACAAAAAAAGAATTGACTCTTTAGAAGAGGGTTATGGACCAATAACAGACGGAACCGGTTGTAGTTGGTATTGTGCCGGAGGACCTTACAAAATAACTGCATCGTCCCACCTTAAAGAACAAGGAAAAATAAACTATTTACCGGATAACATACACGACTTTAACTTATTTACAGCTTGGGTTCCGGAAAACAAAAACGGTTCATCCATAGGTATGAAAATAAATTTTCACTTTAAACCATTTACCCCAAGAGTTAACGAAATTTTTATCTGGAACGGTTATATAAAAAATAAAGACTTATGGGAAGCCAACTCAAGAGTGGCAAAATTCAAACTAATTATAAACGGAAAGCCCAAAGCCATTCTTGAACTAAAGGACATAACTAACACACAATCATTTAAAATCGCCCCCATTCAATCAACCGACAGCACCAAAGATCTTATTTTAACATTAGAAATTATTGAAGTCTATAAAGGAACAAAGTACAATGATGTAGTAGTGAGCGAAATTAACTTTGACGGATTAGATGTGCATTGTTTTGGGGCAGGAACAGAAATCGTTTTGGCTGATAACTCAACAAAAAAAATAGAAGAAATAACAAACGCAGATTGGATTCTAAGCTACAACTATCTGACAGGTGATTTGGAAAAAGTTAAAGTCTCGCAACTGATTACGGCAAGACACACCAATCTTTTAAAACTTCACTTTGCTGACAGAGAAATCATTGTTACAGACGACCATCCATTTTGGACGAAAGAACAAAAATGGGCATCTGTAAACCCGACAAAATCAAATTATAATTATGAACAAGAATCCGAAGTAGTTCAATTAAAAGTCGGCAACAAAATTTTTGTCCCGACAGAAAATAAGTTTATTGACCTGATTGCCATTGAGAAAATTGAAGAAGAACAATTGACATATACTATCGAATTGACAACAAATGACAATTTTATAGCAAACGGACTTTTAGTAAAAACAGAAAGACCGAAAATTCTAATTTCAAAATCAAAATAAAATGAAACATTTATTAACACTCTATTTCCTTTTCATATTTGCACTTCCGTTATTTTGTCAAGAAAAAAAGTATAGAATCCATTATGATTATACAACTAACAGTTTAGGAAATATCGTTTTGCAAACCGGATTAAAATATAGACGAATTTCCAACGATTCTTCGTGGGGATTTATTAATTCAAAAGGGAATATTGTTATTCCGTTGGATAAATACAGTTTTCTCAATCCGATAGACGAGCAAGGAATGATACTCGCGAAAAAAGACGGGAAAGTAGGTTATATTGATATAAACCAAAATATTTTAATCCCCTTTGTTTATGACGATATAGGTGTTTTTTCTGAATGCGTTGGCTTAGCACCAGCAGCAAAAAATAAAAAGCAAGGATTTATAAATAGAAAAGGAGAGACAATAATTCCTTTTGAATATGACTACTCTTCTTATGTGAGATATTTTTATGAACCGGGAATTGCTGTGCTATTAAAAAACGGAAAATATGGTGTTATTGATGCGGGAAATAAAACAATTCTCCCTTTCATTTATAACAAAATAGATTTTGAGAGAGGTAATAATTATATAATAGCATGGCAACAAGATAAATGGGCATACTTTTCTACAACAGGAGAACAATTATCTGATTTTAATAACTTTGAAATTGTAAAAAAATCACCTTTGGGTTTTTTACCAAAAGACAGTAAAAATCTACCCATTCTTGTGCGAATAGAAGGCGATAAAAAATATTTTTCAGAACTTTATAGAGACATCAAATATCTAAATGCATCAACAAGAGAACAAAGATATATGGAGTCACAAGGAGGTGCAAAGTTTGCTTTTTTAGACCAAAATAATAATTTCATAGTTCCTTTTGGAGTGTATGATTTTGCTGATGCTTTCGGTTTAGGACGAAAAGCGATTGTTGCAAACAAAGGGAAATACGGAATAATTAATGAAAAAGGAGAATTAGCTCTGCCTTTGGAGTATGATTTTATTGAACAGCCTTCAATTTATTCTAATTATGCCAATATTTTTTTGGCTACGAAGCAAAACACGGTTACAGTTTTTGACAAAAACTTAAATGTAATTCCAATAAAAGGTATTGTATCTTACTTGGATTGGGATGGGAAGCTTTATGTAACTAATCAAAAAAACAAAATTGGGCTTATTGACTACAACGGGAAACAAACAATCCCATGTATTTACGATACATTATACAATGAACACTCTGTACCAAGAATTCCCGGATTTATAGCAAAAAAAGATGGGGTTTATGGTTTTGTTTCCGACAAAAATAAAATTATTCAGCCATTTAAATACAAATTCATTTATGCTATAAAAAATGGGAATGTTGTATATGTTGACCAAAATTACAAAGTCGGAATTTTTGACGAAGAAGGCAAAATAATGATACCATTTGAATATGATGCTATTTACAGCACTTGGTATGATTATTCATACATCGAAAAAGAATTTCCAAATACAGAAAACATATTCACTGTTGAAAAAGATGGGAAAATTGGCACTATTGATGAAAATAATAATGTGATAATTCCTATTATTTATGATGGTTTGTCGGGTTGGGTAGAATATGGACCCGAAGCCCATTTTGTGAAAAACAATGATAAATACGGTATAATATCGCCAAAAGGAGACATAATCATACCCATAGAATATGATTATGTCGGACTTCCGGAAAATGGAGTTATTGGAGTTAGAAAAGATGGAAAATATGGCGTAGTATCATGGAAAAATAAAGAAATCTTACCTTGTATTTACGATAAACTTATTTTGGACATTCCTTGGTTCGAGTTTGGAGAAGAGAAAGCAAAACCAAAAATAGTTGCCTTACATCATAATATTTGGAAATATTATGACCTTGAAGGTAAACTATTACAATCGAATGTGCCTTTAAAAGAAATAAAGGAAAAGTATGATTATATACTTAATTGGGATGAACCCTCAAACGAAGAGTATGATTTAGGGAGAGATATGAAATTAAAAGGGGGATTAAAATTAAACGACAAATAATATTTAAACGAAAAGAGCATTTCGGTCTAAAATTTCTAACAATCCTTATCGTTTGTAATTTTTAATTTAGTAATTTTGCATTTAATAATAATTGAATATGGAGAAAGCAGAAAAATGTCCTAATTTTGAGCAATGTTTATTGATTAAGAGCAACAATATCCTTTTGAATCAAAGCGACAAAAGATATTACACAGAGCATTTTTGCCTTGCACCCAACAGTTATTTTACTCATTGCAAACGCTATCAGACCTCAGTAGCCTTGCATTTTTGTCCCGACTTTGTTTTACCCGATACGGCATTAAGCGTGGACGAAATCATTGATAAATATGAGGAAGGATACAATTAACGATTTAAAAGAAAAAATATGACACAATTAGAATTTGATGGAGACGGTTTTTTAACCAACCCCGACATTTGGACCGAAGCAGTTGCTTTAGAAATAGCAAAAGCCGATGGCATAGAGAATCTTACCGAACAACATTGGGCTGTTATCAATGTTATTCGAAAAAACTATATCGAAAAAGGAATGGCACCCATGATTCGTACTATCTGCAAAGAAACGAATCTGAAATTAAAAGATATTTATGTTCTTTTTCCCTTAGGTCCGGCTCGAGGTGCTTGCCGTGTTGCCGGTCTTCCCAAACCTGACGGTTGTGTATAACAAAAACTAAACAGCTATGCTTTGGTATCATTGGCTTACAATAGGAGCATTCTTAGTGTGTATCATCGCACTCATGGCTCATTTTATACGATTAATTTATTTGGGCAAGCCCAAAGACTATTCCCGCAAAAGCGGTAATGTAACAAAAGCTGTTGCTTATTCGGCAACCGTCGCCATGATCGACCATAAAGAATCTGCTTATCTGCATATTCCAACCTATTTTGCAGGCATGGTTTATCATATCGGCACTTTTGTATCTTTCTTATTATTGCTTTTCTTTTTCATCAATATGATTTTGCAAATAACACTTCCTCAATGGATAGTATGGGTATTAATAGCCGGATTAAGCCTGTCGGCTCTTTGCGGATTTAGCTTGCTCATCAAACGTGCTGTAAGCAAGCCCATGCGTAGCCTCAGCAACGCTGACGATTTTATTTCCAATCTATTGGTTAGCTTGTTTCAATTGGCAAGTGTTGCTTATTTACTATGCAGTTGTAAAGAATTAAGTTATTATTTATCAGCTACTATCCTATTATTATACATGCCTGTCGGAAAATTAAAACACTTAGTCTATTTTTTTGCTGCTCGCTATCATTTAGGATTTTTCTATGGATGGCGCAATGTGTGGCCTCCTAAAAAACCGTTACAATGAAAAAGTTAACAAAAGAACAAATAGATAAGGCATTGAAAATATTACGAATGCCCGAAGACAGCAAATTGGTAACCCATCTCAATGCTTGCGTACATTGCGGATTATGTGCCACAAGTTGTGTTTATTTTCTTACGATGAAAGAAGATAAGTACGTGCCGGCACGCAAAGTTGAATTAGTGGCTTCGCTCTATCGTCGCTATTGTACATTGACAGGAAAAATAATTCCAAAATTAATCAACGCACGTGAATTAGATGAAAAAATGGCAGAAGAAATGATTGACCTCTTATATGGAGCATGCACTATATGTGGACGTTGTGTCAAACACTGCTCTATAGGTGTCGACATTGCTTACGTTGTCAAAGTAGGAAGACAAATGCTGGCTGCCATGGATTTGGTTCCGCCCTCTCTGCAATCAATAGTAGATGCGGCACTGAACACCGGCAACAATATGGGAATTACTACCGAAGAATTTACGGATACCATTCAATGGATGGAAGAGGAATTAATAGACGAAATGCAAGACGAAAATGCACGCATTCCTTTGGACGAGAAAAACAAAAACATTCTCTATACACTCAATCCTCGTGAACCTAAATTCTTTCCGCTTTCTATTTCGGCTATGGCAAAAATATTTTATGCAGCCAAAGAAAGTTGGACTTTATCAACAAGCATGTATGATGTTACCAATTACGGTTATTATAGCGGTAACAACGAACACGCTGCCATTATAGCAAAAAAACTATACGATGAAGTAAAAAAACTCAATGCCAACACTTTAGTTTTAGGCGAATGCGGACACGGCTCACGTTCAACTCGCTGGGAAGGACCTAATTATTTAAGTACGGAATACGATTTCACTACGCTTACCGTTGTCGAAATCATCAATGACTACATACGTTCGGGCAGAATAAAACTTGATAAAACAATTATCAATGAAAAAGTTACCATTCACGACCCTTGTAATTTGGTACGCAATGGAGGACTGCTTAACGAAATTCGCTTTGCAGTGAAAAGTGCTGTTGCCGATGTGGTAGAAATGGACCCTTACGGCAACGACAATTTCTGTTGCGGTGGCGGCGGAGGTCAATTAGCAATGAGCGAATACAACGAACGCCGACTCAACATCGGTGCCATAAAAGCCGAACAAATTCGTAAAACGAAAGCCACTATCGTCGTTACGCCTTGCCACAACTGCATTGACCAATTGACGCAACTTAATCATCATTATAAGTTGAATATCAAAATAAAAAGCATAGCAGAAATTGTAGCGGATGCTTTAGTAGTTGAAAATTAATTTTTCACTTCTTTCACAATAAAAGCATCGGGCACCTTCTTGCGATAAAACTGCAAACATTTGCGAGCTTGTTCCATGCTGACATAAGGTCCTACTTGGTATTTATAAACATTGTTGTGTTTAACGGTAAAAATCCTGTCGCCGTCCTGCAAACGATAATCACCCTCACGGTGATTGCCCCCCACGCCTACTTGTATATAATAAACCGTATCCAAATTACTTATATCTACAATACTGTCCGTTACAGCTTTCCGAATACATTGCGGATAGGTAGTTATTTTTTCGATAACATTATTGGTATTAACAAACAACAAAGCACCTTTTCCCCAATAAAAAGACGCAGGCATTTCATCTATAAATTGAACGGTAAAAGAATAAACAAGCGTATCTTGTCGAGGGAACCGATTCCATATTACCGTCAATAGATTGTCGACGGTATCCCAAATAGTTCCCTGATTATCAGCAATCATAACTTTCGAAGTAGGCAATACTACTTGTTGCCAACGTACTTTGTCTTTTGCTTGAATATGACAAAAATAAACTTTCGTCAGCAAAGTTTGCCGCACCGTGTCTATATCGGTAACTATATGAATAGTTTGAGCTTTTGAAAATTGTATTCCTGCTAAAAAATAAACAGCAAAAAACAAAACTATTTTTCTCAACACCATCTTAACTAATACCTTACAATATCAATATTCGACAAGCCCGATTGAATATAAATATTTACAACACCTTTCAGCGTATCGCTTTGATGAGCAGCGATGTATTTGTCGTCTTGTTTATTAAAATCTTTTAAGTTGAGATGGGTCATTCCTGATTCGTCATGGACAATGCATTGCATACTTAAAGGAACTTCTATTTTAGTGGCTGCAACACCCGTAGCGAGCTTGACTTCCACATCGGAATATAAGGTTCCTATTTTAATATAAAACTCTGTTACACCTGCATTTGCTTCTATTTTTCTTACTTTAAAATTCGATAAATCAAACAGGCATTTTGCAGCACCGGCATCTACATTAATAGACCATATAGGCGATGGATGCAAGAGAATTTCATAATCTTGTTCTCCATAAGAAAATGGTAAAGCATAACAATTCAGCTCAATTTCCGAATGTAAATCTTCTTCGTCTTTTTCGTGCCGAATACTTACTTTGTGATTTTTTTTATCCGCCCCTAGTATACTCACTAAATCATCGCCCGAATTGATAATAAATTGTCCCCCTGAAAGACTCATTGACAAATCAATAGTCTGATTGATTGAAATACTATCTACTTCTTTCGTAAACAACACTTTAGTCTTTATTTCTTCTGAAGATAGCGATGAAATGTTTTGAATTTTTTCAGGCATTACTACTATAAAAACAGCTAAAGCCAACACCAATAAATCCAATATGATTTTACACACATCTTTAATAGGCAAAATGCTTATCCCTATCCAAACCAACACAAAGGGCCATAATAAAAACATGCTGCTAAAAGAAATAGTAATAACATTTATCATTTCTAAAAACCATAGAACAGCTATGGTTATCAACAAAATACCCCAAAAAAGATTTTTATATTTCATGGTTTTAGTTCTTTTTTGATTTCACACTCGTAAGCACCAACAATATTCCCACTAACGCCAACAACAAAGGGAACCAATAAGAGAATCGTAAAAACGGGAAAAAATTACGAAGAAAGAAGAAAATACCTACCAATATCAATAACAATCCGACAATCAAAGCACTCATATTTAAAGCTCTTTTCTTTATATTTTTTATATCGGTTTCCGAATAGGCAGGTTCTTCTTGTTTAACTTCATCGCCGTCAATTTCAATATAATCAGTGAAAACATCATCTTCGTAAGGCATGATAATCATCAAAATAAGATAAATAAACAAACCACTTCCTCCCAAAAATATCATTGCCAAAAACACCGCTCTCACAATTAAAGGGTCTATATTGAAATACTTAGCAATACCACTACAAACGCCGGCTATGCGTTTGTCTTTTGTACGAACAAATTTTTTATCCATAAAATTTTATTTTTAATTAAAATTCAGGAGCTAATAACCATAATATCAGATACAATATCAATCCTCCACCACCAAAAATCGCCAATGCTACAAAAATTGCTCGCAACAATGTAACATCTACATTAAAATATTCGCTCAGTCCTCCGCATACTCCGGCTATATATCTATTGCTTACACTCCGTGTGAATTTCTTATATCCCATCTTACTTGCTTTTAATAACAGCTATCGACAAAATAAGTCCTAAAACCACTCCCAATATAGCAGCAAACAATACTTGGAAATTAGTCGGCAATATAAATGTAAGTGTGTGTGCAGGAATCCAGAACAAAGGAATTGTCTTCTTAAAAACAAAATTCCATTGCACGTCCCAATTCAAGGTAGTAATAATTTTCTTGACGGGTATGGGTTTCCATAAACAACTTACTTTTCCTTCATGGTTCACTATATGAGTGTCGGTAATTTTATGTAAAGTCATAAAAACGGGAGCAAAGCTTGTGTTCATCATCACACTGATAAAGAAAGCACCTAATAATTTCATTGCCGAAAAACCTCCGCCCATTGCTTCTGCCATTCCATGAAAAACAGCAAATTTATCCATAAAAGCCGGAACACCGCTTCTAAAAATCCCCATAGCTGCTGCTATCCACATTCCATAAAATCCCCAAATAATAGCACGCGGCAGCAAACCAAATCCCGAAACGATGTATTTTCCTGTTTTAATACGCAAGCCCAAGACTTCGCCAAAAGTAGCTAAAATAGCAAACTTTAAGAAAGCCAAAGAAATAGGATTGACGGTATTCCATTGATTATACACATTGTAAACGCTATCGAATAGAAAGAAAGGTGTAAAAAACACAATCACTCCTAAGACAGCCCATACATAAGAATTTTTCATCTATTATTTTATTTTTAATTATAACTTTAGACGATCTTTAAAAGGAAGAAAAGTCATAAAATCAGCATGATGCACTATATAAGCTTCGGTCGAACGTTTTACCAAATCGCCTTCGCCCGCATGAGCTGCAATGATATGACAAACGGCAGCAGGTACACCGCATTGCTCAGCAAGAGATACACCCGAAAAAGGATGACGCAAATATTTACCGTAACTGCCTACACAAGATTTTCCGTCTTTCATTTCATACTCTAACAGCTTACCGACATCGGCTAAAATAGCTCCCGCTATAACATGGTCCATATTAATAGGTAGCTCATCTTTGAAAAACTCCTGCATTTTTATCGCCGACTCATAAGCCACATGTACCACACAGCGTTTGTGTACCATAAAACTCACTTTTAAATCAGGACCGCAAAGCAAAGTGAAAGGTATAGTATTCAAATCATCAATAGTTAATACACTTTTCGACAATGCCAACTCCCATGTTTTTGCAGTTTTTAAACGCAAATCTTCATCTTTAATCCAAAGCAACTCAGGCCATAAATCTAAAACTTCTTTTTTCATAAATATCATTTATATTAATTGTTAATCTATAATCCTATTCCGTAATATTCAAATTTATTTTTTTTCAGTTCATTTCCATCGTAAATATTTCTACCGTCAAAAATAAGCGGTTTTTTCATCACTTTATGCACAATAGACCATGTGGGCATACGAAACTCTTTCCACTCAGTAACAAGAAACAAAGCATCGGCATCATCTACAGCATCATAAATATCGTTGGCATAGATTATTTTATCTTTCAATCTACGTTTTGCTTCTTTCATCGCCACGGGATCGTAAACCTTAACAATACAATCCGCATCTAACAATTTTTTAATCAATACCAAAGCCGGTGCCTCACGCATATCGTCCGTTTCGGGCTTGAAAGCCAAACCCCATAACGCAATTCTTTTCCCTTTTAAATCTCCTTTATAATAAGCGTTTAACTTATCAAAAAGCACCGATTTTTGTCTTTCGTTCACCTCTTCCACTGCTTTTAAAATCCGCAATTCATGTCCGTTTTTTTCGCCTATCTTTATTAATGCTTTTACATCTTTTGGGAAACAAGAACCGCCATAACCAACACCCGCATAAAGAAACTTATTGCCAATACGCGTGTCGGTGCCTATGCCTTTGCGTACCATATTGATATTGGCATTGACCTTTTCGCACAGATTAGCAATATCGTTCATAAAACTAATACGTGTAGCTAACATGGCATTAGCCGCATATTTTGTCATTTCAGCCGAAGCTATATCCATAAATATAACACGAAAATTATTAATTAAAAACGGACGATAAAGAGCAGCCATTATTTCCTCCGCCTTTTTGGATTCCACGCCTACTACTACCCTATCCGGACGCATAAAATCGCTAACAGCATCGCCTTCTTTCAAAAATTCGGGATTAGAAGCCACATCAAATTCTATTTTCAAACCTCTCTTATCCAATTCTTTCTGAACTGTTTGGCGTACCAAAACCGCTGTTCCTACCGGTACCGTACTTTTGGTTACTATTAATTTATAAGACTTCATGTGTTGACCAACCGTACGAGCAACTTCTAAAACATATTGCAAGTCGGCACTTCCGTCTTCATCGGGCGGTGTCCCTACTGCCGAAAAAATTATTTTTGCACCGTCTAAATTATCTTGTAAAGATGTGGAAAACTGCAAACGTCCCGCTTTCATGTTCTTTTCCACAATAAACTCTAAACCGGGCTCGTAGATTGGAATAATTCCTTTTTTCAGATTTTCTATTTTTTCTTTATCAATATCTATACAAACCATAGGAATTCCCATTTCGGAAAAACAAGCCCCCGTTACCAAACCTACATAACCTGTTCCAACTACTAATACTTTTGAATTCAATGCATTAAATTTTATATGTTTATAAATAGTTTAACAATGCAAATGTATAAAAAAAAACAATAGCAGAACAAAAAAGATTTTAGTAAAAAACAAGAAACTAAACAAATGTCTTAAAAAAAAATATTACCTTTGCAATTATTTATTAATTTATTTTCAGTAAAATATAAGAATGTATAGAACAAATACTTGTGGTGAATTAAACAGCAGCAACATACAACAGCAGGTTTGTCTTTGCGGATGGGTGCAACGTATACGCAATTTAGGAGGCATGACTTTCATTGATTTACGCGACCGCTATGGCATTACACAGCTGGCATTTAACATGAATACCAATGCCGAATTATGCGAGCAAGCACGCAAATTAGGACGTGAATACGTCATACAAGTTAAAGGAAAAGTAGTGGAACGTTTTAATAAAAACAAATCCATTCCTACGGGTGATATTGAAATTGATGTAACGGAAATCAACATTCTCAATGCTTCCAAATTACCACCTTTTACCATTGAAGACCACACCGACGGAGGTGATGAGTTGCGTATGCAATACCGCTATTTAGACCTAAGACGCAACACTGTACTAAAAAACATGGTATTTCGTCATCAGCTGGCAATCGAAACACGTAACTATTTGAACCAACTTGACTTTTTAGAAATAGAAACCCCATTTTTAATTCGTTCAACACCCGAAGGAGCACGCGACTTTGTGGTTCCCTCACGCTTAAACATTGGGCAATTTTATGCACTACCGCAATCGCCTCAACAGTTTAAACAATTGTTAATGATAGCCGGTATGGATAAATATTTTCAAATTGTCCGTTGTTTTCGAGACGAAGACTTGAGAGCCGATCGTCAGCCCGAATTTACACAAATTGACTGCGAAATGGCATTTGTTACACAAGAAGATGTAATTCAGTTATTTGAAAACTTATTTATTCATTTATTTAAAAAATTAAAAAATATAGAACTCAACAATTTTGAACGCATTAGCTACCATAACGCAATGAAACGCTACGGTAGCGATAAACCCGATATGCGTTTCGATATGCAATTCGTTGAATTAAATCACCTTCTACAACATAGAGACTTTAAAATTTTTAACGAAGCCGAACTGATAATCGGTATTTGTGCCAAAGGATGCGGCTCTTACACACGCAAACAAATTGATGAGTTAACCGATTTTGTTAAACGTCCGCAAATAGGAGCAAGCGGATTGGTATATGTTCAATGTCTTGACAATAACACCTTTAAATCATCTGTCGATAAGTTTTACACACAAGAAGACTTACAAAATCTTGCCGCCGCTTTTAATGCGACAAGCGGAGATTTACTGCTTATTCTTTCAGGGAAAACGGAAAAAACAAGAAAAGCCCTTGGTGAATTACGTTTAGAAATGGGCAATCGCTTGAATTTACGTGATAAAGAACATTTTAAAGCTGTTTGGGTGGTTGATTTCCCGATGTTTGAATGGGACGAAGAAACACAACGTTTTTATGCAAAACATCACCCTTTTACTTCACCCAAGCCGGAAGACGTTGCTTTATTAGACAGCGGCGATATTGCCAAGATAAATGCCAACGCTTACGACTTAGTCATCAACGGAGTTGAAGTCGGCGGCGGTTCTATTCGTATTCACGACAGAGACTTACAAAAAAAGATATTTCGAACTCTCGGATTTAGTGAAAGTGAAGCACAGCAACAATTCGGCTTTTTAATGAATGCTTTTGAATACGGCGCCCCTCCACATGGCGGCATTGCTTTTGGCTTCGACCGTATGTGTGCTGTTTTTAACGGCATTGACTCCATACGCGACTTTATCGCTTTCCCTAAAAACAATCTCGGACGCGATGTAATGATTAATGCTCCTTACCAAATTAGCAATGAACAATTAAAAGAATTATCCATTCAAATCAACTATTCAGAAAAAGACGAATAAGATGCACGAACGTTATGTAGATAGAAAGCTGTATTTTAAAGAACAATTTTTCACTACCGAAAAATATGTCATTCCTTATATTAACGAAGTTTTTCCCATTAGTGAAAACACCGAAGTATTGGAAATCGGCTGTGGAGAAGGAGGTAATCTACAGGCTTTCTTGGATTTGCAGTGTCGCTGTGTAGGTATTGATATTAACGAAAAACAAATTGACAACGCAAAACTTTTTTATGAGAATCATCCGCATAAAAATAAAATAGAATTTATACATTCCGACATTTATAAGGTAGACGGGAAAAACCTTGTCTTCGACCTTATCATTATGCGTGATGTTATTGAACACATTCCTAATCAAGAGTTTTTTATGCAATATGTAAAAAAATTCTTGAAACCCAATGGCGTCATTTTCTTTGGTTTTCCGCCATGGCAAAATCCTTTTGGAGGACATCAACAAGTATGTCAAAGTAAGTTATCTAAAACACCTTATTTCCACTTACTTCCCACCCCACTCTATCGCAGGATGTTAGAACGTTTCGGAGAAGATCCTACCGGTTTATTAGAAGTTAAAGCAACGGGAATTTCTATCGAACGTTTTCATCGAATTTTACGAAAAGAAAAATACATTATTACAAAAAACGACTACTACTTTATCAACCCTAATTATGAAATAAAATTTCGCATGAAACCTAAAAAGGTAATAGCACCGTTTCGATGGATACCTTATTTACGCAATTTTTACACAACAGCTTATTATGCTGTTGTAAAACCTATTCAACAACCAATTCAATAAAATTTACAGTATGAAAAAAATATTAGGCATAGGCAATGCATTAGTAGATGTTTTAATGGAAGTGGAAGACGACCGATTGTTAAACACTTTCAATTTGCCCAAAGGAAGCATGCAACTTATCGACCATCAAAAAGCAAAATTCATTGACAATCAGACAGCTAATTTAAAAAAGACAATAACTACGGGCGGTTCGGCAGCAAACACCATACACGGCATTGCACGTTTAGGGACAGCTACCGGATTTATAGGAAAAGTAGGAAAAGATAGCAAAGGACATTTGTTTTATAAAGATATGAAAGACAGTGGAACTCACCCTTTGTTAATCGAATCGGAATCCATGTCGGGATTTGCTTTAACATTTGTTTCTAAAGACGGCGAACGTACTTTTGCCACCTATTTAGGAGCTGCCTCCGAATTAACCCCCGACGATATTTCGGAACATCTGTTCGATGGATATACTATTTTTCACATAGAAGGTTATTTAGTACAAAATCATGAACTTATACATAAAGCGGTAGCACTTGCTAAAGCAAAAGGTCTTACCGTCTCTTTGGACTTGGCAAGTTACAATATTGTCAACGAAAACTATGATTTTCTGCACGAGTTAGTAGAAAAATACGTGGATATCGTGTTTGCCAATGAAGAAGAAGCCAAAGCGTTTACAGGAGAAGAACCCGAAAAAGCACTTGGCAAAATTGCCGAAGTTTGCGATATTGCCATTGTAAAAGTAGGTCCTAAAGGTTCTTTTATTAAAAAAGAAGAGCAAATGCATCTTATTCAACCTTATCAAGCAAATTGTAGAGACACTACCGGAGCAGGCGATATCTATGCTTCGGGCTTTCTACATGGCTACATTAACAACTATCCATTAGCAAGATGCGGAAAATTAGGCTCTTACCTTTCTTCAGAAATCATTCAAGTAATTGGACCAAAGTTTTCGGATAAACAATGGAATGAAATACTAAAAAACCGAAATGATTAAGAAAAATTAGCTATCTTTGCAGAAAAAAAATAGACGTAAATTAGCTATTGAAATGGGATATGAAATATTTTATAAAAGATTAAATCACAAGTGTTTTTTATTTCAATTATCCTTTTCTACAAACCTACACGATAAAATCGATATCAAAAAAAATGATAAATTGTTTTTATAAGGAAAAGAAATGATACGATTAGGAATTAATGGATTTGGAAGGATAGGCAAATTGGTTTGCCGCATGCTTTTGAGTGATGAAAATTTCGATTTAGTGCAAATCAATGACCCTATGTCAACCGAAGCGATTGCACATCTTTTAAAATACGACAGTTTACATGGGCTGTATGAGACGGATGTTAGTTATGGCGATAATTTTATTAGCGTCAATGGCAAACAAGTAGCTGTTACTCATTGTACAAGTCCATCTCTAATTCCATGGAAAGAACACGGTGCTAAGATTGTCATTGATTCAAGCGGAAAGTTTAAAACAGCTGTAGGTCTTCAAGGTCATTTAGATAGAGGAGCTGAAACCGTGATATTAAGCTCTCCCGCCGACGATGATTCTATTATCCGAACGGTGGTAATGGGTGTTAATCACAACACTATTACCATTGAAGACAAAATCATTTCCAATATGTCGTGTACGACCAATTGTGTGGTCATTATGTTGCAAGTGCTACTTAAACATTTTGGCGTAAAAAGAGCATTTATGAATACCGTTCATCCTTTTACCAACAATCAAAATTTACAAGACGGCTTTCATAAAGATTTACGTAGAGCAAGATCGGCATTCAACAACATCATTCCTACAACAACTTCAGCCATTAAAGCTACGACTCTCATATTTCCGGCATTAAAAGGTCGCTTCGACGGATTTGCCACCCGTGTTCCTGTTGCCGATTGTTCGTTTGTTGAACTGACAGCTCAATTAGCAACAAAAACCAATGTTGATGCTATTAACGCAGTGTTTTTAAGCGAAGCAAAAGGGGAATTGCAACATTATTTAGAATACACCAACGCTCCCATTGTCAGTAGCGACATTCAAAGAAACAGACATTCAGCCATTTTCGATGCACAGCTTACACGTGTATTAGACGACGATTTGATACAAATTATTGCATGGTATGATAATGAAGCAGGGTATTCAGCCCGCATTGTTGATTTAGTAAAATATATATCCAAAATTATGAACGTATGAAACAAGAAATAAAATCGAAAGCCCTTGAAGTAAACCTTTCTAAAACACAAAAAATCAAAGTTGATATTCCGGAAGAACATCTTTGGTTTATCTCTCTTTCGACTAATTATTACGGTATCAATCAACGTACTACCGATTTTTTCAAAGAACTTCACCACCCCTATTCCAACAATAAAATAGTTACCGATGCACTTATTAAAATTCTGAATGATGAATTTTGGGTATATAAACAATTAGAAGAAGAAAAAAAAGAAAAAGTTTACGATATTTTATTCGGAATTTTCAAGATGTTACTCAATAGAAAACTACCGGATAAAGAATCTAAACATATAATACAAAACTATTTACAGTTTTTTTCTAACAATTTTGACGATATAAAACTGCTGAAAAACGGCGTCAGCAACTTTATAAAAATGCTTGACGAAAACATGGAAGATAATCTATTCAGTTATCTAAGTAATATTTCGTTTTTAAGAAATTCTTTAAAAGAAGTAGCCTTTCATGAAGATAGTAAACAGTTGGTTTTCAGTTTTATGAAAAAACTCTTCCTCGAAAATATTAATTTTTGGGAAAGTACAACAAAAATTGAAGAGTGGTACGAAAGTGTAAAAGATAAGTTTTCAGAAGATTATTCAGCTATTATTCAACAAATCGGAAAAGAATTTTATAAAAATTACCGACAACACATCAATCAGGCTAAAAACTACGACGAATTAATAAAATACAGTTTTACTTTTTCTGAAATTATTGATTTTTTGAGAAACAAAATTGTAGAATTTAAAGAAGCTACCGATCAGTTTGTGTTTATTTTCTATCTGCTTCACCTTCCGGGAACAATCTATCACAGAGACTATATTTTAGTAGATTTAAACAGAGCTATTAAAAGAATCGGCAGTGAATGCAATATTGACCAATGTATCAACTCAATAGATATTTTATTCTCTTTGTTTTCCGACTTTAAATTGAGCAATACAAGTTTCATTCTCGATTCGATTTTGACTTTAGGAAAAGAGATTATCAACACAAAAAACACGGACTTAATTCATTATTTTGAAGATAAAACCATACAATTTGGTTTTATTAGTCCGGGTGTTGCCTATTTGACCAACGATTGGGAGGTAAAAGTGAATCCCAATCACATAAAAAACATACGTGTCTGGCAAGAACTCATTGCTTATGACCCTCTTACAATGAAAAAACTATTGTCTTCGCTCATTATTAATTTGCGTATAGGAGGTATTTTTATTTTCGATACCGATCTTTTCCAAAAAGATATTACAAAATTCTTAAATTCAAACATATCGCCTATTTACAAGCAAGTAAAACAATTATTGAGAATATACCCCGTATATTTTAACGAAATTGGAGCCGAAGGACAACTGAGAGACGTAACGACAAAAATTGACGAACTCTCAAATCGTGCCGATAAATTAATTCACTTTTTAAGAAAACAAGTACATACCGAAGGTAGCAATTCGCATATCAATATTACGTTGGATATCATTAAATTCTGGTATCATAAAGACAAAACAAAATTGAAAGCCATCGTTCCCGAAAATGTGTATGTTACCATTGACCCCGATGGACAATGGGTAGAGGGTGTCAATAAAGTTTTGATAAAAACCTGCGAACTCAATAATTGCCGACTCGAAGATTTAATCAATCTTGACAAAGATACATTGCAAAACTATTTAAATCGTTTACCAAACCCTAAAAGTAAAGATTGTCAACGAGTTGCTTTAATAATAGAACTATATCACCTATTAAAAGAAAAATACTTATTCTCAACCAATAATTTAAGTGCTTTATTAAGCAAGTTTCATTATATAGAACAAAACACCATCGACTCCTTGACTACTTATATTGATGAAGGAAATAATTTTGAAGCTTTGAAAATTATTTATTCTATAATGAAACTGTTGAATGAAAAGATTTTCGATACAAAACAAAGCGAAGGTTGGGAAAACATTTACTATAAACGCCATATCGCCTTTGGCATTCCTTCTATGTATGGACAATACCGTGAGGAAAAGTTTGAGGCGATGGGACTTACCTTCCGATTAGAACAGATTGCCGCTACTTTAGTAGATAATATAATAGGAGAAATAAAAACCGAGTATTTTACAGCACGAACACTGAAAGATGTTTTCTCTGTTATTCAACTCATTAGGGAAGGTTTAGGTCTTGACGGAATTTATAATCAAGGATTTGACTCAAATTTGAAAATGCTACAATATAGTCTGACTTCCGAAAGTTTTACTATGCGTCAGTATATCAACATTTTTCAATTTATGGAAAAAAGTCTGAAAGAAATCATTAACAATTATTTCATTCGACCTTACGAAAAACAATTAGCACTCATTATACCTACTTATTTCTCGGAAGATAAAATAAAAAGCAAAAATGACCAACGCAAATTAATCATACAACAATCGGAAGTTTTCTATAGAGACTTATTGTCATCGGCATTTCTCATCCAATCACTTGATAATTTTATCGGGCAAGTACTTAATAATTTAAGGCGGATGAGCACCGTCTTATCCGACGTTGAGATTCAAAATATTATGTCTTATAATCCTGATAGTGTCATCAGTCCACTCTACCGCGAAACCGTAGAAATAGACAACCAAGTTTTTCTTGGATCCAAAGCCTATTATTTAAAAAAATTATACCTCAACAATTTTCCCGTACCTCCCGGCTTTGCCATCACTACGGAAGTATTCAGACGCTTGAAATCAATTATGAAAATTCAGTCTTTATACAATGAAATTGATGAGCTGATAAAGAAAAATATTTCAGAATTAGAAAAAATTACAGGACTTAAATACGGCAATCCCGAAAAACCTTTATTATTGAGTGTCAGATCGGGAGCAGCTATCAGTATGCCCGGTGCAATGAATACTTTTCTAAATGTAGGAATGAATGACGAACTGACGGAAGCACTGAGTAAAAAAGACAACTACCCTTGGACCTCATGGGATTGTTATCGTCGTTTACTACAAACTTGGGGTATGGCATACGGACTCAACAGAAATGATTTTGACAAAATCATGTTAGACTATAAAAACAAGTATAACATCCAACGAAAAATTGATTTTACACCTAAAATCATGAGAGATATTGCTTTTGCCTACAAAGAACACTTAAAAGCAAACAACATTGCATTCGAGTCCGACCCGTTTAAACAAATTAAGCAAGCAATTATTGCCGTGTTTAACAGCTGGGGTGTAGGAAGAGCAAAAGTCTATCGCGAACATTTACAAGTTGCCGATGAATGGGGTACTGCCGTCATTATACAACAAATGATATTCGGTAACCTTCATAGAGAATCAGGCTCCGGCGTTCTTTTCACTCACGACACACAAGATAATATTCCCGGAATCAATTTAACGGGCGACTTTTCGTTTCTTAGTCAAGGCGAAGACATAGTAGCCGGACTTATCAACACTCTACCGATTAGCGAAAGTCAGCGAAAACGTTATTACCACAACAGTCCTATTTCTTTAGAATCGGGATTTCCGAAAATCTATAACCGACTCAAAGAAATTTCTCATGATTTAATAGAAAATCACGGCTTTGCCCATCAAGAAATCGAATTTACCTTTGAACATACGGAACCCGAAGACCTTTACATTCTCCAAACCAGAGATATGATTATCAACAAGCAACAAGAAACAGAAATTTTTGCTACCCTTGAAAAAGAAATGGAGTTGGTAGGTACCGGAATCGGCATTGGCAATCGAGTGTTGAACGGAATGATTGTCTTTGATTTTGAGGATTTATTAAGTATGAAAGAAAAATATCCCGACAATAACGCCATACTCGTCAGACCCGACACCGTCCCCGATGATATTGAATTGATTTTCGAATGCGAAGGATTGTTAACAGGAAAAGGCGGTGCCACGTCGCACGCTGCCGTTACAGCCGGAGGCTTAGGAAAAGTTTGTGTCGTCAACTGTGCCGATATGATGGTGTATGAAAACGATAAAAAAGCCATCATAAGCGGCGTTGAATTTCATTCGTTCGAACTCATCGCAATCGACGGAATAAAAGGAAATGTATACAAAGGAAATTACCCCTTAAAAACTCAAGAAATATTTTAACTTCACTAAAAATTTATAGATATGTTTCAAATTAACAACAAAAAAACTCTCGGTATCAACAGTTTAGGAAGAATAGGAAAGCTAACTTTATGGTACCATTTGTCGACTCGCTATTTTGATAAAATTGTCATTAATGTTGGAAGAGAAGTAGGTAAAAAATTTGAAGATTTAATTCATGCAATGACCATCGACACAACCTATGGAAGATTAGACACTTTCTTGTACGGTTATAGTGGAAAAAAGGCAAAAATTGAAATAATCGACAGAGATGCCGGTGTCATTAGTATAGATGGTATTACTGTAAAAGTTTTGTACACCGACAGAAATCCACTCAATATTAAATGGAGAGAAGAAGGCGTGAAAATAGTTGTAGATTGCACAGGAAAATTCCTCGACCCAACACTACCGGCTAACGACCCTAAAGGTAGTCTACGGGGACACATAGAAGCAGGTGCGATGAAAGTCATTACAAGCGCTCCGTTTAAAATTAAAAATGCCGCTTTAGACAATCCCGACAATTATCCGACTTTGATATACGGTGTCAATCATAATTGCTTTGATTCTCAAAAACATCACATGATATCGGCTGCAAGCTGCACCACAACGGGACTTGCTCACATGATAAAACCCTTAGTTGACGACGAAGAAACAAAAAGAGTATTAACAGCCAGTATGTCAACCGTACACGCTGCCACTAACTCACAAAGCGTTCTCGATTCGGTTCCGGCAATAGGAACATCGGATTTACGCAAAAACAGGTCGGTACTTAACAATATTATTCTAAGCTCAACGGGAGCAGCAAAAACACTCGAAAGAGTGATTCCGCAAGCAGCATCTTTCGGTTTTATGGCTGACTCTATTCGTATTCCGACACCTACAGTTTCTCTCATCTCTCTGAATATCACTTTCGATTCTCGCTTGAACGACAATGGCATGCCCATTATCAATGCCGAATACATAAAACAACTTTATCATACGGCAGCTGCAGGTTCTCAAAAAAATCTTTTGGTTTTTTCGGATGAGCAAAACGTTTCCACCGACCTAATGGGGCTTTCTGCCGCAATCGTTATCGAAGGAAATGAACTTCACACGCGTACGGGATTTTTACAACTCAACGCCGAAACATTAGCACATGCCGGCATACAAGGAGTTAACGAAGTAAACATCCCTGTAACGCATGCTAAAATAATGGGTTGGTACGACAATGAATTCGGAAGCTACGTTTATTGCTTAGGACAACTCACTCAATTTATTGATTCACAATTAAATTAATAGGAAATACAAGCGATACCCTACCCTATTTCCACTCATCGGATGAACTCCAATTCATCCGATGAGTAATTCCAAAAAAAAAATTATATTTGATTATCAAGCTCTTTAAGAAAAGATTAAAATTAAAAAAAAACAGCTTACTTCTTAGTTTTTTTTGTATATTTGCACATTGAAATTTGTATAATTTTTCATTGCTGTCCGATAAAACTATATAAGTGTAAAAATGCATATATCAATTGCTGATTATCAGTGGTTGATGTGTTCTTTTAGATTTTCCAAGCCTCCCTCAATCAAAAAGTGTTAGTTGAGGTGGAGCTTTTGAAGTATTTTCCAATAAGATTTTCCAATCTTTATCAGGCTGATTGAACAAACTATAAAAATCAACGTAATACATTAGTGTTATTCTTAACATCGTAGCTAATCCGGAGAAGCTCCATGAACGTGTCAGACCT
>FZPS01000155.1_pt128 | contig 27991 bp, 22 predicted proteins | sample 1817821 | NCBI WGS metagenome assembly FZPS01 (sample SAMEA104158645, study PRJEB21678) | metagenome | place: Germany | collected 2015-04-21
AATAGATACGTTCGGTATTGGTTCAGACTTTGGCTGCAGATGGGAAAAACCTGTTGTAATAAGAGAAGACGGTATTGAACTATTGTCTCCGGATGTTGGAACAATCTACGAACTCGATTTCTAAATATTTAGTATTTAATGTGGGCAAGTTATTGCAGATAATTTCTGCCCTCATTAAACTCCATTAACTTACCGGAGGACATAGTTTTGAAAAACAACTTAGTAGAATTATCAAAAATAAATAAAGCGTTTTTTGGTGTCGTAGCATTAGATGATGTTTCTTTTGATTTGTTTTCAGGGGAAGTTCATGCATTAGTTGGTGAAAACGGTGCCGGTAAATCAACTCTAATGAAAATATTGACCGGTATTTACCAAAGAGACTCAGGCGAGATAATTGTTAAAGGCGAACAAAAAGAATTTCCTCATGTTAGAGAATCAATGAAGGCCGGTATTTCTATGATTCACCAGGAATTGAATCTGGTTAATCATTTAACAGTTGCTCAAAATATTTTTATAGGAAGAGAAAGAGAATTTAGTTCTCCTTTTTTTCAAAATGACAATAGAATTAATCAAAAAGCCAAAGAAATATGTGAAGAAATTGGAATAGATATTGATCCGGAAGTTGAGGTAAGTGAGCTAACAGTAGCTAAGCAACAAATGGTTGAGATTGCAAAAGCACTGAGTGCAGATTCTGAAATAATTATCATGGATGAACCTACAGCTTCGCTAACAAATGAAGAAATTAGAGATCTTTTTACGATAATTAAGAGACTTAAGAAACACAATAAAGGGATTATTTATATATCTCATAAGTTAGAAGAGCTATTTCAAATTGCTGACAGAGTTTCTGTTATGCGAGACGGTAAAATGGTTGATTCTTTTCCGATTGAAGAAGCGGATGAGGATATGATTATCAGAAAAATGGTCGGAAGAGAAATAAAAATTAAACCGCCTACTTTTGATGAAAGCAAATTCGGTGAAACAGCTTTGGAAGTCATTAATTTAAATGCAGGAGATATGGTCCAGGATATTTCCTTTTCAATAAGGTTTGGTGAAATAGTAGGTTTCGCAGGATTGGTTGGGGCAGGAAGATCAGAGACCATGAAAGCAATTTTTGGTGCTGATGTTAAAGATTCAGGTGAGATTAGAATAAATGGTAAGTCTGTCAAAATTAATAATCCGCATGATGCTGTTGATAAAGGAATTGCTTATTTATCTGAAGATAGGAAAAGCGAAGGAATTATTACCACATTACCTATTTACGAAAATATAAGTCTTCCTAAATTAAAGGATTTTTTAAATCTAAGTTTTTTATTAAATGAGAATAAAGAAATTGAGAATGCTGAAGATATGATTAAATTGTTAGATGTTAGAACTCCGTCTTCTTCTCAATTATTGCAATATTTATCAGGTGGTAATCAGCAAAAAGTTGTCATTGCTAAATGGTTGTCCAGTGCATCTAAAATATTAATTTTTGATGAGCCGACCAGAGGGATAGATGTTGGTGCAAAAGATCAAATCTATGATTTGATGCAAAAATTAGCAGAACAAGGAAATGCTATCATTGTCGTTTCTTCAGAACTACAAGAAATAATTCGTTTATGTAATCGAGTTATTGTTATGTCAGAAGGCAAAATCACTGGTGAGTTACATAGCAAAGAATTATCTCAAGAAAAGATAATGACACTAGCTGTTAATCGGGCCAGTTAGAAAGTAGATTGTGTTGAAAATGAAAAATAAATTATTACAAACTAGATCATTTAAACAGAAGTTAATTATTCTAGGAGCTTTGGTTGTTATATTTTTGTTCTTTACATTACAAAAACCATCATTTGCTAGTTATGACAATATAATGACGATTACTTTAACCACATGTATTAATGGGATTTTGTCTCTAGGTGTAACTTTTGTTATTTTAACTGGAGGTATAGATTTATCAATTGGAACTGTTATGACTTTTTCTGCGGTAATATCAGGAACGATTTTAAATAAAACAAATTTGCCACTGTGGATTTGTATTATTTTGGGATTATTATCAGGGGCTTTTTGTGGTCTACTTAATGGTCTTGCAGTTACAAAAATGAATCTTCCTCCTTTTATTGCAACTATGTGCATGATGATGATAACTAAAGGTCTAAATCTAATTATTTCAGAAATCAGACCTGTATATTTTAGTAAAGCGGGAAACTACCAAAAAATTGCAACAGGAGATTTTTTAGGAATCCCTGGTTTTTATAATGCAATAATAATTTATCTGTTCTGTGCAATTCTTGCGTGGTTCATATACAACAAAACTATTTTAGGTAGATATGCAAAATCAATTGGTAGTAATGAGAATGCAACAAGACTATCGGGAATAAGAATAGATAGATGGAAAATAGTAGTTTATGTAATTTGTGGTTTATTTGCTGCAATTGCCGGACTTGTAATGAGCTCAAGATTGAATTCAGCTCAACCTCAATTAGGGGCTGGGTATGAGATAGAGGCAATAGCTGCAACAGTTATAGGTGGGACTTCCATGGCTGGTGGAGTTGCTAGTATGTGGGGTTCAGTCATTGGTGCATTTATTGTATCAACTTTAACAAATGGTTTACGTTCCATGGCAGTAGCGACTGAATGGCAAACCGTTTTAGTTGGTATAGTTTTGGCCTTAGCATTGTTTATTGATCAACTTCAGAACAGAAAGCAAACCGAATAATTATTTAAAAGGAGAAAAAAATGAAAAAAATAATTATAACGTTATTATTGGCATTAGCAATGATTTTCAGTATTGCTAGTTGTGGGTCTACTACAACAGATGATGTAGATGAAACAGAAAAAGCAGAAGAAGTAGAAGAAACCGAAGAGGTTAAAGAAACAGAGGAAAAGTCTGAAGAGGTAGCAGAAGAAGCTGAAGTTGAAGTTTCAGATGAAGACATTTATGTACCGATCGTCTCTGTAGGTTATAGTCATCAGTTTTGGCAAGCAGTTAAATCCGGTGCAGATAAAGCAGCTGAAGATTATGGTATTGAGGTAACATTTGAAGGGCCAGAACAAGAAACCATGGTTGATAAACAGGTCGATATGATAAAAACTGCGCTGACCAAAGACCCTGTTGCAATTGCTGTTGCTGCAATTGACATTGAAGCTGTTAGACCAGTTTTAGAGGAAGCTACTGAGAAAGGAATACATGTTGTAGGTTTTGACTCTGGGGTTGGAGACCTTGCAGTTGCTACAGCTGCTACTAATAGTATTGAAGCAGGTGGATTAGCTGCAGAAAATGCAGGACGATTGTTAGATGGTAAAGGAAAAGTTGGAGTAATTGGACACTCTCAAATGATGATTGACAGTATTGAGCGAGTACAAGGATTTGTAGATAAAATTGAAGCAGATTTTCCTGAAATGGAAATTGTTGACATTCAATATGGCGAAGGTGATCACTTAAAATCTGCTGATATTGCTAAAGGGATGTTGCAAGCAAATCCTGATATCAGTTTAATATTTGCTTCTAATGAAGGTTCATGTGTTGGAGCTTACAATGGTCTGAAAGAAGCTGGTTTACTAGATCAGGTAACTTTGGTCGGTTTCGACTCATCAGCGGCGATGAAAGAAGCAATAAGAAATGGCGAAATAGCTGGCGCTATTACGCAAGATCCAGTAAGAATTGGATACTTATCAATTGAATTAGCATACAAACTCTATAAAGGGGAAGAAGTTGAGGAATATATAGATACAGGATGTCATTGGTATGACGCCTCTAACATGGACGATCCGGTAATTGCACCATTACTATATGATTAATAGTTATGGAATTCTATTACACACTTTAACTTAGTTAATAAAATATGTAATTAATAGATGATAATTAGGTCTCCATAAGATTTTAATGTCAAGTCTTATGGAGTTCCTAGGTCCTTTTTATCTGGATAATATTTAATTATATAATTGAACAGGAGAGTTCGAATGAATTTTGGTTATCACGGGAAATTACTATATGTAGATTTGAGTAAAGAAACATTTGAGGTACAAGAACCTGATCAGATAGAATATCGCAGATACGGTTCTGGATCTGTAATGGCTGTATCTAAACTTTTAAGAGAAACTTCATCAAATTTGGATGCTTTTGATCCGAGAGCATATTTAATGTTTTTTAATGGTATTTTAGGCGGTAATGAAGCTCCGGGATTGTCCAGATTTACAATTACGGGGAAATCACCCTTGACCGGTGGAATTGGTGAAGCTCGATGTGAAGGACCTTTTGCTAGAGCTTTAAAGAAGACTGGATATGACGGATTAGTAATTCTTGGAAAGTCTGAAACGCCTGTTACTTTGGTCATTGAAGATGGAGTACCAAATCTAGTTCCAGCAAAACACATTTGGGGTAATAAAGTTGGAGATTCTGTAAAGATCATCAGTGAAGATTATCCTGATGCATCAACAGCTGTAATTGGTCCAGCTGGAGAAAATAAGGTTAGATTTGCTAACGTAATTTGTGATCAAAATCATCAAGCTTCAAGAGCAGGTATGGGTGCAGTAATGGGATCTAAAAATCTTAAAGCTGTAGTTTTAGTAGGTGGAACTGCGCCAGATTTATATGCTCCAGATGAAGTCAATAAAATTTCAAAAGTATTTGAAGAAAAAATGCATAAGAATGTACTTTCAATGTGGCAGCATGACCGTCCAGGTTTTGGTGCTTGGATACATACCCATGGTATTGATGCGGCACTTGGAGTGAACAATTACCAAACAAATGAGTGTGATTATACAGATGAATATACTCCAGAAAAATTTGCAAAATATTACAAGGGAGAATCGCCATGTTCTTATTGTCCTAACAATTGCATTAAACGTTATGCAACTGATACAGATGATGAATTTATGGGCGGTTTACATCAAGAAGCATTAGGATCTTTAGGTCCTAATTTAGGAAATAGTGATTTATCTAAAATAATAAAAAGCAACGTTTTGTGCAATGAGTACGGTATGGACCCCAACGCACTTGGATTCACAATATCTTTTGCTCAAGAATCAGTAGAAAATTCTTTAATAGACACGGATTTAAATTTGGATTTTAGTGCTGAAGTTGATCTGGAAATACTTACGGTAATGATTGCTGAAAGAAAAGGTTTGGGTGATATTTTAGCCGAAGGTGCAGCAAAAGCAGCTGAAAAGATTGGAAATAATGCAAAAAAACATGCTTTGACCGTTAAAGGTAATGAAATCGTTTCTACCGAATGTAGATCACAAACGAATCTTGCTTTAGGTTATGCAACGGCTGCTGTTGGACCACGTTATGATATTTGCGAACATGACTGGGATTATGATACTGAAGTCGGCTGGGATCATACCATGGATTATAGTCGCACTGTTGGAATTCTTGAAAGAATTCCGATGTATTATACAGGGCATGAGAAAGTTAAAGATTATAAGGCTTTAAATAATTTGTGGTCTGCAGTAGATGCATTAGGTATGTGTATTTTTGCATCTGCACCTACAAGAGTATATAGCTTGGAAGATATGGCTGATTTGTTCCATCAGATTACAGGTTTTGAAACGTCATCCTATGAGATTATGCGTTTAGGTGAGTTAAAGAATCATTTATTCCGCTTATATAATTATCGAGAAGGAATGGCAAAAGAAGATGATGATTTACCTGATAGATTTTTTGAACAAGAAATCAATGCAGGAGCACTAAAAGGTAAAAAACTTGACCGTAAACAATTCGCAAAGAATATTGCATTCTATTATGAAATGATGGGATGGGATGAAAATGGTCTGCCTAAAAAGTCTACCTTATCCGATTACGGTGTTGAATGGTTTGATGAGGTCAATAATAAAGGATGAGACATTGTTAGTTTTTTAGAGAACTCAAAGCTCTTATGAAAATAAAATTATTTTAACTCTTGTTAATAGATGTGATGATTTTTGGATTAGTTGCTTGTGGCTCAGGTACCGAAAAACAAACAGATATAGCGACTGAGATAACAACGGAAGAGGCACAAAAAGATGTAACTGAGACTGAGGGAGAAGCCGAAGAAACAAAAACTGAAGCAGAAACAGAATAAACGGGAGAAGTTCAAGGTTTTAAAATAGGTGTATCTTTATTTGAATAACAGCTTATATATGGTTTCAAGGTGTTATCGGGGGATGTGGTCAATGGATGGAAGATAATGGTGAAGCCAACGGCATAAATTTTTCATTCACTTTTGAAGACTCAAGTTCTGATGTTCAAACGATGTTAACAAATATTGAAAATTTGGTTGCTGAAGGTTAGGATGGAATTATATTATTCCTGGCAGATGCTTTCTCAGCAATACCTTTAATGAAAGAATATACTTCTCAAGGCATTCCTTTCGTAATCGGATATTACAAACAAGATCCATCCTCTGATGAAGATATAGTTGAATCAACATTTGTACGAAATTGTTTCCGGCAACAGTTGCACTTGATGCAAGAGCTCAAAAGCTATTTGAATTTTTAGGTAGTAATGTTAATTACAATGTTCCCGTTAAACGGCTGCGGACTGCTGATAAACAAATTATTCAATTAGCGAGAGCTCTAGCCCTAGATGCTAAAACAATCATTTTTGATGAGCTTACTGCAGTACTTCCTGAAGCTGACATCCAGAATATATATAGAATTATCAATCTTCTAAGAGATAATGGAATTGGAATTATTTATATTTCTCACAGGTTGGATGAAATTTTTGATGTATGTGATTCATATACGGTTTTAATGGACGGAAAACATATCGAAACCGGAGATGTTGGCACTTTAACCAAGGATCGCTTAATTCAGTTGATTTCAGGTCGAGAACTTACAAAAGTGTATCCACAAGTTCCTGATTCAGTATCTAATGATATTTTTTTAGAATTAAAAAATTTTTCCGGTAATGGTTTTAACAATATTAATCTAACCGCTAAAAAAGGTGAGGTAGTAGGGATAGCCGGTTTGGTTGGAGCAGGAAAGACAGAATTGCTACAATCTTTATTTGGGAATAATCCTGTGACTAATGGTGAAATGTGGCTCAACGGCAAAAAAATTAATATTCATAATCCAAAAGCTGCAATAAAGGAAGGGTTAGGGTTGATTCCGGACGAAAGAAGAATGCTCGGGTTAAATCGAGTTTTTGATGTTAGAAAAAATGCCACTCTTGCTAATTTGAATAAATATAAGATTGCCAATCTATTTATGGATCAGAAAAAAGAGTATGAAGATGCTGAAACAGTAATGGATCAATTAAATTTAAAATATTCCTCACTAAGACAAAATATTAATACCTTATCGGGAGGAAATCAGCAAAAAGTAGTTATTGGGAAATGGATAATTGCCGATACAGATTTGTATTTAATGGATGAACCGACAAGAGGAATTGATGTTGGAGCAAAATCTGAAATATATCATTTGATTCACGAATTAGTCGCTCAGGGTAAATGTGTAATCCTTGTTTCTCCTGAACTAGAAGAGTTGTTGGGCTTATGTCATAAAATATATGTTATGTATGAAGGCGAAATTTGTTATGAAACAGAACGTGAAAACTTTTCGCAAGAAGAAATAATGACTTATCTGTTAGGTAGCGGGAAGTAACATGCAAATTATGTATAGGAGAAAAAATGGATAGTAAAGATATTTATGTTTTAATAGGTGTGGATACAGAAACAGATGTTGGAAGCAATACACCGTATTACGAAGGTGTTAAATATGGAACTCCGAAATTATTAGATTTGTTTGAAAAAAAGAATGTTAAAGCAACTTTTTATGTAACGGGTGATTGTGTTAAAAAGAATCCCGACATGGTTAAAAGGATTTATGATTCAGGGAATGAAGTCGGAGCTCATTCTTTACTTCATGAAACTGTTGGTGATCCTTTGTTTGCTTTGCCCGGAGATAATCCGCTTCTACCAAATGAGGTTGAGCCAAGATTGAGAATGAATACCGAATGGCTCGAAGAAGTTACCGGAGAAAAGCCGGTCTCATTTAGAAGTCCCAGATTAATGGGATCAACGCACGTGATAAATGCTTTAGAAAATTTAGGCTATACAAGTGATGCATCATATCCTATGTATTACTATAGAGAACAATTTGAACCATATTATCCGTCGAGAGATGATTGGACAAAAAAAGGCGATTCAACTGTTTTAGAAATTCCGAATTTTGCCGATATGACTATGGAAAGTAATGATCCGGGACTAGAAAGAGATCGGGATCAATGGCCATTGTTCAGAACAGAAGGTGCGGAGGCTTTAATTCAAAAAATAGATAACTATTTAGATTTTTGTGAGGAAAATGGATATGCCAAGTTTCTCTGCTTTTATATTCATCCTTGGGAATTTCACCCCATGAAATCTGAGTATAGCTTTGGAGAGACTACAGTCATACCTTATGAATTTATTACTAAAAACTGTGGTGACTTTGCTTTGGCAGAATGGGAGAAAGTGATTGATAATTTGTTAGAAAGAAATGCGAAATTTGTCACTGCTTCTGAAACAGCTGAAATGTATAATAAGAATGAAGGGAATAATAATGACTAAAGAAGTAAAAGAATTTGGACGTAAAGATTGGTTCTTCCCCGATGCAGATTTGCCCCCTGAAGGAGAGGGCGAGTTAAAAGGACATGAATCAATAATTGTGTTAAACCCGAACGAAAAAATCGCAACTATTACAATAAAGTGTTATTTTGAGCATCCAAAACAGCCTTTTTCTTTTGAAGTAAAAGTTGAAGCACAATCCGTGCGCTGTTTTAGAACAAATGAGCCGGAAGATATGGGTGGAAACGATATACCGCTAGAAACTCAATACGCAATTTCTTTGCATTCAGATCAACCTGTTGTTGCACAATATGGAAGATTAGACAATAGACAAACTAATTTGGCATATTATACTACTCCCGGATATTCAGAATAATAATATTGCTTTTTCATAAATAAAACTCGATATTTAGTTAAATTTAGCTAAATATTGAGTTTTTTCTTGCTTGGCAATTCAATTGTCTTATAATCATATTTAATAATATATGCATTTTCTTTTTATTATAATGAATTGAATTTATTGTTTAAAAAAGAATATTAGATTTAGGGTAGAAAGAAGTAATAATATGAAGATTACTGCTAAAGATATTGCCAAAAAACTAGGGATCTCACCCTCATCTGTTTCGCTTGCGCTAAATGATCGACCCGGCGTAAGTATGGAAACACGTGAAAAAGTTTTAGCTGAAGCAGCAAGGATGGGATATTCATTAAAACATAAAAGTACTGTGAGTGCGAATCGCTATATTCGTTATGTTATTTTTCTTAAAGACGGGGATACTGTTAAAGAAACATCCTTTTACTCAATTGTCTTACGAGGTATTGAAGAGAAAGCAAAGGAATTAAATTACAATGTCCTTATCACTTACTTTTATTCGTCGGGGGATTGGGAAGAGCAAATTAATGCGATTTGTAAAGATGTAGACGGTCTTATTTTTTTAGCTACTGAAATGGAAGATGAGGATATAGAAAAGGCTTATCGTAACGGATTAGGCAGACAGAATATTCCTGTTATCTTGGTCGATAATGCTACAACAGCGTATGAAATTGACTGTGTTGTTGCAGATGGAGTACAAGGTGCATATTTAGGAACAACTTACCTATTAGAGAAAGGCCATCCTGATGTTGGGTACCTTAGATCCAAAAGCAGAATAGATAATTTTGATGAACGTGAATACGGGGTTATTAAGGCTCGTCATGAATGGGGAATCGATAAATCCAGACCTTTACAAGTTATAGATGTTTCTATTGCCTCGGAGAGTGCTTTCGAAGAGATGTCAAAATGGTTGAATAATGGTGGTGAACCGATTTCTGCACTTTTTGCCGATAACGACATAATTGCTGCAGCTTGTATCAGGGCTCTAAAAGCAAAGGGTTATCGTATTCCTGAGGATGTATCTATAGTTGGCTATGATGATATGCCGATTTGTACCATGGTAGATCCTACTTTAACCACAATTCGAGTAATGAAAACTGAAATGGGTAAAGTTTCAGCTGAAATATTAGATAAAAGAATAAAAGATCTTGACACATTTAAAAATGAATTCTCCGGCGTTTATAGAATTACAATCTCTACGAGACTAATTGAACGTGAAAGCGTTAAGGCTTACAATAAATAATTCTTCAATTAGCAAAGAATCATATGAATTCGTGAAAATATTTAGTAAATAAATTTCAATTTACCTATGAAATTACTAAATTATTTAGTATCAATATGCACAAGATTGATTAACGAATATTAAACATCTCGAACAAAATTTTGTGATTAATTATAAAATCTTTGACATAAATACTAATAATATCTTACAACTTAGAAGAGTACAAAAAGAATCTAGAAAATAATTGCATTAATATATGAATGTTTACTAAATAATTTATTTGCATTTAGCTATTGTTATCAATATATATTAATGAAAATTATTTTAGGTTCTCAGCATGGCTACACATGCGAATTTATTATTAACAACAAGCGTGTTGTTAAAAGGGAGGAAATGATGAAAAAGATTTTAGCACTTATTCTGGCATCTATCATGTTATTAGGTTTAGTTGCTTGTGGCGGAACCGAAGATGTAAAAGATGATAGTAAAACAGACAAGGCTGAAGAAGCAGAAGGTGAAGTAGTTGAAGAGGATCAGGAAAAGGAAACACCTGAAAAAGCGGAGCCAAAGGATTCAGATGATGAAATAATGATCGGTATTTCTATTTGGAGTTCAACCGATACCTTAGGCAGTCAAGTAAAACGAATGTTAGATGTTGCTGCAGATGCTTTAAATGTCAAAATAATGTATGTTGACCAAGCTCATATCTCAGAACAAGTCACTGCTTCTGCAGAGACATTAGCTGCTGCAGGTTGTGATGGAATCATCATTTGTAATTCCGCGACAGCTGAGATGACATCGGTAATTAATACATGTGATGAAAATGAAATGTATTGTGCTCAATTCTTCCGTTATATCAACGAAGAAGACAATCCGAATGAATTTGCTTTAGGACAAGCATCTCCATATTATGTCGGTGCTGTTCATGAAGATGAAGTGGATAATGGTGCAAATTTAGTTAGAATTCTTTGTGAAAAGGGTGCTCGTAAAATTGCTTTGGAAGGATGGGAAGCAGGAGATGCTACATTCTTAGGTCGTTGGACAGGATACAAAAAAGGTATAGAAGATTGGAATGCTGCTAATCCTGATGATCAAGCAGAATTACTCGAGCCTCAATATGGTGGTACCACAGCAGATACGGGACGTGCTACAGCGGAAGCTATCATTAATGCAAATCCTGATATTGATGCACTAATTGTTGCCGGTGGCGGTGGAGACACTTTAGTGGGTGCATTAGCAGCGATTGACTCTCTTGGTTTAAAAGGTGATATTCAAGTTGCTTCAACTGACTTTTTACCTGATTTAGAAGAACAATTGGAAACAGGCGGAATGTCCACACAATCAGGCGGTCATTTTTGCGATCCGCTATATGCTTTCTTAATGGTATATAATGCAATTCGTGGTGAATATGATGTACCAACTGATGATTTTTATGACATTTTATTCCCATACATTTTTGTTGCATCAGTTGATGATTATTCCGGATATCATCAATATTTCGTAGAGAATTTACCATATACGGAGGAAGAAGTTCAGGAATTGGCTGATAAGAGTTTTGAAGATTTATCAGATGCTGCTACAAGCTTGTCAATTGAAGATGTAATGCAACGTCACGGTGAATAGTATTTATTAAAACTCCTTTGTTTAATTTGCGGGTTTATTCACTAAGAATAAACCCGCAAATCTATGTTCGAGTCTTCAAACAACTTGGCAGGGGGATTGGGTGAAATATGAATAAAAAGTTATCAAAGCTTAAAACTAGTAAATATTACGGTATAGGATTACTTCTAGGCATAGCATTAATTGTTTGGTTGTTTTTTAAGATTTTGGTTCCGCAGAATTTTGGAACTTCGACTTTAATGAAAGGATATCTTCAAACTAGCATTCAGTATGCAGTTGGCGGATGTGGTTTATATTTTATTGTCGTCATGGGATTATTCGACTTTTCCGTAGGAGCGAATGTCGTTTTATCAGCGTTAGTGGGTGTTTATTTATCACGTAGTTTTGGCTTATTGGGTCTTATTCTGGGCTGCATTATTTGTGGTACTTTAATTGGTGTATTTAACGGTTTTTTATATACAACATTTAAAATACCATCAATTATAGTAACTATTGGTTTAATGTTAATATTAGAGAGTATTGCTAATTATGTGTTAAACAATGATCCTTCTCCGAATCCGGGTAAACTCCCATCAAATTTGTTGATATTTAATCGTGCGCCCTGGAACTATGTGGTTGCTATTTCAGCATTTCTATTAATGGGCTTTATTTTACACTATACAAAAATAGGAACATATAGTAATGCAATAGGTTCGAATGAGCTGGTTGCAAAAACCATGGGCATCAATGTAACTAAATATAAATTATTAGGTTTTGTTTTCTTACATTTGTTTGTAGGCATAATGGCCTTACTTACAGTTAGTTATGGTAGTGGAATGTTGGCTGTTACAGGAATGGCTTCCATGGATCGAAACTTTAAGCCCTTGATGGGAACTTTCTTCGGCATAGCATTTAAAAAATACAATGTTCCTGTTTTAGCAATAATTATTGGTGAATTTATTATTACCTTGATCTTTAATGGTTTGGTCAGTCTGAATGTTCCTACTACGATCAACTCATTCGCTACAGGAGCTGTTTTGCTGATAATAGTTACACTTACCAACAGAGGGCCGAAAGGTGCAGTAGTGAAGTAAGGAGGATCAAATGACAAAAACAATTCTTGTAAGTGACAAAGTAAATAAATTTTTTGGAAATACACATGCGGTAAATGACGTTTCAATTTCTTTTAATTCAGGCGAAATCCATGGACTGATTGGAGAAAACGGCTCAGGTAAAAGTACTTTTAGTTCGATGTTATGTGGTATTCATCCAATTTCTTCTGGCAAATTTCTTTTAGAAAAAAAAGAAATAAATGCTGATAGTATTGTTGAGGCAAATCGACTTGGAATCTCCATGATTGTACAGGAAATGGGTACTTTGCCTGGCTTAACCGTTGCAGAAAATATTTTTCTGGGCGATGAAGACCAATTTACTAATTTTGGGATAAAGAATACCGGGGCTATGAATAGAAAAGCACAATCCTATCTAGTTGAGTATGGCTTTGAACATATTAATGCTTCAAGGATGGTTGATCTTTATAGTTTTGAAGATCGAAAGTTGGTTGAGATAGTTAAGGCAACATACTTTAAACCAAAGATAGTTGTTGTTGATGAAACTACAACTGCCCTTAGTCAAGCAGGACGAGAATCACTTTATCATCATATGAACAGGATAAAAGCTGAAGGCGGAACAATAATATTTATTTCCCACGATTTATCTGAAGTATTAGAGCACACGGATCGGGTATCGGTCTTAAGAGATGGTGAATATATTGGTACTGTTAATTCTGATGAGACCACCGAGGACGACCTGAAAAATTTAATGGTTGGTCGTGAATTGGGTGAGCATTATTACCGTACGGACTTCGGTGAATCATATTCTTCAGAAGTAGTCCTAAGTGTAAAAGATATTTCTGTACCGGGTTTTGTTAAGAATGTCAGCTTTGATTTACATAAAGGTGAAATACTTGGTATTGGAGGTTTGTCCAGTTGTGGAATGCGTGAAGTAGGTAAAGCAATTTTTGGTGCAGCTTATGATCGCACGGGTACCGTAACTCTTACTGACGGAACAACTATTGATAATGTACTTTCTGCTATCAAGAATTCAATTGGGTATGCTTCAAAAGACAGAGATAATGAGTCGATAGTCCTTGAAAGCTCAATCCGAGATAATATTACTTTACCTTCTTTAGATTTGCTTGCTAAGAACGGAATTCAATCTGCTAAAAAACTAAATAGATTTGCTAAAAAAAATGCAGAATTAATGAAGGTCCGTATGAGCGGTATTTCTCAATATGTATCGCAACTTTCTGGAGGTAATAAACAAAAAGTTGTTTTGGCACGTTGGCTAGGGAGAGGCTCTAACATTCTTGTTTTAGATAGTCCCACCAGAGGTATTGACGTTGGTGTTAAAGCTGATATTTATGCGCTAATGGGCGAACTAAAAGAACAAGGGAAATCCATTATCATGATTTCTGAAGAGATGCAGGAATTGCTGGGAATGTCTGACCGAATAATTATCATGAAAGACGGAGAAATAAACGGTGAGTTTTTGAGATCTCCCGAACTTGGTGAAGAAGATCTGATTCAAAAAATGATCTGAGGTGTTATGTTTTATGAATAGAGAACAAATTAGTTTAAGAAATGAAAATTATGGAAAGAAAATCAGAGCTATTTTTGATAATCCTCTAGTAATGAATCTAATGCCTTTGATAGGATTTTTGATTGTACTAGTAGTATTTACTATTCTCACAAAAGGGAAAATAATCCAACCTACAAATATTAACTTGATTTTAGGTCAAGTGTATGTGTTAATGATTGCCGCTACCGGTGTATTTATGATTATGACTGTTGGCGGTATAGATTTTTCTCAAGGATCAATCCTGGGTTTCAGCTCAATAATAATATCCTGGGTTTCACATTATAATATTGTCTTAGCTGTGATTTGCGGGATTTTGGGCGGTGCTGTTATGGGAGCTGTTAATGGGTTTTTCCATGTGCGGTTCAGAATAGCTTCATTTATTGTTACGATTTGCACAATGTATCTTTTCAGAGGATTATGTGAATATATTACGACTACCGGTCCTGTAGCAGCATCAGTAGGTGTAGTTGTTTTAAATAAAACATGGTTAAAAATGCTCTTAACTCTTATAGTTCTGGCAATTGGTTTCTTCACATTTACTTTCACACGTATAGGTTTTGATTTAAAGGCGATCGGGGCAAGTGAAAATGCTGCTCGTTTTTCTGGGAGCAGACCTGCTTTTTCTAAATTTATGGTTTTTGTAACTGCAGGTGCTCTTACAGGTTTTGCATCATTTTTAAACGTGATGAGGGTTGGATCAATTACCGGTACCGCAGGAACACAAATGGAGACTCAAATTCTTATTGCATTGGTTCTTGGCGGTATGCCGATTAACGGTGGTTCAAAAGCACGTTTTACAAATATCATTATAGGTGTTTTGACCTATTCAGTTTTACAAACAAGCTTACCGATGGTATTTACCCAATCTGCAACTCAACAATTAGTTCAAGGAATTATTTTTCTGATAGTTGTTGCTCTAACAATGGACAGAAAAAATATAAGAGTTATTAAATAAAATAAGAAAAAATAATTTATTGTTAATAAACATTATCGAGGTGGAAAATGAATAATTATAAGTTTTGGTTTGTTGTCGGTAGCCAGTTTTTGTATGGACCAGAGGCTTTGGCTGAAGTGGAAAAAAACGGTCGTGCAATTGTTGAAGGTTTAAATAATAGCAACAATTTACCTTTTGAAATAATTTATAAAACCACAATAAAAACCTCAACTGAGACTAAAGAAATTGTTTCGGTAGCTAATTCGGACAAAAATTGTGCAGGTATTATTACTTTTTGCCATACATTCAGTCCCAGCAAAATGTGGATAAACGGTTTGAATTTACTGCAAAAGCCATGGTTACACTTTCATACTCAGTTTAATCGAGAAATCCCCAATGAAGAAATTGATATGGACTATATGAACTTGCATCAAAGTGCCCATGGAGATAGAGAACATGGTTTTATTGGTATGCGTATGGGTATACCGCGAAAAGTCGTTTTCGGATATTGGCAAGATGAAAAACCACAAAATGAAATTGGTAAATGGATGCGTGCTGCTATTGGTTATAGCTTCAGCAAAAACCTTAAAGTTATGCGCTTTGGAGATAATATGCGTGATGTTGCTGTTACTGAAGGGGACAAAATTGAAGCCCAAATAAAATTAGGTTGGGAAGTGAATACATGGCCGGTTGGTACTCTGGTTGAATATATGAATGCTGTTTCAGAAACAGAAATAGATCTTAAATTACAAGAATATGAAGAAAAATATGAAATTGCAACTGACGATAATGAAACAGTACGTTATCAAGCACGTGAAGAAATTGCTATCCAAAAAATCTTAGACGAAGAAGACTGTAAAGCTTTTAGCAATACTTTTCAAGATCTTTATGGAATGAAACAATTACCAGGATTAGCTTCTCAAAATCTGATGGCGCAAGGTTACGGATATGGCGGTGAAGGTGATTGGAAAGTAAGTGCAATGACTGCAATCATGAAAGCGATGACTTCAGATCTTGATGGTGGTACAAGCTTTATGGAAGATTATAATTATGATTTCACTAAAGGCCTAATTCTAGGATCTCATATGCTTGAAATTTGTCCAAGTATAGCAGCAGACAAACCTAAAATTGAAGTACATGAATTGGGTATAGGTGATAGGGAGCCACCTGCACGTCTTAAATTCGAAGGAAAAGCTGGGCCGGCAATTGTGGCCAGTTTGATAGACATGGGAGGACGTTTGCGCCTGATTGTTCAAGATATAGAATGTGTGAAACCTCCACAAAGCATGCCTAATCTGCCTGTTGCTAGAGTAATGTGGCAACCACAACCTAGTTTCACAGAAGGAACAGAATGTTGGATAATTGCCGGGGGAGCTCATCATACTGTTTTGAGTTATGACTGTGATGCGGAAATGATGCGAGACTGGGCACGTATGGTAGATATTGAATTTGTTCATATTAATAAAGATTCAACTGCTGTTGAGTTAGAGCACGATCTTCAGCTATCCGACCTGGTTTGGAATTTACGATGCTAAGCCTTTTTGACGAATTACTGATGTCCCCAAATTGATCTAAAACAATAATTAGCTGAAAAGATGCTACGGGTATTAAATGATATGCAAAGGAAATAAAGATGAAAGTAAGAAAGAAGAAAATTAATAGCCTGCCGAATCAGTTAAAGAAACTTGATGAGAGAAATTTGCCAAAAATAACAGCTGAAGATTATCAGCAAAGACTAGCCGACTTAATCAACCTCGGTCGGAAAGATTATACTCATTATCTTATTTATGGTGATCGTGAGCATTTTGCAAATATTGAGTATTTTACCGGTATAGATCCGAGATTTGAAGAGGCTTTATTGGTTATTACTAAAGATGAGGTCCCCACTTTAATTGTTGGGGATGAAGGAATTGATTATTCAAAAAGAATTCCTTATGAAATAAATGATGTTGTTTACCACGGATTTAGTTTACCTAGACAACCTAGACCAACTAAAACTGTCCTCAGAGATATATTGAGCGAAGCAGGATTAAATAAAGAATCAAAAGTCGCAGTTATTGGCTGGAAATGGTTTGATAATTCAGATTTTGCTACAGAGGAAGAACAATTTGATATACCTTTATTTATTTATAATGAATTAGCTTATGTCTGTACAGAAGATAATTTATCGAATGGGACATATTTATTACAAGATAATGAAATCGGTTTAAGAACGAATCTTTGTGCTAAAGAATTAATTTTATCGGAAGTATCCGGCACAAAATGTTCCAATGCAACTCACAGAGTGCTAAAAAACTTACGTCCAGGTATAACTGAACTTGAAGCTTCTAAACATTTAATGATAGATGGTGATCCCCTATCAATTCATCCTAATGTAAATTTCAACAAAAATTATTACTATGCAATTGCTAGTCCAATGCCTGACAATGAACTACAGCTAGGTGATGTTGTTGGAGCCGGTATGGCTTATAGACGATCTTTATGTCATAAGGTCGGTTTATTTGTCAAAGATGAAAATGAACTTGAACCTGAACGTAGAGAAAATGCTAAGCAAATTTTTGAAAAGTATTTCTTGTCAATGAAAACTTGGTATGAAACAGTGCAAATAGGAGTTACAGGCAAAGAAGTATATGATGCAGTTGTTGAAGTGATGGGAGAACCGATTGATTTTGGAGTTAAATTAAATCTAGGTCATGGGATTCATACGGATGAATGGTTAAATACACCATTTTACAAGGACTCGCCTGAGAAATTACATTCCGGAATGGCTATACAATGTGATTTTACAGCAGCATTTGAAGATTTAGATATCGGAGTTCATGCAGAAGATGGAATAATCATAGCAGATCAAAAACTGCAAGAAGAAATAAAAGAGTTGTCACCTGATTCATATGAAAGAATGCTTGCCAGACGCGAATTTATGAAGAATGAATTAGGCATTTACTTGGCAGATGAGGTTCTTCCTACATCAGATTTATCCGGTATGGTATTTCCGTTTATGGGAGATTTAAATGTAGTGATGGCTTATCTTGAAGAATAAAAATAAGATCGCTTAAAAACCCGGCAAGTATTTGATTTGCCGGGTTTTAGTATAATTGCTAGATTGGCTTTTTAGAATATTATTGTAATATGTTTCTTGCCAAAGATCAGCATCAGGATCTACCACTATGACAATTTTATGATCGGAAATGAACGACAGTTTCGGCTCACGGACCCCAAACAGGTTTTCTTTTGTAAACTGCTTCATTATATGTCTTTTCATAATATAATAGTTTAATAATTTATCTTGCTAATAATACCATATAAATTATATGCAATTAGGTTAATTAATCCGCTGAAAATTAATTGAGAGAAAAAGAATACTGGATAGCCTAAAAATGTTAAGCTTATTGTATCAATAAAATACTTCTATTATATTTTCAACTGAAAGGGGATCATTATGGCTAATCAAATTATTAATGACATACAAAATGGGAGAACAGCACTCGGAATCGAACTTGGTTCATCGAGAATAAAAGCTGTGCTAATCAACACAGATAATCAAATTATTGCCCAAGGCAATCATTCATGGGAAAACAAATTAATGAATGGAGTTTGGACTTATGCTTTACCTGATGCTTGGGCAGGTATTCAAGATTGTTATCAGGATTTAGCTGCAAACGTCAAAGATTTGTACGATGTTGAATTAACTACATTCGGTTCAATTGGTATCTCGGCAATGATGCACGGTTATTTACCTTTTGATAAAAACAATCAACTATTAACACCATTCAGAACATGGCGTAATACAATGACTGAGGATGCGACAAAAGTTTTGATCAAAGAATTTGCTTTCAATATTCCGCAACGCTGGAGCATTGCTCACTTATACCATGCAATTCTTGAACAAGAAAACCATGTTAAAGATATAGATTTTTTCACAACTTTGGCCGGCTATATTCACTGGCAATTAACAGGTAAAAAAGTGTTAGGAATCGGGGATGCTTCCGGTATGTTCCCGATTGATGATTCTACTCATGATTATGATCAAACGATGATCAAAAAATTTGATTCGTTAATTAAAGATCAAAATTTTGATTGGCAATTATCCGAAATTTTACCAAAAGTTTTACTTGCAGGTGAGACAGCAGGAGACCTAACTGAGGAAGGTGCCAAATTGCTTGATCCAAGTGGAAAGCTTCAAGCAGGAATTCCTTTAGCCCCACCTGAAGGTGATGCAGGAACCGGTATGGTTGCAACTAACAGCATTTTGAAACGCACAGGAAATATTAGTGCAGGGACATCAATTTTTGCCATGATAGTACTTGAGCATGCATTGTCAAAAGTTCATGTTGAGATAGACATAGTTACTACTCCAAGCGGATCTCCTGTTGCAATGGTGCATTGCAACAATTGTACAAGTGACCTTGATGCTTGGGTCCGCGTGTTCGGTCAATTGTTTGAGAGACTTGGACTGGATGTACCAAAAGGCAAACTCTATGATCAGTTGTATTTTTCCGCTATGGAAGGTGATAAAGATTGTGGTGGTGTGATGACCCATAATTACGTATCGGGTGAACATATTACCGGTTTTGAAGAAGGAAGACCATTAATTGTTAGGACGCCGAATGCTAATTTTAACCTTTCAAACTATATGCGAGCAATGTTGAATTCGACAATGGCGACTTTGAGAATCGGTATGGATATTTTGACTGAAGAAGAGAATGTCCATATTGATAAAATGCTGGGTCATGGAGGTTTATTCAAAACTGAAAAAGTCGGACAGACACTGATGGCTAACGCTTTAAAAACTCCTATTTCAGTCATGGAAAGTGCGGGAGAAGGCGGAGCTTGGGGAATGGCATTATTAGCCCTCTATCTAATTGACGATACCGGCTTATCTCTGGAAGATTTCTTAGAAGAAAAAGTCTTCAGTAAAGAAAAATCGATCACGATTGAACCGAATGCAGAGGATATGGCCGGATTTGACCAATTCCTTGCCAAATACAAATCCTCTTTGGCAGTCCAAAGATCTGCAATAGAGGCTTTGCCACAATAATTTTTATTTAAAGACTATTAATTTAAAACCCGGAACTATACTAAAAATGTTGTATTTCCGGGTTTTTTACTACTTCTCAACTATCAAAAAAAGGAATAATATGCTACAATTAGTTTTGGCTTTTTGTTGAAATATTTGAGTAATTTCTAGGAGGATTTATGAAAACATTAGCTGTACGATTGTATGGGAAAAATGATTTACGTTTGGAAGAGTTTGAATTAGCTCCTTTAAAAGATAATGAAATCAGAGTGAAAAATGTAACGGACAGTATTTGTATGAGTTCTTACAAAGCTGCTAATCAAGGTACGGATCATGTACGTGTTCCGGACGATATATCTGAAAATCCAATTATTATTGGACATGAGATTTGTGGCGAGATAATTGAAGTTGGAAAAGACTGGGAAGGCCAATATAAAGTTGGGGACAAATTTGTTGTACAGCCTGCTCATAATAAAGACGGCTCGCTTGAAGCTCCTGGATATTCCTATACTCAATATGGCGGTGATGCTACTTATGGTAATATGCCTGCTGAAATTATGGAAATGGATTGCTTGTTACCTTACGATGGCGAAGCATTTTTTATGGGTTCATTAACCGAGCCAGTTAGCACTGTTATCGGCGGCTTTAATTCTCTTTATCATCATGCTGAAAAAGGTTCATATGAACATGTTATGGGTATGAAAGAAGGCGGTAATCTGGCATTAATTGCTTCAGTCGGGCCAATGGGATTATCAGCTATTGCTTACGTTTTCGCTATGGCCAGAGAAGGCAAAAAAGCAAAACGAGTTTTAGTAACTGATATCAATCAAGAGAGACTAGATCGTGCAGAGAGCATTTATACTCCGGAATCTGCTAAAGAATTGGGTTTTGAATTAGAATACATGAATACATCAGGTGATGATGCTCAAGATAGGATGATGGCATTTACGGATGACGAAGGCTTTGATGATGTCATTCTTTTTGCTCCGGTTCCAGCTTTGATCAAGCAGTCGCAAGATATTTTACGTTACGATGGTTGTGTCAACTTCTTCTCAGGTCCAACTGACACATCATTTTCGGCAATGATTAATATGTATGATATTCATTATTCAAATCATCATTTTGTTGGTAACTCAGGTGGCAATAACGAAGATCTGCGCGAAGCTACCAGATTAATTTCCGAGGGCAAACTGGATGCAGCACCGATGGTTACCCATATTCTTGGACTTGAAGATGTTGCTTATGTAACAAATAATGTTCCTGATATTCCGGGTGGTAAAAAGCTAGTTTATCCTCATTGTAAAATTGAATTGACAGCTATTGAAGATTTTGCAGAAAAAGGAAAAACTGATCCTCGTTTTGCAGATTTAGCTGAGATCTTAGAACGTCATAACCAAATTTGGAATGCTGAAGCAGAAAAATATGTTTTAGAGAATTTTAAACTCGAAGACTAAAAACGTATTATATAATAGGCTTATTAAAAAAGGGTATCCGGAGGGATACCCTTTTAATTGTTTGAATTGAGGTCAGAATGACAAAAGAGAATAAATTTGCTGTATTATTCGATATGGACGGTGTTTTGGTGGATTCAGAACCGGCTTTGGGAATAATAGCTGCAGAAGTTTTCCGGAAAATAAATATTCCTGCTAAACCTGAAGATTTTACACCATATATCGGTACCGGAGAAGATATCTATTTAGGCGAAGTTATGAGAAAATATGGCGTCGAATACGATCCGGAGATTAAGCATGATGTATATAGTACATATGTTAAGGAAGCGGTTAAGTACATAAAAACATTTCCCGGTTCTCTAGAATTGTTAAATTATCTAGAGGATCAACAAATAAAAATGGCCGTAGCAAGTTCAGCTGATCAAATAAAAGTTCAGGCTAATATTAAAGCTCTTGGTTTTAATAACTTTGAAGCAGTGATTACCGGAAGTGATGTAAAAAGAAAGAAGCCTTTTCCCGATATCTATTTACTAGCTGCAGAAAAAATCGGGGTTAAGCCTAATAACTGTATAGTTGTTGAAGATGCAACTGCTGGCATTGCATCAGGCAATGCTGCTGATATGACCACGATAGGTTTTACTTCATCAGTTAATCGAGAAGAAATGCTTGCAGCCGGTGCTGACCACATTGTCGATGATTTTTTTCAATTAAAAGAATTGATAAATAATTTGCTTGATAATACTTATCAATAGCAATAAACGAAGAGATCCAAAAGTTGAGATTAAGTCCTTAAACTGGTGTAAAAAGCTGAAACAGAAAAAAGCCATATTTTACTTTATCTTTTAGTTAAAATAGTTTTACTACAGAAACTAAACGTGAAGTGGGAAAATGTAGATATTGATCAATATCGAGACATGCACACTGCGACAGAGTTAAGCAGTGCGGAATTTAACGAATAAATATAGATTTTTGTTTGCTATTGCCCATATCCTTACTATTGTTTAAAATTATTCTAACTATCTAAATTAGATTTAATCCTATTTAAATCCAAAAATTAAGTTAATTTTGTTTGTAATCCAGTATTTTAATATCAATTTAATGTAGTTAATAAAATTTATTGTCCAGCAAAAGAATCAGATCAAACGCAAAAGCAAAGAGCAATCGGATCTTTTAAGGTATTCATTGATGAGATGCGTGATTAACTATTTTTATTAAATCTAAGGAGGTCAGGATGTCAAAATTATTTGAAAGTGTTAAAGTAGGAAATTTGGAATTGAAAAATCATTTAGTAGTTTGTCCAATGGGATTTGTCAAAGATATTGATGGTGGTATTTCAGAAAGACAAAGACATTATCTTGTAGAAAGAGCAAAAGGAGGATTCGGTTTGATTTATCCTTCGACTCATTTTATTTCTAATCGTTTTGAACCATCACAAGCAAACACACTAGAAGGATGGGGACATGGATCTCGTTTAGCTTTAGCAGTTGAGCAAGTTCATCAATATGGAGCAAAGTTCGCGGTTCAATTATCTTTGGGTCTAGGTAGAGTATCTATAGTTGACCCATTTACTCCTCCTAAATCGGCCAGCACCTGTACGAGTTTTTGGTTCCCTGATTTAACTTGTGATCCGTACACAAAAGAAGAAATTGACTGGTTAGTAACACGTTTCGGATATTCTGCTTCAATTGCAAAAAATGCAGGCGCTGATGTAGTTGAAATCCATGCTTATGGTGGATACTTAATTGATCAGTTTATGAGTGCAATATGGAATCATAGAGAAGATGAGTATGGCGGAAGCTTAGAAAATCGTTTGCGAATTGTATTTGAACTAAGGCAATCCGTTTGGGATCAATGTGGAAAGGACTTTCCTGTTGCGATTAAAGTTACACCTGATCATGCATTTGAAGGCGGAAGAACTCTTGAAGAAGGGATCGAAATGGTAAAACTACTTGATGACGGTGGATTTACCTATATTCACTTAGATAAAGGTGCATATGAATGTTGGTATAATGCGGTTACTACAGCTTACCAACCGGAAGGTTCTCAACTTTATATTGCAAAAGCAGTTAAGGAAGCCGGCGTAAAAACTCCATTAATGGTGCAAGGGAAACTCGATGATCCTAGAGTCGCTGAAAGTGTACTTGATGATGGCTTGGCAGAACTTGTCGGTCTTGGACATGCTACTCTAGCGGATCCTCACTGGGCATTAAAAGTTAAACAAGGAAATGAAGATGATATTGTTCCCTGTATAGGATGCAATGAATGTTTATATCACGAATTAATTGCAAGTTTCTCAACATGTGCTGTTAATCCTAGAACTGGTGCTGAAACAGATTATCCAATTTTGCCAGCTTTGGAAAAATTAAAAATTTTAGTTATTGGTGGCGGACCTGGGGGAATGGAAGCAGCAATTACTGCAGCAGATAGAGGTTTAGAAGTTGAATTGTGGGAAAAAGAATCTAAACTTGGTGGCAATTTACTAGCTGCTGGTGCTCCTCCATTTAAATTTAACACAATGAGATATCTAGAATATCTTAAAACACAAATCGCAAAGCGTGATATCAATATAAAACTAGGAAAAGAAGCGACATTAGAAACTGTCAAAGAATATTCACCCGATGCTGTAATCTTAGCTTCAGGTGCAGAACCAATTTGTCCATTTGTTGATAACATCGGTTGTAAAACTGTAATTCAAGCCATTGATTTTCTAATAGACAAACCTGAAATTGGTAAAGATGTAGCTGTAATCGGAGCTGGTTTAGTTGGCTGTGAAGTAGCTATAATGCTTGAGCGTGAAGGTAAAAATGTAACTTTGATAGAAATGCTGGATGAAATATTAATGACTGCAGAACTTGCTTCAAATAATGATGCTTGGTTAAAAGATACAATTGTTGCATCTAATATTAATGTTAGAACAGGGGCAAAACTAACTTCGGTTTCGGACAACAGTATCTTCCTAGAACATGAAGGCCAAGAAAAAGAGATCGCATGTAGTAATGTTATCTTGGCTGTAGGATTTAAATCGGATCAATCACTTTTAAATGCCCTACAAGAAGATAATATAAAAGTATTTCCTATAGGTGATCAAAAGGGAAGTGGTAAAATCATTGATGCAGTTCATCAAGGATTCCATACAGTTCGATTACTCGAGGATTTAATTAACATCTATTAAATATTAAAGTATTGATTTAAATTTTTATTCTTTCTGATGAAAGAGTATAGCAAATTTTGCTTAAGTGTTTTTAGGCAGATTAGTGTTGTGTAAGGTGGTAAAAAAAGAGGTTGCTCGTAAAAGCAACCTCCTTTTTTCTTTTAGCTTAATCATGATTAAGCTTTTTAAAATATTAAATCAATATCAATTAAACACTATCTAATGTTTTTGTACAGAGGACCGTAGGTTTCGCAAGCGCGGAAGTCGGATCCTTCTTTGTCCATACCGAATGCATTCCAAGCCGCAGGACGGAAAATTTGATCTTCCGGTACATTATGCATGCTGATCGGAATGCGGAGCATTGAAGCTAAAGTGATAACATCTGCACCGACATGACCATAGCTGATTACTCCGTGGTTAGCGCCCCAATTGTTCATTACATCATATGCTGACTTAAACGGACCTTCGCCGGTAACACGAGGTGCAAACCAGGTTGAGGGCCAAGCGTAATCTGTACGTTTCCAAAGCGTATCCGATACGTCTTCCGGTAAGAGAACTGTCCAACCTTCAGCGATTTGGATACATGGACCTAAACCTTTGACTAAGTTCAAACGAATCATCGTAACTGGCATTTCAGCTCTGGTTTCAAAGCGAGAAGAGAATCCTCCGCCTCGGAAATAACCGTTATTAGCAGGATTGTAAGTGGTTGCATCAAGACAAGCCTGAATATCATCATCTGTCATTTCCCACCAAGGTTTCATGCAAGCATTTCCATCTTCATCTTTTACTTGACCGCAAGCATCGATAGTACAGGCTCCGGAGTTGATCAAGTGGAGGAAACCGCCGGCTTCTTTGGCATATCCTTCAACATCATAATCTGTGACTCGTTTGACGGATTCGGTATTCCAGCAAGTCCTGACATCGGCAAAGATCTGGGAACGATTTGTTAAGAGATTAAGCAATAACATACCGGCACCGTTTAATGTATCATTCTCGGTAGCTACGAGATATGGTTCGCGTTTGCCTGACCAATCAAATGGTGTATTGAGCATGGATTCGGCAAAGTCTCCGTTCGGATAAAAATCCGTCCATTGTCTTTGGCCTTGGAAACCTGCTGCGATAGCATTGTGACCTACAGCTTCTTCTTCATTACCTTCGCCCAGATTTTCATTTCCTACCATTAAGTCACGAATGATCATCATCATTTTTACTGAGAATTCCCATTCTTCATCTTTTACTTCTCTGGATTTTTGGAATTCTTCCGGATTGATATCAAAGCCTTCTTCGATATTTTCTTTGGTCCAAGCTAAAGCTTCTTTGAATTCTTCTTGATCATAAATGCCGAGATCCATTCTGCGAATGATTTCAACTTCATCAATTGATTCAACTCTCATGCCGAGATATTCTTCGAAGAAAGATTCATCAATCATTGAACCGGCAATTCCCATACAGGTTCCGCCAATTTGCAGATAGGATTTGCCTCTCATTGTTGCAGCGGCAACTGCAGCTTTAGCAAATCGCAACATTTTTTCTTGGACATCTTCTGGGATCTCCATATCGTCGGCATCTTTAACATCTTTACCGTAAATACCAAATGCAGGCAGGCCTTTTTGAGCATGAGCTGCCAATACAGCGGCTAAGTAAACAGCACCCGGACGCTCTGTTCCGTTGAATCCCCAAACACCTTTTATTGTCATCGGATCCATATCCATTGTTTCAGCTCCGTAGCACCAACAGGGTGTTACAGTTAAAGTGATATCGACACCTTCTTGTTTGAATTGTTCGGCACACATCGCTGCTTCGGCCACGCGTCCGATTGTAGTGTTTGAGATAACAACTTTTACAGGTTCACCATTTGAATATTTCAAATTGTTCCTGATCAATTCTGCTGCGGATTCTGCCATTTTCATTGTTTGGTCTTCCAATGATTCACGGACATTAAGTTTACCTCTACGCCCATCAATTACCGGGCGAATCCCGATTACCGGATAACCGCCAATTAGTCTACTGTTTGTCATAAAAACCTCCTAAATATTATTTGTGTTCTGTTAAGTTAAAAATTAAAAAGAGATCTGAAAAGCCTCTGGTAGAATGTTCTTGAACAACCACACTTACCTCCGAGAAAGGACAGTTCAGATCTCTATGAAAAGTATATCAAATAATTCATCATTTAACCTAGTTTGCCCTCGTTGTTTTTCTAATAATCTTTATCGTTTTGGCAAAGATAAAGACGGTTTTCAAAAGTTTCAATGTAAATGTTGTAAAAGACAATGGGCTCCTGAGAGTTCTGCTAAACCAAGATCTAATTACAATAAGTATCCACCTTGTCCTAGATGTGGTAAAGCTTCTTTCTTACATCACGACTATCAGCTTTATTCATACTTCACTTGTTCTGACAAGAGATGTAATCATCATTTCTCTGTGCCTAAGTTGGTTGAAATTCCCAATACTTCTTCAAGTTCCATTGATCTGGAAAAGTTTACCATTAAGAGAATGAGACATCCTTTTCACATTGTCTTTACTGCTCTTACTCTTTATTTCTTTGACAATTCTACTCTTAGAAAGATTAGTCAGCATCTGGAACTTGTCTGTGAAGTTAAGGTTTCTCATGTTACGGTCAGTAATTGGTGTAAAAGATTTGCTCCCGCTTTACTTAATGCCGCTAGTCCTTACAAGAAACAGCTTAGCCTTGCTGAGTCAGATGAATGGCACTTTGATGAAACTTACATCAAAATTAATGGCAAAGACTATTACGTTTGGTTTGCTTTAGACTTTGAGACTAGAGTCATCTTAGATTTCCATATCTCTGAGTATAGAGATTCTACTGCTGCTCATATTTTGTTAAACAGTTGCAATGAACAATTTGGTAAACCTAGAGAAGCTGTGGTTATGGATCGTTACTATGCTTATAGAGAGCCTGTTAAAAGATTCTTTCCTAACACTGATTTTATCCAAGTGGAAAGCTTTGAAGACATTATTAACAATAATCCCATCGAAGCCTTTAACGGTCAGTTTAAGGCTTGGTACAAACCCAAAAGAGGGTTTAAGTCTTTTGATTCTGCAAATCTTCTGATTTCCCTTTTTGTTTTCTTTTACA
>FZPS01000023.1_pt309 | contig 27982 bp, 26 predicted proteins | sample 1817821 | NCBI WGS metagenome assembly FZPS01 (sample SAMEA104158645, study PRJEB21678) | metagenome | place: Germany | collected 2015-04-21
TTTCGGGCTTACTCTACTCTAAAGCAAAAAACCCCCTAGACGAGTAGGAGGAAAGATATCAAATGGCGGAGAGAGAGGGATTCGAACCCTCGAGGGGCTCATCACCCCTACACGATTTCCAGTCGTGCCTGTTCAGCCAGACTCCAGCATCTCTCCGTATTTAGTTTTAGAATAGGCTGGCGGAGAGGGTGGGATTTGAACCCACGGGACGCTTGCGCGCCCAACGGTTTTCGAGACCGCCACATTCGGCCGCTCTGTCACCTCTCCTTGATTTCTTAGCGCAGCTCCTGGAAAAAGCTCCGGAGCAACTCAGCACATTCACGCTGGCAGATACCATCATATACTTCAACGTAATGATTGAGCCGCCTGTCTTGGACGAGATTCATCAGAGAGGCCACAGCCCCGGCTTTGGGGTCGTACGCTCCAAAAACGAGACGTTTGATGCGAGCGTTCACAATGGCTCCTGCACACATCGGGCAGGGTTCTAGAGTAACATACAGCGCGGCATCCGTCAAGCGCCATCTGTTTAAATACTTGGCCGCTGCCTGGATGGCCATAATTTCGGCATGGGCTGTTGGGTCATTTTCGGTTTCCCTGCGGTTATGGCCCCGCCCGACAACTTCTCCATCCACAACGACGACAGCGCCAATCGGCACTTCCCCGATTTCCAGCGCCAAACGGGCCTCGGCCAGCGCTTCCTGCATGAACACTCTATGCACATTGATCTCTCCAAGCCTCGCGTTACCGAATCTTAATATACCATAGAAATTGAACGTTGACAAGGGAAAAATAGGGCGGCTCCATCCATGGAGCAACCCTGCCTCATGACTTGAATCCGCCCTCATTGCGATTAAGGTTGTTTTCCGCCTCTGCAATCATACGTCTTACTATTTTCCCGTCAACCGCGCCATACTCTCGGGAAGCAATGCTGCTCAAGTGCCCGGATCGGTATTCGGGATTTGCCCCCAGTTCAGATGCCAGCTCAAACCTAAAGGCATTCACGGCCTTTGACGCCTCAGGAACAGCGGAGCGGCTTTTCTTCCGGCTTCTTCTGGTCACCTGTTACCCCCTCCCCAAAAAAGGATGCGCGGTACAATCGTACCGGCATCCCGTTTTGTCAGTCAAGCCTCTGCCTTACTGGTTCTGGTTTGGTTCCGGCGGGAAACCTCCACGGAAGCCGGTGCCTCCTCCGCCCTGGCCGATTAGCGATTGCTGAGCGGCGGCGATCATACGTCTTACCATATGTCCACCAACGGCACCACACTCACGGGAAGAGATGTTGCCCCAGTATCCAGACTTGTACTCAGGGTTGATCCCCAACTCGGTGGCGACTTCGTATTTGAACTGATTCATGGCTTGGTATGCTTCGGGTATGACTTTGACATTCGATCCTGAAGATCCTAATGCCATCAAATTCACCTCCTTCTTTCTCTGGTAGGCTTAATGTTCCCGCTAAACGGACTGCCTAACCCAGTAGAAGTCTGGTGAATCTGGAAAAAAGAAAACCAGCTACAACAGCTGGTTTTTCATGCTAAAGATGTTAGACTACAGGCTGATTGCTCCTGTTGGGCAAGAATCTGCGGCTTCTTGGCAACAGCCAGCAGCGGCACAGTCGGCTCCTTCCTTTACATGTGCGAGACCGTCATCGCCCATTTCAAAAACGTCTGGGCAGATCTCTGCGCACAGTTCGCAACCGATACACTCGTCATGGTTAACGTGTGGATTCATGGTTTTCCTCCTCTATAGTTCTTCAAACATATCCTTTCCTACACCGCATTCCGGACAGGTCCATTCGTCTGGCAAATCCTTGAAATCTACCCCCGGTGGAATATCTTGCGTTGGATCACCGACAGCCGGATCATAAACATAACCACACACTGTGCACTCCCACTTTGACATTGCCTTCACCTCTTTCCCCACTTTTTCCCTGATTTATTCTACCTAAAAGGGGAAAATCCTACCTAATTACTGCAATAGTTCGCGAATTGTGGAAGGGACAGAAATGCCGTAGGCTTTGTACATGGACTCCACAACAGGAACGGTCAGATTGATGCCGCCGTAGATAATGGAGTTTTCTGGCAGGACCGCCTCAACACCGTGCTCTTCAGCCACCTGTTTAATTATGTCCAGGATAAAAGTAACTAAATCAAGGCGAACCTGCTGTTCAATCTGCTCAAACTGCTGCTCATACTGTGCGACCAGTCCGTCAATCTCTTCCTGAGTCTCCAGCTTTTCAGCCTCAGCCTCTATTTCTAAGTACAACTTCTCTGCGGCCTGCTGCAGTTCACTGTTTTTGACATCGTATTCTGGATGAGCATAGAATAAGAACTCGAAATCTACATAGCCGATTGTGGCTGCAGAAGCTAAAGCAGGAACAAGCAAAACTATCGTCAGAATAAGCGCAATCCCTAGTGTTTGTCTTCTCAAACTGGACACTCCTTTGAATTTACTCTCACTTACTATTCCACCCCCGACATATATTTCCTTCCCGGTCCTTACTTTTCGGGGGTCTTGGGCACTAAATCTGCAATTGTCCTGGTCTTCAGGACCTGAATGAAAGCCTCTTGCGCCTCCTGCCAGACAGGATGCATAGGGCAGGTCTGCTCCCGGGAACAGCTTCCATCCCCAGCCAGACACTTCGTGATTGCAATCGGCCCCTCAATCAGTTCAATAACGTCTTTGAGAGTAATCGAATTGGCTTCTGCCTCCAGACGAACTCCGCCGCCTGGTCCCCTGACGCCCACTACCCATCCCTGTGCGCCTAACTGTGCCATGATTTGGGGTAAAAAATTGACCGGGATATCTTGTCTGCTCGCAATGACCTTGGAGGAGATAAACTCACCAGGATGCTGCGCTAATTCGACCAAGGCACTGATAGCGTATTCTGATTTTTTAGTAACTTCCACCTATTTTTCACCATCCAGCTCCGCAAAAATACTTCAGCACGCAAAAAAAATGTGCTGTGCGGGCAATTTTTTGGCTTGCTTACTTACCAGAATTATACTGATGTCGAGAACGTCTGTCAAGAAAGACAATCCTTGCTTAGCTTTGTTAATCTGTTAGAATAAAGGTAATCTAGAGGTAATCTGAAACTAGGGGGAGCAAAGTATGGAACGAATCGGCATTATCGACCTCGGATCAAACACCATACGCCTGGTCATCATCGACATTAAAGAAAACGGTGCCCATCATCAGATTGAGAGCCTGAAAGAGTCAGTCCGTCTGCGGAGCGGAACCGATGCACAGGGGTATCTGACCGCAGAAGGCATTGAATCCGCGGTGGAGATGGTCTCCCTCTTCGTCAAGTTTTGCCGTGCCAGGCAAGTCAAAGAGGTCATTGCGGTGGCCACCGCGGCTGTTCGGCGTGCCCCGAACCGGGCTGAACTGATTGACCGAATTGCCGAGCTGACCGGTGTCACAATTCAGGTGCTCTCCAGCGAAGAAGAAGCCTACCTAGGCTACCTAGGACTGATCAACAGCGTTACCGAAACAGAGGGACTCATGGCTGATCTAGGCGGAGGGGCACTGAAAATTGTGGGCTTCAAGGACCGCCTCAACCAAAACTCCATTACGCTGGACTTTGGCGCTGTATCCCTTATGGAGGCCTACCGCCTGCAGGATTTGCCGGCCGGCGAAGACCTGCGTTCCATGGAACGCTTCCTGGACGAAACCTTTGCCAGGATCCCCTGGCTTCCCAATTACCCGAGGCTGATAGGCCTAGGCGGGACCTTTCGCTCTTTGGCAAGGGTCTATCGCAATCATGTACACTATGTGCCCGATGTCACAGACGGGATCATCATCCCGGCAGAGGCTGTAAGAGAAATCTATACCATGCTGAGCGGCATGAACCTGGAGCAGAGGCGCCAGGTGCCCGGCCTTGAGCAGTCCAGGGCAGATCTCAGTGTGACTGGAATCGGCATTATCTATCGCCTGCTAAAGGTCATTAACGGCAAGGAGCTGATGGTAAGCGCCAGCAGCCTCAGGGATGGCATCTTCTACAAGCACAGATACCCGAGGGATCCGATCCTGTTTAACGTGCTGACGCACCATACCAATAACCTGATTGACTACCACAGCCTGGACGAAAACCATCTTCGCCGCGTTTCCAACCTGGCCGTGATTCTCTTTGACCAGCTGATGACCCTGCATAATTTGGGCAGTTATGAACGGAGGCTGCTGCTGCTGGCAGGTCTCCTCCATGAACTGGGCGCGGTGGTCAGTGTGGAGAGCCTGGAAAAACATACCCTGTACACTGTACTGAACTCGCCGCTCCTGGGCCTAACCCAGCGGGACAGGGTGCTCATCGCTTTTCTGGCAGCATCTCACAACGGCTTTTTCTTTGGCAGCCTGCAGGATTATGTAGAGCATGGCCCCATTGAACCAGAAGATATTCAGCGCATCAAAGCACTTGCCCCTCTGCTTCAGATCGCCCACAGCCTGGATCGTTCACGCACAGGCGTGGTCACTAACCTGCAGGCGCATGTAGAGTCAGGTCTTTGCGAACTTAAAGTTTTCGGCACCCAAAAAGCCGACTTGGAAATTCGCGATGCCCATCGCCAGGCAGGAGCCTTTCAGCAGGAATACGGAGTGGAGCTGAAAATTGTAAAGGGCTAGCTTTCATCAGGCCAATGCGTAGCGTTGATCAAAATCTCCACGAGCTCACTCAGCCCTTCGGCATCGCTGTTCGAAAAGCGCTGCAAAACAGGGCTGTCTACATCAAGAACACCTAGGAGCCTGCCTTGGCCTGTGATCATCGGAACTACAATTTCCGACTGGGAGGCCGCGTCACAGACGATGTGTCCGGGAAACTCATGAACATTGGGAACCACGATGACTTCCCCGGCCTCGGCTGCGGTACCGCACACCCCTTTGCCAAGCGGTATGCGTACGCAGGCAGGTTTACCCTGAAACGGACCTAAGACCAGTTCAGTTCCTTCCAGCAGATAAAAACCAACCCAGTTCAGATCGTTAAGTTCTGAGAACAGTAAGGCAGATGTGTTCGCCAAGTTGGCCAGCCAATGGGTTTCTCCCTCTAAGAGGCTCTTGAGCTGCCGCTTCAGCAGTGAATAATCGGTAGCATACATCGCTTTCCCCCCTGCCTTCCAGTATAACCTATAGCATGGAAAAGCGCCAGATTCTGGCGCTTTTTTACTGGATGGCCATGGCGTGGGCTATGTCTCGCTTGATTTTCCGCAGAATGGTTGAGGGCTGATACATGAGGTTGTTGTACTCTGTGAGCATCCGCGCGGTGGAAAAGCGGTGCATGGCCATGGAGATGCTCGCCCGCATCATTTCTTGCCAGCGTGAACGATCCTCGTAGTATAACGGGATGATCTCTTCCAAGAGAACCTCGTAAAGGGAAAGGGCGTCTACCATGGTCTGTTCGGGCCCCTCGTAGCCGCCGCCGAACTGCCAGCCTGTCACGCCATGCAGGCACCCCTCGGTCCACCATCCGTCCAACACACTGAAATTCAGTACGCCGTTCAGAGCAGCCTTCATGCCGGAGGTAGCGGATGCTTCCAGGGGCCTTTGAGGGGTATTGAGCCACACATCGCAGCCGGAGGTGAGCAGGCGCCCGAGCTCCATATTGTAGTTTTCTAGAAAAACCACGCTGTCTGGAAAGCGATAGGCCATTTCCGCCATATTGGCCACGATCTGCTTGCCCCATTCATCGTCAGGGTGGGCTTTCCCCGAATACACAAGCTGTATCGTCCGGTCCTGCAGCAGGGGTTCAATAATGTGGGGCTTGTAAAAGATGAGGCCGCTCCGTTTATACGCGGCTGCACGCCTGGCAAACCCAATGGTAAGAGTGTCTAAATCCAGAGTTACCCCTGTACGGTTCTCTATCTCCTCCAGCAGCCTCTTTTTGAGCTGCAAATGGGTTTTCCAGAGGTTGCCCTGTACATTGTAGGTCTGCCTAATCGACTCATGCTGCCATGTTTCCACATGTACCCCATTGGTAATGCTGATGATCGGCGAAATCCCGGAGTTGCCCCGCCACATGGCGCGGGCGGTTGCGCCATGGAGCTGTGAAACGCCGTTGGAGGAATAGCCGAGGCGCAATCCGGCAACCGTCATATTAAACGGATTGCCGCCGATTTGTTCCACCTGATCGTACTCCAGGCCAACCCAGGCACCCATATGCTGCAGCAAACCGTGATCATGTTCTTCATTGCCGGCCATCACCGGAGTGTGGGTGGTGAAGACAATCTGCTGCCGCGTCTCTTCCCACGCCTGATAAAAATCCATTCCCCTGGACATCTTTTCCCTAATCAGTTCCAGGCCGGCAAAAACCGCGTGACCTTCATTGAGGTGGTAAATATCCGGTTCAAAGCCCAGGAGCCTGAGAAAGCGCACGCCCCCAACACCTAAGACCAGCTCGGCGGCTACCCGTTCCTGCGGCGAACTGGCATAGAGCTGTCTGGTAATCCAGCCGTGGTTTGAACCGGGGAGATCGGTATCCAAAAGATAGAGGGGAACATTGCCAAAGGCCTCGGTCTTCCAGATTTTGCAGGCCACCTCCTCCCCCCGAATCCACAAGTTCACGCTGATCCCGGTATCCTCCAAATGGGAACGATCGTAGTTTTGCCTAGAGTGCTGGGGATAACCGTCCTTGTCCAGGTACTGATCGGAATATCCTTCACTCCACAGGATGCCGACGCCCACCATGGGCAGCTGCATGTCCTTGGCTGTTTTTAAAATATCCCCGGCCAGTACCCCCAAGCCGCCGGAGTAGATGGGGAACTTCTCATCCAATCCGTATTCCATGCAAAAAAACGCTACTCTAGGTTGCGGAATGGCTGCCATGTCTTTATCTCTCCTCGTGTTGGTGACTTTTGATCAAATCAGCGTAGTACTCCAAGAGGCCTGCCGCTTCGGATTCCGGCTCCCCTTCACTGAACAGCCTGAAAACGGGCTCATCGCCATCGGGCACAACCAAAGCCCAGCCCCCTTCAGTCCGCACTTTAATGCCGTCCAGGTACAGGGTGCGCTCCGGATCAGACCCTTCAATCAGCTTCCGCATCACCATCCCCTTTTTGTCCCAGGGGCACTTCACTTCAGCTGCCTTGACCTGCGGCGTCGCCCCCCAGGAGCTCAGGGGGAGCCGGCTGGAACTGATCAAAGACAGAATCTCTCCAATGCCGGCTAATGGTTCGATCTGGGGGAATAGCTCCAGATTGCCTTCCTTCATAGTATTCCCGAACTCTGCAGCCGCCTCCATCAAATAGGCTGTTTCCGTTTTTGTCCAGCAAACATCCAAACCCTGTTCCCTTGCTGCTTCCGCCACCGCCTCAGGGAGATGAACGGGTATGGCTGCAGCTTTCCGGTTCCTAGCTTTAAGGGCATGGATGAATCCCTTCCACCAGTCCTGGGGAGAGAGCCTGGCACCCTGTTCGTCTTGGAGATGCCAGCTATGATTGTGCACAACGACTGTCGGAAGTCCTTCCACCTCTCCGGTCACCACAGCATAGCCGCTCCGCAGCAAAAACTCCCGCACCATTTTTCCAAGCTGATCTGTAGGCGGGTCCACCAAAAGTCCGACTCGAAACCCGGGAGAGCCGCTGGGATAGCAGCGCGCCAGGCGCTCCAGATAGCGCTTCTTCAGATCTGCCACTTGAACATACTCCCCCAGATCCTCCGTCCCGAAGCGGGGATAGTCTTCCCGGACAAAAATTCCTTCGATTTTCCTTTGCTCACCCTTGGAGAGCCACCGGCCCCTGGCATCCCAATACTCCACCGACACCACGTTGGGATCTGCAGACTCTGCGGCCAGGTGCAGCGCGCCGTCCAGGCCCATGTCCTGCACCATGGTACGGGTAATGCGGCCCGTTACCCCGCCTCCGTCCAGAGTCTCTACTCCTCCGGCCATAAGGCCCACTGCCAACGCCCGCTTGGCCAGATCTGCGGCCTCTGAAAAATCATTGGTAACCAAAACCCGTTTCTGCCTGCCCAGGTACGCACCAAAGCTTAAGCCGAGCTTAATCAATGTTTCTGGGTTCAAGTTCCCCCTAATGTCACCGGTTATGCCCTGTTTGGAGAAAATCGGCCTTGGTTCCTGGCCGTCCCAGACTACAGACTCCCTCAGATCGGTCCCGCTCAGAATAGTCTTTTCCGGCCAGACCTTGATGTTAGGCTTAATTGTGGACATCGCACCCACCCTGACTTTTGGCCCAAGCACCGCAGCTTCGTAAATCTTACACTCTTTTTCCACAACCGCATCTTTGGCCAGGATGCATCCCCTCAGCTGGACACGGCGGCCAACGTTCACACCTGACCACAGCAGGCTGCGCTTGAGGTTGGCCTGGGCACCAATATGGCTGTAGGAGCCGATTACGCTGTATGGTCCCACATAGGCGTTTTCCCCAATGCGGGCACCCCGGCCGATGTAGCTCGGGCCTTCAACAATGGCAGAGGGGTGAATCTCTGCGCCCTCTTCCAGATAAATATTGCCGGACAAGGGCTCTGCCAGATCCAGCTGCACTTTTCCATCCAGGCAGTCCCTTTGACTCTGCCGGTACACCTCAAGGTTGCCCACATCGGACCAGTAGCCGTCAGCCACATAACCGAAAAGGGGCGCTTTGCGCCTGAGGAGCTCGGGAAACACATCTTGGCTGAAGTCGACCTTTTGGCCTGGCTGTACCAGATCCATCACTTCCGGTTCCAGAATATAAATGCCGGTGTTCACTGTATCACTAAAGACCTGGCTCCAGGTGGGCTTTTCCAGAAACTGGGTGATTCTGCCCCCTTGGTCCGTTAACACCACACCGTAGCTCAAGGGGTTGGGGACTTTGGTGAGAACAAGCGTGGCCAAGGAGCCCTTCTCCCTATGAAAGGAAACTGCCTTGGTTAAATCGATATCGGTGAGGGCGTCACCGCTGACAACCACAAAGGTTTCATCCAGAAAGGCAGCCGCATTTTTTACGCTGCCGGCAGTGCCTAAAGGTTCCCGCTCGACGTAGTATTCCATCTGAACGCCAAAGGCTGAACCGTCTTGAAAGTAGGCTGTAACTCCTTCAGGAAGGTACCAGAGCGTACTGGCCACCTCTGTGAATCGGTGGCGTTTTAAGAGGTTGAGGATGTGTTCCATCATGGGCCTGTTCAGAATTGGCACCATGGGCTTGGGCAAAGTGCAGGTCAAGGGCCTGAGTCTGCTGCCCTCACCACCGGCCATGATTACTGCTTTCACGCATCAGTTCCCCCCCTTCGAGCAAGCCGTCGACAAGATCTATCTCCTTGCTTTTTTCTGGCACAGCCCGCCTAAAGCATTCCACCGTCTGCCGGGCTATCACGGCCCAGTTAAACCTTTCCGCCAGATCAAGAGACGCCCGTGCAGTGAGACGGCGTGCAAAGGCTTTGTCTCCCAAGAGATGCAGGATGTTGTCGGCCAAAGAGTTGATATTGCCTGAATAAAAGGTCAGTCCATTCCTTCCATGTTCCACCGTTTCCCTAAAGCCCCCTACATCACTGACCACAACCGGCGCCTGGCATGCCATAGCTTCTAGAGCGACGATGCCAAATGGTTCATAGCGGCTTGGAAATACCGCGGCATCCGCCAGCCGGTAGAGGCTGTTGCGGGTGCGGTCGTCGATAAAGCCGGGGAAAAGTGCCTTATCACCAAGACCAAGCTCCCAGGCCTGCCTCTTCAGTTCATCATGGAGAGGCCCTTTGCCGCAGATGATGAACTTTGCCTGCGGCCTGTACTGGAGCACTTTTGGCGCTGCAGAAAGCAAGAGGTCAATACCCTTCTCATAAACATGGCGCCCGACGTAGAGCACAATTTCCTCTTCGGGCAAGGCCCAAGTATTGCGCCAAGTGCCGAGATCGGCGTGGACATTGGCAAAGTCCTCTGCCCGGACACCGTTGGGAATCACATGGAGCTTGTCATCAGGCACCTGGAAGATGTTCCGCAGTTCTGAACGCATATGCTCGCTGCAGCAGATCACCCTGTATGCCTCATAGGTAAGCCACCACTCCAGATCGCTGATGTGGCGCTGCAAATCAGTATGAAGACCGTTATTGCGACCCCACTCCGTGGCATGGATTGTACAGACCAAGGGTTTCTGAAAGGCGTGCTTCAACACTTTGGCACAGGGGGCCACCATCCAGTCGTGGGCGTGGATCAGATCAAAATCCAGCCGGTTCAAGAGTTCGGAACCCTTCTGCACCAGGTGCCAGTTCATGAAGTGGACTTCTTCCAGGAAGTCCATGGGCCTGGGGAAGAATTGATTCACCCTGTGAACCCGCACTCCATGCACATACTCTGCCTGTTCGCTCTCTGGCCAGTCGCCGGTGGCCACATGCACTTCGTGCCCGGCCTCGGCCAGGGCCTGGGACAGATCGGCAACCGCTCGGGCCAGGCCTCCGATTACCTTGGGGGGATACTCCCAAGACAGCATCAAAATCCTCAAACCAAGTCACCACCTCAACACTCTCTCATCACAGGATGCCCGAAAGGGTAGGGCATTATTCGCAAAGAGGGAGGACGGCCGGTGCTTGAGGCTAGAAAAAGACCGCAGCCCTGCTTGCCAGGCATGCGGTCTCTGGTTGTCATACGTATTTAGAGTTCACAGATCTCAGGTTCCAGGAACAGCTCAAGAATTGTGTTTCTTTCATCGAACATCCATCTGCCGCCAATGTTCCTCAACACAGAAGGCCCAACCTCAACCCAGACTTCCTCGCCCTGGCCGTCCTGGATACAGTACTCCACACCTATCAGGCGCGCCGTCGGCAGATTGTAGAAGGCACCCCTGTTTTCCAAGCGTATCTCCCTTACCCATGAACTGCCCTGTTCCCTGGCGGCATTCCACTCCTCAAAGGTACTTTCCATAATGGACACCACATGTTCGCTAGACCAGCGAACTACTTCTGCTCAAGTGCGCCGTTCAATGGGATAGATCCAAAAGCCTGCCAGGGCCTCTGCATTCCGGGTCTCGAATGCCAAGGCCACCGCCTCCAACACTTCCTCAACGCTCTCCTCTTCAGTACCCCCGCTGCCCAAGGCAGCAAAAGCGAAAGAAGCCAAACAAAGCAGTACAATTAAAACCACAGCGTACTTCCTGCTTCTCATCATCCCACCATCCTTTCTATTCTCGCTCAAGCTCGAAGAATTGCGTGACATAAGAAATGCCGGCCTTTTGCCCCATTAGCCTATAGATGTTCTCAACAGTCACTGAATAGGTGTCTCCGTCACGGTACTCTACTCCATCGGGCCTGAAAATGATGCAGAAGGGGGCTCCGAATCCCTGCGTATCCACATTATAGTACCTGGAACTGGCGGTGCTTCCTCCCAAATCTGCCTGGGTAAAGACCCACTCCCTGCCGTCCTTTATGTTTCTCAAAGTAACCCTAATCTGGTCGGTTTTCGTGCTGTCAAACTCTTTGTGGTTCAGACTGACGGACCAAGGGTCGTTGTCAGCAAAAAACTCCAGCGGAAATGCGGCCTGACTTGGCCAGGCAATATAGGCATAATCTCCAGAGTAACGCCAGATAGTGTTGGTGTTGTCGTCGAAGACTTTCATTGCGGAATACCACATATCGCCTTCCTGAGCATAGCCGAACCCAACATCGGTCATGGCCGGATTAAGGATCCACCTCCTGTGGCCCACCCTGGCAACATTCGAAGGATCTGAATCGCTCATATAGTTTCTGACCGTGAAGGGCAAATCGATGCTTCTATAACCCCACCCTGCATGAATATTGCTTGTTTCAGCTCCTTTAGCGCCTAACTCATAAAAATCCTGATCCATATCCGCCGGCCGTTCAGGCTCGTGGTCTAAATCGTCGTTTACCAGCATAATCACTGCGGCATGCTGCGCCATCTCATTCCAGCTGTTATTGAGCTTGACATCATCGTTCAGGTAGGCCAGAAACCGGATAAAGTTCGTCATCAGAAGTCCGTCCCTGAAGAACTCATCTGTGGGCGTACCTGCTTGATAGGGAGCGTTGAGAACGGGATCCTCGGCAAAAATCCGGCTTGGCTGGCTCATCTCAATCTGCAACTGCTGATAGCGGGCTTCGATCTCAGCCTTTCTTGCCAAGAAAGCTTCTTGCTCGTCATCAGAAGGGTCTTCTTTGCTGACGGTTGCCTTTAACGTGCTTTCCGCCGGTTTGTATGCCAGGATTCCTGGAGGTCGGTCTTTCCCGTCTGTTGCACCGACGTCTAAGCACCCGGCAAGAAAAGCCAGAACCAGCAGAATGCTGAGAAGTCGATATGCCTTTTTCATACTGCGCCTCCCGTTTCTGGTTGGTTACAAATTCTTCCTATCCTCCCCGATTCCTCCACATAAGGGTGAACGAATGTTCTGGAGAAGGATATTCTAGGCGAATCGCCAAATACACACCGGAGAAATATGTGAAGGAGACAGGCTATGAGAAAGTTCCATCAGAATAGACCATCCATCTATCCCTTTGATCCTTGGCAGGTCAAAGAGACCGAGTTCAACCCTGATTACAACCACCGCAACGAGACGATTTTTTCCCTCGGCAATGGTTATCTGGGTGTAAGGGGCACCTTTGAGGAGGGGCTGCCTTCAGACGTTCCAAGCACTCCCGGTACATACATCAATGGAATTTATGAAACCGAACCCATCATTTACGGCGAGTACATGGCCAAACAGCCGCAGGAATACCAGACTATGATTAATGTGACAGACTGGACAGGACTGAAAGTGTTTCTGGAACACGAAGAGTTCTCCATGCTGCACGGCACTGTTGAGGATTACTCACGGGTGCTGGACTTCAAAGAAGGGGCTGTTCGCCGCACCCTCATTTGGACCAGCCCCCAGGGACGCCGCGCCAAGGTCATGTTCGAGCGCTTTATTTCCCAGGCTAACCGTCATTTGGCCTTCCTGCGCTGTACAGTCCAGCCGCTTAACTTTTCAGGTGCGGTGATCATCCGCTCCCATGTCAACGGCTCCGTCCGAAATTACCATCACCTGAGGGAACCTGCTCTGGAAGTGACCTCGGTCAAACACACCAATGAAAGCGGAGTAATTGTTTCCCAAACGAAGCGGAGCGGATTTGCAGTTGCCTGTGCGGTCACACACCAGGCCAAACCGGCTGCTTCGATTATGGGGTCGGCATCCAATACCTGCCTTGACTTCCTCGCCCGCTTTGAAGCACAGGAAGGCCAAGATATTGTTTTCGACAAGTTTGTGGCCATGAGCACCTCCCGGGAAACAACAGAGGAGCACCTTCCGGGCTTTGTGGAGAGGCTTGTGCACAGAAGTGCCGAGCACGGCTATCTTTGGGGCAAGCAGGCCCATGTTGCTTTCCTGGAGGAGTACTGGAACGATGTGGATGTGGAAATCCAGGGCGATGCCGCCTTGCAGCAGGGCATGCGCTTCAACGCTTTGCAGCTGCTTCACTCTACAGGACGGGACGGGAAAACCAACATTTCCGCCAAGGGGCTGAGCGGAGAATACTATGAAGGACACTATTTCTGGGATACCGAAACCTACATTGTCCCATTTTTCCTTTACAGCAGGCCGGAAGTGGTCCGCAAGCTTCTGGAGTACCGCTACAGCATTCTGGATGCAGCCAGGCTCAATGCCAAACGCATGCGTGATCAGGGGGCCCTTTACGCCTGGCGCACCATTAACGGCCACGAGGCCTCAGGCAACTTCCTGGGCTCCACAGTGCAATACCATATTAACGCCGCTGTGGCCTATGCTATCCACAAATACGTCGAAGCAACGGAAGACATTGATTTTCTCGTGGACATGGGCGCGGAAATTCTCTTCGAGACCGCACGCTGCTGGGCGCACCGAGGTGTGTTTCTCGAGTCCCGGGGAGGCAAATACTGCATCAACGAAGTCTGCGGTCCCGATGAGTACAAGCCTGGGGTGAACAACAACTGTTACACTAATTATATGGCCCAGTTCAATCTCCGGCTCGCGTTGGAAGCCAGGGATCTCCTCAGCAAAGACTATCCGCAAAAGTTTGCCCAGTTAGTCAGTGAGATTGGCCTGGATGAGGCAGAGTTCGCCCTGTGGCAAAAGTGTGCAGACAACATGTTCCTGCCCTTCAGCGAAGAGCTGGGCATCCATCCCCAGGACGACTCTTTCTTGGACAAGGATCCTATTGACATTGATTCCATTCCAGAGGATGAGATTCCCTTGGTTGCCAACTGGCATCCCTTGGTGATCTGGCGTTATCAGTTAATTAAGCAGGCTGACGTCATTTTGCTCCTCTTCCTCTTAGGCGACCAGTTCAGCCTGGCTGAAAAGAAAGCCAACTTTGACTACTATGAGCCAAAGACAACCCATGACTCCTCACTGTCACCTGCCATCTACAGCATTATCGCGGCAGAACTGGGTTATGAGGAATTTGCCTACAACTACTTTTTGCAGACAGTCCGCCTGGATCTGGATGACTACAACCGCAACGCCTGGCAGGGGCTCCATACTGCCTGCATGGCCGGGGCCTGGATGGGTGTTGTCAACGGTTTTGCCGGAATGCGCACCTTTGGCGGACAGCTCAGCTTCAAGCCCTTCCTGCCTGAAAAGTGGCAAAGCTGCAGTTTCAAGGTGAAGTTTCGCCAGGCCCAGCTGGAGGTTACAGTCACCGCTGACCATACCTCTTACAGCTTGCTCAAAGGCGAAAGTCTTTCGTTTTTCCACTTTTCGCAACCGGTTACATTAGCACAGGGACAGATCATACAGCTGGAGAATGAAAATGTCTAATAAAAACGGCCAGGCGGCAGTATCAGCATCGTACTTTCTGTTTTTCGCCTCCATAGGGGCCTACGTTCCCTATGTTTCCATCTACCTCAGCGCAGGCGGCTGGAGCGGAGTCCAAATCGGGATTTTCATGGCGATTGGGCCTCTGGTTACCTTTCTCACCCAGCCGCTCTGGGGTTACTTGGGTGATCTGTGGGGCAACCTGCCCAGGCTCTGCGCCCTGCTGGTACTGCTGGCAGGCGCCAGTGCCCTGGCCTTCGCGTTCTTGCCCGTATCCCCTCTTTTCTTTGCCCTGGCCCTCTTGATGGGTCTTTTCCAAGGACCGGTCAGCCCAATGCTGGATTCCATGGGCGTAAGAATCCTTGGCCAGAGCAAGAACAGATGGGGTTTGACACGTCTGTGGGGCTCCATCGGCTTTGCTGCAGTGACGTTGGCCATCGGCAGGGCCTTTGCCCAAAACGCGAAAATGCCGCTGGTCGGTTATGCCGTCGTATCGCTGCTGACGATGTTCGCAGTGCTGCGCCTTCCCTTCCAGTGGAAGCCTGGCCAAGCCAAACTGCGTGGCTTTCAGTTTTCCGGGCTGGCCAATGTCCTCAGGGGACCGTTTTTGACCTTCCTGGGCGCAATGTTCCTGCTTCAACTTGGGCATTTCATGCAGTCAGACTTTTTGAGCCTGGTGATGACCGACCGCGGTGCCTCAAGCACCATAGTGGGCCTGGCCTGGAGCAGCACAGCGCTGGTGGAGATACCTGTCTTCCTCATGACCATCCGCCTGCTGGAACGATACAGTGCCGAAAGGCTTGTGATTTGGTCAGGGGTCTTAACCGTGCTGCGGCTGGTTCTCTTTGCCTTTTCCTACAATCCGCTGCTTATGCTTCTTGTCCACGGCATCAAAGGCATCACAACGGCAGCTATCCTGGTCTCGGTGGTGCTCATAGTCGATCGCCTGGTTCCAGAAGAATACCATGCCACAGGCTTTACCCTCAACACCGCCTTCACCGCCACACTGCCGCAGTTCCTCGCCGGCCTGATCGGCGGGCGTATCTACGATGCCTGGGGAGGCACTGTGCTTTTTCTAATCAGCGCAGCTGCGGCCACGGCGGGAACAGCAGCTTTTATGCTGTGGCTGCGGGCAAGAGAAAAGGAAGGTTCTCACTAGGGAACCTTCCTGTCCATTTAGCACAAATCAGATATGAGATAGTAATAGACGAGCTTGGCGGTATTGACCACAGAATCGACGTGGGTGCGCTCAAAGGCGTGGGACGCATCAATTCCCGGACCGATAAGCCCGTGGACTACATCATGCCCCGCCCTGAGGGCAGCGCTGGCATCAGAGGCGTAGAAGGGATAAATGTCAACCTTGTACTGGATGTCGTGTTTCTCAGCCAAATCCACAAGGTGCTGCCTGAGCCTGGCGTTGTAGGGTCCGGAAGAATCCATGGCGCAGATGGACACAGTATATTCATCCGTCGCCTGCCCGTCGCCGATGGCGCCCATATCAACCGCCAAATACTCCACAACGTCCTCAGGAATGTTGGAATTGCCGCCGTAGCCGATTTCCTCGTAGTTGGAAAAGAGGAAATGGGTCGTATAGGGAAGTTCCACATTGTTGTCCTTCATTTCCTGCAGCAGGTATAAGAGAATGCCGGCACTGGCCTTGTCATCTAGATGCCTCGACTTGATGAAGCCGCTGGGCAAGACTTCCACCCGGGGATCAAAGGCGACGAAATCACCTACTTTAATGCCGAGTTTGGCCACATCTTCCGCATTCTGCACCCGGGCATCGATCCTGACTTCCATATTCTCCTGGCTGCGCTCTGCGGTGCCTGCGTCCTTGTAGACATGGACCGAAGTCTGGCGCATCAGAATTGTCCCGGTGTACGTGTTCCCGTCAGAAGTGAAGATTTTGCAGTACTCGCCTTCCACATGGGCCCATCTGGTGCCGCCGATGTTCGTCAGACGGAGCCTGCCGTTGGCTTTGATTTCTTTCACCATAGCTCCCAGCGTATCGATGTGGGCGGTCAGCAGGCGGTGCACAGTGTCATTCTTGCCGGGCACCGTCACAATCAGTGCGCCTTTACGGTTCCTCCTGCTTTCGATGCCAAGCTTGTCCAGGTGATTTGCCATGTGGCTAATGATCCGATCGGTATATCCCGAAGGGCTCGGAATCGAGACCAGCTCGTTAATGATTTGCAACAGCTCTTTTCCACTAAAGGCCATGGGCACTCTGATCATCCTCCTCTTTACTGACCACTATTATTTGACATCCCCCTCTATATCCCTGCATTTGGGAAAGAAAACTGTCATAGGTTGTGCACCCTTGCCTCAGACTATGGGCGAGGAGGGAAAGCTATGACCAAAGCGAGGCAAAAGCCTGGAAGAATACGGAACATGCCCATCGAAGAGCATTCCACAGCGGCCTGGGCCAATATAGTCAGACAGAAGAAACACTCTAAAGTATCTATTCCCAGCACCGAAGATATGGAACTGGCCAGGGAATGGGTCAACCATAACCGCAAGTAGATCAAAGAGGGGATCAGCCGCCAACTGCTGATCCCCTGTCCTTTTCTTCATTCCTAGTGGGCAGCCAGACGCTGGTACTCTGCCAGGCGTTCTCTGGCATCTGCTTCTGCTTTGGCGAACAGCTCTTCCGCAATGTCGGGGAATGCCCTCTGCAGGGAGGAGTAGCGCACCTCGCTCATGAGGAAATCCCTAAAGGAAGCGGTAGGTTCCTTGGAATCCAGGATAAAGGGATTCTTGCCCTGATTCCGCAAGAGCGGATTGTATCGGTAGAGATGCCAGTAACCCGCTTCGACCGCCCGCTTCTCCTGCATGATGCTGGTTCCCATGCCGCTGCGAATCCCGTGGTTAATGCAGGGTGAGTAAGCAATGATCAAAGACGGGCCGGGATAGCTCTCAGCCTCAAGAATTGTTCTGATGGTATGGTTCATGTTGGCACCCATGGCAATCTGGGCTACATAGACATCTCCGTAGGTCATGGCCATGCGCCCGAGATCCTTTTTGCGGATGCGCTTGCCGGCCGCCGCGAACTTGGCCACTGCCGCGGTTGGCGTTGACTTGGAAGACTGGCCGCCGGTATTGGAGTACACTTCGGTATCCAGAACCAGGAGGTTCACATCTTCCCCCATGGCCAAGACATGATCCAGGCCTCCGTAGCCGATGTCGTATGCCCAGCCGTCGCCGCCGATGATCCACTGTGACTTCTTCGTCAGATGCTCCCTGTTCTTGATAATCTCCTCAATCAGGGGATTGCTGCCTTTCTCCCGCTGCAGGATGTCCACCAGCCTGCGGCTGGACTTTCTCGCAGCCAGGGAGTCATGCCTGCTTGCCAGCCATTCGGTGCAGGCTTCCTTCACTGCAGAAGAAGCTGAAGTGTCTGCCAAGAGCTGTTCTACCAGCTGCTGGACACGTTTTTCCATCTGTTTCAGTCCGAGCCGCATGCCGAAACCAAACTCGGCATTGTCTTCGAACAGTGAGTTGGCCCAGGCCGGCCCTTCACCTGAGGCATTTTTGGTGTAGGGGAAGGAAGGCGCGCTGGCGCCGTAGATCGATGAACAGCCTGTGGCATTTGCGATCAGCATGCGTTCGCCGAAGAGCTGGGTCAGAAGCTTGATGTAAGGGGTTTCGCCGCAGCCGGGACAAGCTCCGTGGAACTCAAAGAGGGGCGTCCGGAACTGGCTGTTTTTCAGGGTATTCCAATTCACATAGTCTTCTTTGCTGGTGACAGTCAGTGCGTACAGCCAGTTGTCCCGCTGTTTGGCAATTTGCTCGTCCGCGGGTTTCATGATCAGGGCCTTTTCCGGCGCAGGACAGATATCGGCACAGTTGCCGCAGCCCGTGCAGTCCAGGGGGCTGACCTGAATGCGGTAGCCAAACTGGTCGATGCCCTTGCCCACAGCTTTCTTGGTAATAAAGCTCTGGGGCGCCCTCGCCATCTCCTGCTGATCCAGCAGGAAGGGCCGAATCACGGCATGGGGGCAGACGAAGGAACACTGATTGCATTGGATGCAGCGCTCGATCTGCCACTCAGGAATAGTCACTGCAATTCCCCGTTTTTCATAGGCGGTGGTGCCGTTGGGATAAGCACCGTCCTCCCTGCCCACGAAGGCGCTGACCGGCAGGTCGTCCCCTTCCATGCGCTGCATCGGCAGCTGAATCTCCTCCACAAAGGGCGGGGCCCCCTCTGCGTCATCTTCCCGCTCATCGGCCAGACCGGCCCATTCAGGCGGAACCTTGATTTCCCTCAGCGCAGTCGCCCCCTGGTCAATGGCAGCCACATTCATATCAACTATGTTCTGTCCCTTGCGCCCGTAGAGCTCTGCAACGGATTCTTTGAGGTAGGCCAGCGCTTCCTCCACGGGAATCACCTGTGCCAGTTTGAAGAATGCCGCCTGCATCACCATGTTGATGCGGTTGCCCAGGCCCAGTTTCCCCGCTATGGAAATGGCGTCAATTGTGTAGAACCTGACTTTTTTCTCAGCAATAGTGCGTTTCAAGTGGGCGGGCAGATTCTCCTCCAGCTCCTTTCCTTCCCAGGGGCAGTTAAGGACAAAGATTCCGCCGGGCTTGATCCCCTTCAGCAGATCATAGTTGTTGACGAAAGCTTTGTTATGGCAGGCAATGTAGTCGGGCTGGTCAACCAGATAGGGCGCCCGAATGGGCCTGGAGCCGAAACGCAAGTGCGAAACAGTTGTCCCGCCGGATTTCTTGCTGTCGTAGAAGAAGTAGGCTTGTGCATACAGATCTGTGTTCTCGCCGATAATGCGAATGGCGCCCTGGTTGGCTCCCACTGTTCCGTCAGAACCGAGGCCCCAGAACTTGCAGCTGATGGTGCCTTCAGGCGTGATGTCAATTGGATCCCCCACCGGCAGGGAGCTGTGGCTGACATCATCCACAATCCCGATCGTAAAGCGATCTTGAGGATTATCCTGCTTGAGATTGTCAAATACTGCCACAATCTGGGCCGGGGTTGTATCTTTGGAGCCCAGGCCGTAGCGTCCGCCAACGATCTGGGGTGAGGGGCTCAGGGAGCGGCAGGCCTTGACTACATCCAGATAGAGAGGTTCGCCGCTGGAACCCGGTTCTTTAGTGCGGTCCAGCACCGCGATTTTCTTTACTGTCTTCGGGAGTACCTTCAGCAGATGCTGCTCTGAGAAGGGCCGGTAAAGGTGCACCTTGACCGCACCCACCTTCTCACCCTTGGCAGCCAGGTAGTCCACCGTTCCTTCAATGGTATCGCAGACTGAACCCATGGCCACAATAACTCTGTCGGCCTGAGCATCGCCGTAATAGTCAAAGAGTCCGTACTTTCTCCCGGTCAGTTCCCCCAGGCGCTTCATGTAATCCTCCACTGTCCAGGGAAGCGCCTCGTAGAACGGGTTGGCCGCTTCCCTGCCTTGGAAGTAGATGTCAGGGTTCTGGGCAGTTCCCTTGGTATAGGGCCGTTCGGGATTCATGCCTCTCTTGCGGAAGTCCTCCAACGCCGGCCAGTCAATGAGCTGAGCCATCTGGTCATACTCGAGGGGTTCAATTTTCTGAATTTCGTTGGACGTCCGGAACCCGTCAAAGAAGTGCAGGAAGGGCACCCGGGCCGAGAGGGTTGATAAATGGGCAATGCAGGCAAGATCCATCACCTCTTGCACATTAGACGATGCCAGCAGCGCAAAGCCTGTCTGACGGCAGGCCATGACATCCTGGTGATCGCCAAAGATCGACAGGGCGTGGGCGGCCAGCGCCCGGGCACTGACATGGAAAACGCAGGGCAAGAGCTCGCCGGCAATCTTGTACATGTTGGGAATCATCAGCAGCAGTCCCTGGGATGCGGTGAAGGTTGTGGTCAGAGCGCCGACACTTAACGATCCGTGGACCGCACCGGAGGCGCCGGCCTCAGACTGCATCTCAACAACCTGGACGGTATCGCCGAAGATATTTTTGCGCCCGTGGGCGCTCCACTCATCCACCAGTTCAGCCATGGGCGACGAGGGTGTAATAGGGTAGATTGCGCTTACCTCGGTAAAAGCATATGCTACATGGGCGGCAGCTTCATTGCCGTCAATTGTGACAGATCTTTTCATGCTTCAACCTCCATTTTTTTAACTCTCAAGGCTATTATTTGATAAATGTTAGTTCTCATACAAGTAAAGGGTTAAGAATTCGGATTCGCAGTGTTCCAATCTCGGGTTATCGACCGCGATGATAACCTTTGATACGAAAATCACAAGGGTGTAATATTTTGTAGAAATCGCCACAAAAGCCCATATTCGAGAAGGATTACCATTGAAGATTGCGTAATATATTACGTGAACATTAAGCAAAGGGGGTATCGTATTGATCGAGCTTAACAAGGACAATTGGGAAGAGCATATCCCTAACTCCGCTGGCTGGGCACTTGTTGACTTTTGGAGTCCCAAGTGTGTACCCTGCATGAACCTGATGCCGGACATCAAAGCCTTAGCTGAAAAGTACGAGGATAAGATGAACTTCTATTCCTTAGACACTACAAAGGCTAGGCGGCTGTCCATGGCCCAGGGAGTCATGAGTCTGCCAGTCATTGCTTTTTACCATAACGGGGAGAAGAAGCATGAGTTCAGCGGTGAGTTTACGGCTGAAGATGTCGAGAAGAAGATCCAGGAAATCATCGGCTAGAGCCCACCAAAAAAGGGAGGTGAATGTATGGAGTTCAAGTTAGGTAAGATTTTCATCAAAGATCTGCAGTTCGGCCCTAAGACAGAGATCAAGGACGGAACCCTGTTCGTCAACAAAGAGGAACTGACTGAGCTGTTGCTGGAAGATGAACACCTAGCCTCGGTAGAGATTGACATCGCACGTCCGGGTGAATCGGTGCGCATCATGCCTTGCAAAGACGTGATCGAACCAAGGGTGAAGCCTGAGCAGGACGGAGGAATCTTCCCCGGCCATGTCAGCAAGATGTTCACTGCAGGTCAAGGTACAACCCATGTTCTCAAAGGGGTTGGCGTAGTAACCACAGGCCAAATCGTAGGCTACCAGGAAGGCATCATTGATATGACCGGCCCGGGAGCGGAGCTCACACCCTTCTCCAAGCTCAACAACCTGGTGATTGTAGCTGAACCCGCCGAAGGCGTGGTAACCTATCAGCACGAAGCAGCCCTCAGAAAAATGGGTCTCAGGGCAGCCAATTACCTGGGAGAAGCAGCCCGCAGCCTGACACCGGACGAAACGGTGACTTATGAGATTCTGCCAATCCACAAGCATCACGAGAAATATCCTGATCTCCCGAAAGTGGCCTATGTCTACATGCTGCAAAGTCAAGGCCTGCTCCATGACACCTATTATTACGGAGTGGATGTCAAGAATATGACGCCGACTTTCATGCATCCGACAGAAGTCATGGACGGAGCCATTGTCAGCGGCAACTGCGTATCCGCCTGTGACAAAAACTCAACCTACCACCATCTGAACAATCCAGTCATCGAAGACCTTTATGCACGTCACGGCAAGGATCTGTGCTTTGTAGGCTGCGTCATCACCAACGAAAACGTAACCCTCCTCGACAAGCAGCGTTCGTCTGACCTAACAGCCAAACTGGTGGAGTCGCTGGGCGTAGACGGAGTGATCATCAGTGAGGAGGGCTTCGGCAATCCAGACACTGATCTGATCATGAACTGCAACAAGATAGAAGCCAAGGGCATCAAGACCGTCCTGGTAACTGACGAGTATGCAGGTCAAGATGGTACATCCCAGTCCCTGGCAGACGGCAGCCCCAACGCCAATGCTATTGTAACCGGCGGAAACGCCAACGAACTGGTTACCCTGCCTGTTCTCGACAAGGTCATCGGCAATGTGGAACCTGCTGAAGTAATCGCTGGAGGTTTCAAGGGCAGCCGCAAAGATGACGGAACAATTGTAGTAGAACTGCAAGCTATTATGGGAGCCACCAACGAGCTCGGCTTTAACAAACTGACAGCTCGCGAATTTTAATAATACAAAAGGAGGAATTGGTTCCATGATCGATCTAAAAGGCAAACATATTGCCATTATTGGCGATCGAGATGGTATTCCGGGTCCAGCTATTGAAGCCTGCCTAGAAAACACAGGCGCAATAATTGGTTTCTCCACCACCGAATGCTTTGTTTGAACGGCGGCAGGAGCAATGGACCTGGAAAACCAGTCTCGCATTAAAGACTTGGTTGAAAAAGTAGGCAAGGAAAACGTAGTTGTAATCCTGGGCGGCGCAGAAGCAGAAGCTTCCGGCCTGGCTGCTGAGACTGTTACAACTGGCGATCCCACCTTTGCCGGTCCATTGACAGGAGTTCAGTTAGGACTCCCCGTATACCATATTTTTGAGCTGAAAGACATCGTTCCTGAGGATGTTTGGGAAGACCAAATCAGTATGATGGAAATGGTCCTGGATGTAGATGACATCATCAAGGAAGTCACCACCTATCGTACACAGAATGGGGGGTAAGTGTATGGAAGAGAAACGTATCGTTCTCTACATCAATCAGTTTTTCGGGCAAATTGGCGGCGAAGAGATGGCACACATTGAACCCCAGAGCCACGATAAACCGATTGGTCCCGGAGTAGGCTTATCCAATCTGCTTCCGAAGAATTGCACCATCGTGGGTACTATTATCTGTGGTGACAGTTACTTCAATGAAAACTTGGAAGAAGCAAGTGCTACTGTACGCAAAATGATCGAGGACTTCAATCCTGACCTGGTTATTGCCGGTCCCGCTTTTAACGCCGGACGCTACGGCATGGCCTGCGGCACAGTAGGAAAGATTGCTCATGATATGGGTATTCCAGCCGTTTCGGGTATGTATATAGAGAACCCCGGGGTAGAAGCATATCGCCAATACCTCTACATTGTTGAAACTACTAATTCTGCAGCTGGCATGCGTACTGCACTGCCTGCCATTGCCAAACTCGCAGGCAAAATTGTTAACGGCGAGCCTGTGGGCACACCTGCTGAGGAAGGTTATATCAGCAGAGGAATCCGCAAGAACATCTTTGTGGAAAAGAGAGGTTCAGAGCGGGCAGTTGATATGCTCCTCAAGAAACTCAAAGGGGAAGAATTTGAAACTGAGTATCCCATTCCCATCTTCGACCGTGTTGAACCTGCAGAAGCCATTGCTGACCTCAGCAACGTAACTGTAGCTCTGGTCACCAGCGGTGGAATCGTGCCCAAGGGCAACCCCGACCGGATAGAAGCCTCCAGTGCTTCCCGCTACGGCAAGTATTCCATCGAAGGCCTGGATGTTCTCACCTCTGAGGGCTTCCAAACAGCACACGGCGGATACGACCCGGTCTACGCCAATGCAAATCCAAATCGGGTTATGCCGGTAGACGCCCTTCGTGCCCTGGAGAAGGAAGGGAGAATTGGCAAACTGTTCCCCTATTTCTACGCCACAGTCGGCAACGGTACCTCCGTCGCGAATGCAGCAGCATTTGCCAAGGAGATTGCCCAAGAACTGGTGAACGAGGGTGTACAAGCAGTCATCCTCACCAGCACCTGAGGCACCTGTACTCGTTGCGGCGCAACGATGGTAAAAGAAATCGAACGGGCGGGCATTGCAGTTGTACACGTATGTACCGTAACGCCCATCTCCTTAACTGTGGGAGCCAACCGAATTGTTCCGGCAGTAGCCATTCCCCATCCATTAGGGAATCCAGCGCTATCGGAAACAGAAGAGTTCAGTCTGCGCAGGAAGCTTGTTGAAAAAGCTCTGAACGCTTTGGCAACTCCTGTTTCTGAACAGACTGTGTTTGAAGATTAGTCACAAGACTGGATAAGGGTCCCGCCGCCCGTGGATGTTTGACGACGTCAATCTGCAGGTAGGGACCCTTTATCTGTGTGGAGGTGTGTTTATTGACCAATCCAGTTGTTAAAGCAGCAAGTTATTGTTTGTTCCACGCATCTGATATGGTGCTTGAACACGGAACCACCTTAACAATGGAGCGGGCTAAGAATCCGGATTCTCCATTATTTGAGGAAGTCAAAAAAGGATTGCGCCCCTTTGAAAGTGTTGCAGCCTATCCGCCAAACCAGGTTTACATTGGCAACATGACCCCAGAAGAGCTGGCCAAGATGCCGCAGCCTTGGTATGAAAACAACGTAGAGGCAAACAGGAAGGGCAAACTCGGCGAGATTTTCCCCATGGATGAGTTTATTGCCATGATGAAAATCGTTGACTCCTTTGACCTGGTTGTTCTTGAAGATGGATTTGCCAAGCAAGTCGCAGAGAAACTCAGTGACCACCCCCTCTTCAGCGAGGCCGACTTGGCCATTCTGGCAAAGACTCAGAGTCTCGACGAAATCAACGACCTGCTTGCCAAGAATTTGGCAGTAGTTTTGGAGTACGCCGGCAAGACAGTGGGTTGCGTAAAGAGGGCCCACGAACATGACGTTAACCTCAGTGCCCATGTCATGTTCGAAAACCTGGCCGGCAAAGCTGGAGGAGTTCTCAGCCTAAGACATCTTCTGTGGAACAATGACATCGATCCAGCCACCATCGATTATGTGATTGAAACCTCTGAAGAAGCCGCCGGGGACATGAACCAGCGCGGCGGAGGCAACTTTGCCAAAGCCATTGCCGAAAAGTGCGGCTGCATCAATGCTACAGGCTCAGATACCCGCTCCTTCTGCGCAGGCCCTGCCCACGGCATAGTCAAGGCCACCGGATTGGTCAGTTCTGGCATCTACAGGAATGTGGCGGTTGTAGCAGGCGGAGCAACAGCGAAACTGGGCATGAACTCCCGCGATCACGTCAAGAAGGGCGTGCCGGTCTTGGAAGACTGCATGGGCGGCTTCGCACTCTTGATCGGTGAAGATGACGGAGTCAACCCAATTATTCGCACTGATGCCATTGGGCGCCATACAGTAGGTACCGGCGCATCACCTCAGGCAGTTACCACAGCATTGGTCACTGCGCCCCTTGAGAGGGTAGGTTTGAAAATTACTGATGTGGATAAGTTCAGTGTGGAAATGCAGAACCCGGAAATTACCGTTCCCGCCGGAGCCGGCAATGTGCCAGAGGCCAACTACAAGATGATTGGCGCCCTTGGCGTAAAGCAAGGCGCCATTGAGAGGTCGGAGCTCAACAGTTTCGTTGAACAGCACGGTCTGCCGGGCTGGGCTCCCACCCAGGGACATATCCCCTCCGGTGTCCCCTACATCGGCTTTGCCCGGGAAGGACTGCTGAACGGAACTCTGAACCGGGTAATGATTGTCGGCAAAGGCAGCCTGTTCCTGGCCCGCCTCACCAACCTTTTTGACGGAGTCTCCTTCCTCATGGAGCGCAACCCAGGCAAGGGATCAGCCGCACAGGTTCCGACTGAGAAAATGGTCACCGTCGGTGTCACCCTCCTCGGCAGCGAACACGGAGTTGAAGAAGTAGTGCGCGGCGCCGAGCTGGCCCAGCGCAAAAACCGGAATATCAGGGTTGTAGCCATCGGGCCTAAGGGCAGCACTTCCCTGCCTGTCTACGAGGCCAACACCGAAGACGAGCAGCGAGCAGCCATGGAAAGTCTCCTCAAGTCCGGTGAGATCGATGCCTGCGTGACAATGCACTACAACTTCCCATTGGGAGTAACCACCATTGGCAGGGTTATCGCCCCAGCCACTGGACGGGAAATGCTCATTGCCTCCACAACCGGCATGTCTGCCGGCAACCGCACCGAAGCGATGCACAAAAACGCCATCCTGGGCATTGCAGTTGCCAAGGGATTAGGCATTGAAAACCCTGCAGTCGGCATTCTCAACGTAGACGGTGCGCTGACCACAGAACGTTCACTGCGCGATCTGGAGAAGGAAGGCTACACCATTAACTGGGCGACCTCAGGACGCGCCGACGGACAGTCAATCATGCGGGGCAATGATGCCCTGACCGGCTCCTGCGATGTGCTGGTCACCGACTCCCTGACAGGAAATATCCTGGTCAAGATGCTCTCGGCCCTCTCCACAGGGGGACAGATTGAAAGCATAGGCTACGGCTACGGACCAGGTGTAGGCGAAGGCTACAAGCAAATCGTCAATATCGTCTCCAGAGCTTCCGGTGCACCTGTCATCGCCGGTGCAGTAGAGTTCGCGGCAGATATGGCCAAGGCCAACCTCCCTGAACTCGTCGAAGAAGAGCTCACACGGGCTAAGCTGATCAAGGCTGATGCCGCTGAGGCAGTGCAGAAGCCTCCGGCAAAACCTGTAGATCAGGAGATCACAGGCGTGGACGTTCTGGAGATTGAAGAGGCAGCCGAAGCCCTTTGGAAAGAAAACATTTATGCCGAAGCAGGCATGGGCTGCACAGGCCCCGTAATTATGGTGGCCCCGGAAGACTATGAAGCAGCCAGACAGAAATTGATCGAGCTTGGCTATATCAGCTAACCAGACTCGAAAAAGGAACGCCGCAGGTCAAAAGACCATGGCGTTCCTTTTCTTCTTGCATTGCCCTCACTTGTCTATGTTCACAACCACTGAACCGAAATTGGATCGAATATGCACAGGATGCACACCTTCGCCCCATTTACCCTGGGCCCCGACTCGGTTGTTGCCTCCAATATTCACCTGGAACCCGGCATTGTGCTTCAGCGAGCCGTTAACCACCTCAATGTCAAAGTCGTATCCCCCGTCAACGGGCAGAAGTTCAACTGTGCAGGTGGAGTAGGCGTTGGTGAGCTGGAGGGGGCCTGCAATTCTCTGCAGGTTCAGATTGCCAAAACTGTTTTTGATGGTGAGCGTTCCTTCCACGTCGTTCAAATTGACATTGGCAAACCTGGTGTCGAGGTTCAGAAAGCCCAGGAAATCTTCAACCCTGACTGTGCCAAATTGGTGTTCAACAGTGACTTCCATGCCGTCAGGCACTTCCACAACGAAGCCGAGGCCCACTTCCTCCCCCTCCAGATCGCTGGAGAGTTCATAGCTAAGTTCACGTCCGGAGATGCTCTCCTTAACCTCGACTACCTCCAGAACCTCTTCCCTGTCAGACCAGATGATGGCCTGGACCCGAATTTCATCACCCTCCGCCGAGCTCAGTTCCACGACACCGTGCCGCCCCTTGAGGTAAAGCGAAGTGATGTCATGCTGGGGCCGGACGAATTCCTGAGACTTATGGGCCTCGGGCTGCCTAAAACCGGGGCTGATATTGAAATCGACGGAGGGTTCCTTGAGGGAGCGGCCTCCAAAGTAGCGAACGTCTACAATAAAGAGCACAGTCAGCAATATCAAGACAATCAGCGTTATTCTCCGAGTTTTCACTGCCTTCCCCCCTACCCATTGACTTCTACAAAGTGTTCGAAGAGAACTC